>Ga0073928_10006032_pt1 | contig 16566 bp, 23 predicted proteins | sample PaiPotPPA55metaG_FD_76969 | JGI IMG/M metagenome (GOLD analysis project Ga0073928, IMG submission 76969) | Iron sulfur acid spring bacterial and archeal communities from Banff, Canada, to study Microbial Dark Matter (Phase II) - Paint Pots PPA... ... | reverse complement strand
TTGTGACAATCGGCAATTCAAATTGGTGGGTACGCGCGCCGCCGTGTCGCCGCCTGTGCGCTGGCGGACACCCGGCAAGGGTGTCAGGGGCGGCCGACAAACCCAACGCGCCAGCGGGTTTCCTACGGCTCGCGCAACGAAATGCAAAATTAGACCCCCCGTCACCAACATTATAGGGGGCCGCTTTTGTCAGCGGGACAGTGGACGGCCCGCCTAGCCTCGTCAGGGCAACCAAGCTGAGCGGACGAAAGCCCACTCGGCACCCTTGGCCCCGGCCACTAACCGCTGCCGCTCGCCCCGGCCCATCGTCCATCTTTCACAACTGTCTGGCCTCGACTCGGGCCGAAAGGAATGACCATGACCAAATTTTATCCGGGTCCCGATGACGAACCCGAAACCATCTTCGACTCTGCCCCGCCGTCACCCGAAGCCGCAATCGCCGAACTCGAAGAGATTGAAAGGCAGGCGGATCAGAACTCCGACGAGATCGTGGCGAGCATTCTTGCCGAGCCCGAAACCATCCCCCTAGCCGACCTGTTGCTGCTCGGCATTGACTCCAAGATCGGCAGGATTGCCGACGCGCTCGAAACCTCAAACAAGCTGAAGGCCAAAGGTCGCGACGACATTGCCGGATTGACGGCGCAAGTTAATCGCATTGCCTCCGCGCTTGAGTCCCTCGCCGCAGTGGTCGGTTGTGTCACCGAATTCGTCCAAAGCGATGCCGATGGCGCGACGCGCTGTTATCTGCGAGTGCGCAATGACAACCACGCCTTCTTTCTCGGGCAGCGCGACGAGCGGGACGAGGGTTGAGCGATGCACATTGAACCTTGGATGCTCAAGACCCTGACAGTGAGCACGGCGCTAAAAATCACCGAGCCGTCTTATCACCCGCCGCATCTGTACGCACTGCGGGGCAACGAGATCATGGCGAACGCGCGCGAACAAGCAATACGCGGCGAAATGGAAATTGAACGCGCCTTTCGACGGCGCAGGGGATAATCACAATGGGGGCGCATCATGACTGAGAAAATGCCGTGCGCCCATTGCGGAGTCATGTTCGCACGGGCGAAGAAGTTTTGCACTAAACGCTGTAACGGGGCTGCACGTTACGCCGAGCAGGCACGCTCGCGGCGTGCGGCCGACCCGGAGAAAATGCCATGCGCCCATTGCGGAGTCGTGTTCGAGTTCACGCCCAGCAACAAGGCATCAAATAAGAGAAAATTCTGCGCGAGCCGTTGTAGGCTGGCTGCATGTCGCGCCTCGAACCCTGATAAGTGCGAGAGGGAACGTGCGTGGCGGGAAGCTAATCGCGAGAGCATACGCGCGCGCCAGCGTGCGCTTCGCAAGGCTAATCACGAGAGAGTGCGCGAGGTCCATCTTTCGTGGCGCGAGGCTAACCGAGAAAAGTTGCGCGAGCGCAGTCGTGCATATGGTGCGGCCAATCCCGACAAGCGCGCAGCCAGCCAGTCGAAGCGGCGCGCCCTCAAGCGCAATGCAACGGTCCCGCTCACACTCGAAGAGGAAGCACGGGAGCGAGCGATCTACGCAGAGTCTGCGCGCAACGAAGGATGGGAAGTAGACCACATTAAGCCGTTAGCTAAAGGCGGTTTGCACCACCCTGACAACTTGGTCGCCATCCCCGGCACCTTGAACCGACAAAAGAATGCGCAGTATTGGCCTGACCTGCACGCCCTTCAATAAATGGAAGACTGCAACATGAGTTTAGTAAACGTCTCATTAGACACCAAGGCCCTTAGTCAGTGGGCAAGCGAACTAAGCGAGCGTGGCTTTCGCAACGCTCTTCGAAGAGCGATAGATAAGTCAGCCAGGGCGGCGCGCAAAGTCGCCGTCGCCGCGATTGCACAAGATATTGGGGTCAGCAAGGCCACCATACGCAGCGCGACACCGAAGATTCGAACTACCACCGCAGGCAGCTTAAGCGCAACTTTCACAGTCACGAAAATGCGCATCGGCATTCTCAACACGGCAGGCGCGACCATATCGCGGTCAGGCGGCTTGCAAGCGAGCACGCATAGACTGACGGGAGGCGGCAGCTCGAGTCTGGATGTTAGCAAGGCCTTCGTCATCAACGCAAACGGGGGCCGGTTTGTAGCGTACCGCAAGGGGAAAGAGCGTCTGCCTCTGAAAGCTATATACGCAGAGTCCCCGTCGACCGCTCTTGGGCAAGACGGATCAGCGCCGCAGAAAATCTGGCTCAAGACGGCGGACGATGAACTGGCCAAGCGATTGCCAATCGAGATCGGCAAAGCGTTCGTTAGCGAAGGGCTATCACCGAACACGCCGGACACCGGCGAATAAATACGAATCTCCGCTGTGTAATAGCCGTGCGCAGCGTCGAGGTCTCTGCCGTGCGTAACCCGTGGTTGGGGCGCACAGCACGAGCCGCGCGCGTCGTGCTTTGTCTCGGCGAGAGGCAGGCACGGCGCGCGTTCGATCATTCTGGAATTCTGTGCGCGTCACAACGTGCATGGGATGGGCGTGCCGTTCGGTGCGTTCTGAATCAAACCCAACGATCAGGTAGGTTTGGCGCGTGTCATTCGTGGCGCGGTTCTTTAGGTCATGACTACCCCGTGCGCCTCGTGTAGGGGGCGCACACTTCGAGCGCACACCCCGTCGAGTCCTCCATGCTCGGCCGTGCGCTCAGCGCGTCGTGGGCTAGAACACGCGACGCGGGATGATAGAGCGCGCGTCACGGGAGGACACGCGACGCGCGCTCGTCATCAATGCGACCAACGAATTCAAACACCGCAGTCAGCCTAGACAAGCTTGGCTGCGGATAGCGTGCCGCTCGCTCTCGGCTTGATGGGCGGGATCATCCCTGTAGCTTGAGCGGCACGCGACCATTCACACACTGAACGCGCGGCGCATGCTGCCGCACGTCGCGCGCTCGCCGCGCTTCGCTATCCACGGATGTAATGGGGGCGCAGCGCGGCAGGCGCGCGAAAGTAGGTGCCAACGCGCACGACATACGGTCACGCGGACTATTGCCGAGGCTTCGGGTCCTCCGCCAGCCACCTCGCGGGCCACTGCGGCGCGCTGCCGCATCTTTTTCATTAGACGTTCTTCAGAATCGATAACCGAGCGATGGCGGCAACGCCTGTGACACAAGGGTTTTTGGCCACCATGACGAAACGAGCAAAGATTTCCGTGATCGCCGACGCTTGCGTAGTCGACCATCGCACCGTGCGAAGAGCAATCGAGCGCGCCGACTTGAAAGCCGGGCGCGGCGGATACGACTTCGACGCTGCGGTCGCTGCGGTCGCTGCGAATGCGGACCCTGCAAGATTGGCCGGTCACGCCGTTACAAGGGACAACGGGGCCGCAAGTTCGCCCATGATGGAAGCGCGCGTGCGCTTTGAGGGGCTGAAAGCTAGGCGGCTTGAGATCGACAACGCGAAGGCTGAAGGCGAGCTTATCAGTCGCTCTGCGGTCACCGAGACCGGCATAAGCCTAATCACTGCCGCGCGCACCGCGCTATTAACGTTAGGCCATCGCCTTGCGGAGAAAGTTGCGAACAAGAGCGACATAAAAGAGATCGCAAAAATCATCGAGGCCGAAGTGCGCGACGTACTTGGCGTGCTCTCAGACCCGCAGACTTTTCTAACAGCCTTAGAGGCCGAAGCACTATCATGACCGACACACCGCTCGCCCTCGCATGGTTGGGGGCATTAGCGCCACCGCCTGCGATTCTTCCGAGCGTGTTCGCCGAAGCACAGATCGTTTTGCCGAGTTCGGCAAACTCGCTGCCCGGTCCACTCCGTTTAGCCCCGTATCAAAAAGAGTTGGTAGACTGCATCGCCGATCCAGACACCGACATAATCGTGATGCAGCTTTCATCGCAAGTCGGCAAAAGTTTGAGTCTTGATTGCCAGTTGATGTACTGCATTTCGTGTTCACCTGGACCGATGCTCCATGTGTCCCCAACAAATCAGCGAGCGACCGAATTTGTTCGTGATAGATTTGATCCACTTGTGGCGTCGTCGCCGTCGATGCGCAAACTGATTGGAGCGGGGGCTAAAGGCGCTGACTCGATCAGCGCTAAAAGTTTCCCAGGAGGTCAGCTCGCGTTCGCGAGTTCGTTCAAACCAGATGAATTGGCGGCGCGCGCTATAAAGGTGTTGGCGCTGGATGAAATTGATCGGTACGCCACTAGCGCAGGGATCGAAGGTTCGCCCGTAGACCTTGCCATCAAGCGAACGAAAACGTTCGAAGGCAAGGGCCGCAAGATCGTCTTAACGAGCACGCCTACTAATCGCGTGTCCCGCATTAACGCTTGGTATTTACGCGGGGACCAACGAAAGTTTTTCGTCGCGTGTCCCGACTGCAAAGACGAAGCGCCGCTCGCCTTCGAAAATCTGAAGTGGACCGAAGGCAAGCCAGCGACCGCGCATCTTGTATGCGAAGCCTGCGGCTGCATTCACAACGAAGCGCAGCGCCGCGCGATGCTTGAGGACGGGAAATGGAAACCCACCGCTACAGGCGAGCCGGGCGTGCGCAGCTATCACCTGACCGAGCTGTCGTCAAAATTCTCGACGCTTCAATCTGTAGCAGCGCAATACGACGCGGCTAAAACGCCCGAGCAAAAGCAAAGTTTTTTCAACACTTGTCTAGCGCAGACATACGAAGCGGGGACTGAAGTCGAGCTTTCGTCTTCCGAGCTTCAGCGACGTGCTGAGCCCATCGCATCGCCGTACGCGAACAACATCGAGAAGATTACGGCCGGGGTCGACGTACAATCGAATCGTTTGGAGTGCACACTGTTTGCGCACCATGCGGACGGTACGTCGAGCGTCTTGAATCACCACAAGCTAATGGGTGACACGAGTTCAGATTCAGTCTGGCAAGCTCTGGACAACGCGCTCGGCGAAGTCTTCACGCTCGCCAACGGGCGCAAGCTAATGGTTCAAGCAACCGCCGTTGACTCAGGCTTTAACGCGGACAGAGTCATGGCCTTCGTCAACATGCAACGGCGCAAGTCGCGCGCCTGCTACGCGGTCAAGGGCCGATCAGGCTTCGAACGAATGCCGCTAACATGGGGAGGCAACTTAAAAGGACAAATGCGATTGCTGATTGTTGGGACCGACGCGGTAAAACACACCGTGCAGAGGCACCTAGCTTTGCAGTCGATAGAGCCCGGCTACATCAGACTGCCGAGTCATCTGCCGCAAGAGTATTACGAAGGACTCGCCAGTGAAGAGCTTCGCGTTCGCTACGTCAAAGGAGCCCCGAAGTACGAGTACCATAGAACGTTCCGGCAAAACGAACCGCTTGATTGTTTGGTTTATGCGACCGCAATCGCCAACATGGTCCCGAAGGTGACTTTGACGCCACCGGGACCGTCCAACATACCCGAGCTGGCCAGGAAACTGAACGCGGCTCACAACACCTAAGAGGACACACCATGACTAAGACCAAGCTCGCCGCAGTCAGCGGCGAAATCAACGCGGCTGTTTTGTCAGAGCGTTTGCGCGTCTCTGCCATTCTGGAATCAGCCGAAGGCAAGCGCAATCCCGCGATGGCGCAAGAGTTGGCTCTCCGCTCTTCGCTTGATATTGACACAGCCCGTGCAATCTTGGGCAAAGCGCCCGCCGAAAATCCGTTTACGGCGGCCATGTCGCTGCTCGGTCCGATCAATCTCGGAGACGGCGGCATCGGCGCGGCCCCCGCAACGTTCACCAACGATTCGAAGGCCGCTCGGCTGAAGGAAATCGAAGTGAATGTGAAAAATTTCAACGACGAAAAGCGCGGCACTCGCGCAACGCGCGCAGCGGGTTAAACACAATGGGCATCAAAGATTTCATCCGGGGGCTTGGGGGCGCTAGGCCCTCAGCCTTGCAGAGCGCTGCGCCGATCAGCCGTAACGAGCTTGCGCCGATCAGCGGAGTCTCTGGCGCGCAACTCGGATTCCAAGACGGGACAGACGGCAAGCCGAGTTTGACTTGGTCGCGTTATCAGGGCTCGCCTAGGTTCACGGCAGGCTTTGGCCCTTGGTATGGGGCACCCGGTGCAGAGGTCTCATACGAACGCGCGGCAGCCGCGTCCGTGACCGCGGACCTACTGACTTCGAATACCGCGATAGCAAGCCTCGTTGAGCAGTTTGCAGTATACGCGATTGGCGAAGGCTTGACACTGTCCGCGCGTCCGAACCACGAGGCGCTTGGTATCAGCCCGGAAGCCGCTCGCGCGCTCAGTCACCAAATTGAGCAAGCATGGAATCTCTGGTCGAAATCGCCCGTGGAATGTGACTCAAGTCAGCGCCATAATGTTCATCAGCTTGCTACTGCCAACTTCAAGTCGTGGCTCCTCACCGGCGAGGGCGCGTTCCTCATGGACTGGCGCAAAGGCAACGGCGCGCTAACTCACACGAAGATAAAGCTGATCGACCCGAGGCAGATCGATCAGAGCATTACGAGAATCACTCCCGAGGGTTCGATTCTGCAAGGGGTGGCTTTTGACAAGGTCGGCCGCTTGGTTGGCTACTGGATTCGGCCGTTCGTGCTCGGCAATTTCTCGATGGCCCCTCAGCCCGTCTTTGTGGCATCCCGAACTAGCTGGGGCCGTGCTCGCGCCGTCCTTAACTTCGATCTTTTGGTTCCCGGACAAGTGAGGGGGCTCTCGCCACTCATAGCGAGTTTGTCGCCTGCGCACTCAAAGGCAACACTACGCGAGTTCACGCTTGCCAGTGCGTTCATTCAATCGATGACGGCGACGACCATCGAGTCTGACATGCCGACAAGGCAAGCGCTCGGGACGTTCCAAGTGAACGATGGCTTGCAGGGTTACAACGATAGCGGCGCTTCGCCTGAAGCGTGGCTTGCAGCTCGGGGTGCGTTCTACGGGGAAGCAAAGGTTCAGCTTCAGCCCGGCGTAATAAGCCACCTTGCACAAGGCGATAAACTGAAATTGCATCGGTCAGAATCTCCCAACTCGACCTACGATTCCTTTGACCGTAGCCTTAGCCGGGAGGCAGCAAAGGCAGCGGGTTCGAGTGCCGAAGATTTGTCGGGCGATTATAGCAAGACTTCGTTCAGCGCTTCCCGTTTGGCCCAAGAGCTGCCTTCACGCATCAATGACCGTCGCCGCATGGCTATCGTGCGTCCGTTCTATCAGACGGTGTTCGCGTCGTGGCTCGAAGAGCAAATGGAAACGGGGGCTATCAAGCTGCCGGACGGTGCGCCCGAGTTTTGGGAAGCTAAGGACGCTTATTGCAACGCTAACTGGCACGGCAAGGGGAAACCAACCTCCGATCCGCTGAAGACTGCGCAAGCCGACGTTTTGGAATTGGAGAGCGGGCTAACGACGCTCGAAGCCAAACTCGCCGAGCGTGGACTCGACTTCGAAGAGGTAGTCGCGCAACGCAAAGCCGAACGCGAACTGCTCGAAGCTGCGGGCCTGCCTTACCTCGTGCCGAAAGCACAAGCTACCGCGCTTGCCGAAGACATTGACACCGATAGCGCAGACGACGAAGCGCTGAAATAACGGAAAGCACACTACCATGAATGACTGCACTCCGAACGGCGGCGTTGCGCCGACCGTTGATGACCCTTGCGCGTGGCTTGGCCAACTTCGGGCGGCGCTGTACGCGCTGCTCGCGGGGCAAGCTAAATTCGAGGTGCGCAATGGTGAACAATGGTTAAGTTTCCAACGCGCCGACACCAAGGCGTTGCAACACGAAGTCCGCCGACTTGAACAGATTTGCGACAAAAGCACCCATCACGGGCGCGCAATTCGAGTTGGTCCCTACATTCCCGTTAGCGCGCCTTACCGGCGCAATCGCACGAGGCTTATCTAATGGCTACCCGAGAAAAGATTGCCGTTCCGCTCGAAGGCACGCCTAGCGTCGTCTTGCTGAATAACGGCGAGCGCATGAAGCGCCAAACGGCTATCGCAGCCGGTTACAAAATCCACGGCGAACCGGACGCGACCGCGCCCGACGACGCGAACGCTGCGACGCTGAAGGCCCATAAGGCTTGGCGCTCTTCAGTGCTCGCGCTCCCCGAGGCGCGCGACCGAGAGTCGGCCGCCGTCGAGATCGTAATGAGCCAAACCGCAGACACGCTGTCTGTAGCAAATGCTCGCGCGTTCCTGCGCGGCTTGCCGACCGAAACCACGGAAGAGACCAACATGACCACGAACGACACCGACCCGCGCGCCGCGCGCCTTGCAGAAATCCAGAGCGGCATGACCGCCTTTAACAAAGGCCGGGGCTACAAGAGTGCGCCGAACGTCGCGCTACGGCCAGTTCAGGAACGAACCGACATTGAGCCCGCAAAACTGCAAAGGCTCACTGAGATCAGGCTGAAAGGTCTTTGCCAGAACGGGCGCGACAACTCGCAAGAGGCAAAAATCTTGCGCAACGCGCTCGATACGCATCACCGCGTGGGCACACCGCTGAACAGAGCGCTAGCTCAGCACGGCTTTGACGCAGCGACATTGCTTCCCAAGACCTAAACACCATCCCATCTCGCATAAGGCCACACCATCATGACCGACACCACCGAGACCATCACGCTCTCGAAGCCGTTGAAGACACACGACGGCGAAGTCACCAGCCTAAAACTCAAAGAGCCGGAAGCGCATTCGTTCTTCAATCACGGCGAACCGTTCAAGGTTCGCGTTATCAGCGACGAGAGCGGCGACCGGGTCGACTTCGATTTCAATAACGGCGTGTTCAAAAAGTTTCTGACCGACATGACCGGCGTTGACGACATCTTGCTTGGCAAGCTGCGCGCGGCGGACTTCATGGCGCTGCGCACCCGTGCCGCTCACATGATCATAGGGATTGCCGGAGTAAACCCTACGTCAACGTGAGACGGGCGATTGCCATTCTGGTTTTCGATCACGCCTTCGACCCTGACAAGGTCGAGGGTATGACCGTCTCACGTATACACCAATATCTGAAGCTCGCGGTCGAGCTGCACAAGGACCGCGAAAAACAACGAGGCTCACGATGAGCAACCCAAATGTGACCGCAACGGTCAGCATTGATGACAAGGCCAGCCCCGCACTAAAAGAGCTGGCGAATCTCGCGAAGATGATCGCGAAGGAAACAGCAGCCGCATTGAACGGGGGAGGCGACGGCCTCGCTAAATCATACCGGCAAGCGACCGTAGCGGCGAAAGAACACCTTGGCGTTCTGACTAACCTTCGCCGCGAGGCGGGAGAGTTTTCGGGAGCGTTGGCGTCGGCAGTTGTCAGCCAAAAAGCCTTTCAGGCGCTCAAGAATGCGGTCCAAACGTACAAGCCTACCGAAGACTCGATAGTTCGGCAGGGCGCTATTCAGTCTCTTACCGAAGCCGACAAAAAGGCGTTTGACAGACAACGCGCTTTGGCTGCTCGGAATTGGGGCTATGCGCCGGGGGACACGGCGAAAGCTCAGCTTGCTCTTGAGTCCCGAAACATCGGCCCAAAAATCGTCATCGCTGGCGTAAATGAAGCAATGCCTTTGGCACGCGCTACCGGCACCGATTTGGAGCATTCGACTAAGACCCTAGAGCAGATAGCATTTGCCCACGGCGTTAAGATCACGGACGCGAATGCCGCAGCGCAGTTCCACAAAATCGCAGGCGTCGCCGCCATCGAAAGCAAAAAAGGAGGCATGACGCAAGAAGACACCGATGACCTTCACCGCATAGCTGGCGCGTCCTCAGCGGCGGCTGGCGTTTCGCTGGAGACCGTTGCAGCGCTAGGCATGACCCTGAAGCGGAACGGCATACCCGGCTCGGAAGCGGGCACCATGATACGTCAGTGGAACGCGCGCATGCTTGCCCCGACGAGTCAGGGCTATACCGCCTTGGCTCACATGCATATGGATCGCTCGAAATACTACACCCAAGGCGACGTGGGGGTGGACTCTGTAAATCAAGCGATTGGGAGATTTAACGGAGAGCCGCTAAGCGCGGAGGAAAGGGCGGAGGTAGAAGCGCGGATAGCTGAAAACCCGGATGCGATGCTCAGCAAGCAGTCTGCCATTGAATCCTATATGGAGACTCTTAGAAACCGCAAAGGGATGACGGCGGCCGGTCAGCACAAGCTCACAAAAGCAATCGGCGACCAGTACGACGCGGCCATCAGCGGCTTCCGTGGCGACCAGTTCACTAAAGATTATATCAACGGCCTCCCAGGTGTCAGCAACGCGGCCACGCCGCAAGATTCGTTATTGTTTCTCGGCCCTAAGCAGGCGGGCCGATTGATGACGGTGCAAGAGCACAAAGACCAGTTCGCCGAGTCTTTGAACGAGCAAGGCGCAGGGGGAAACTTCGCGCAGCAAGTGGCAGCCGAAAGAGCCACAAGCATCTCGGCGGCGTTTGATCGGTTAGCTGCGTCCGCGCAATCTCTTTCCGACGCGTTCGTCGAAGCGAACAAAGGCATTCTAACGGGGGCCGCCAACGTAGGCACCGGCATGGCTGCTTGGGTGCAAGATCACATTAACCCCGCGAAGATGGAGACGGGGGCTATAGCCGCTGGCACAGCCATCGTAACTGGTGCGGTGAAAGCTGCATCGGGAGCGGTGGGGTTAGTATCCAAAGGCGCGGAAGCCATCGGCGCAACGGGAGTCGGAAGCAAGCTCGGCACGCTCGCAAGAGCGGGGGGTGGTGCGGCTCGCGTTCTAGGGCCGCTCGGATGGGGGTTCGCAACAGAGGAAGAGCTGCGTAATGATATTTGGCCTGAAGTGAAACTTGAAGCCGCAGGCGCAGACGCAACCGGGGGTGGTGGCGCTGCCAACTATCGGCGACGCTTGGCGCGGGAGAACGGTTCGGCGTTTAGGCAGTCGGTCAACACGCTCGACATACTGAACGGAAACACTCTCGACGATAGCGTCGCGGTTGCGTCCACCATGCGGCCGGTCAACAAGCAATTCACTTTCGACACGCCCGCCCCGTCGATTGGACCGGCCGCCGCAAAACAGGAAGTGTCTGTATCGGGGAGCGCGGAGCTGCACCAGAACATTGCGCTAGACGTGAAGCCAACCGCCTATTTTGAATCACTCGTGAAGCGCGCCGAGAGCGTGAGCACTATCAATCTAAATCAGCGGATGGGCACCAGCATGCAAGGCCCCGGCGACAACGGCACCAAGCCGAGCACTGGCGGCGCAACAGGATCATGGTAAGGAACGAACGAATGTTATTTCCAGGAGCTACAGACTCGTGGCGCGCTAGCATGCAGGAGTGCTCTGCCGCCATCGATGAATCGATGGGCGAGCTTGTGAAGATCACACCGGCCAACGCGCCAGCAATAAACTTCCCGAGTGTTGCGAATCCAGCGAAGGCCGTCACGGTCGTCGCGACGTTTAAGAACAAATCTAAGACAGTCATCATGGGCAACGAAGGCAAGATGGGCGGGCACTCTCTAAGCCCGCTTGTTGAAACCTCCGAACCTGTTTTTGAGTTCAGCTATGACGTGCTGCGCTCAATGCCGTACACGCTTCAGCAATCGTACCGTATCACTCGCCTATGTAATGGTGTCACGTATGAAATCACCAGCATACGGCCAGATGGAATCTCGCGGACTTGCGTCAGGGTGGTGCAGCTCGGCATTCCGAGATCGGAGGATTTATAAATGCAGGGCATAGACCGAATCCATTATCGACCGCGCGAGGGCGCTACTTATGAGGCCCCGCTCGACATTCTCATTCCGGCGCTGATGAAACTGCGAACCTGCAACGATAGCCTTAAGGCGCTCGTGCTCGTGGATAGCCTGCCCGATATAATCTTGCCTGCGCTCGCTTATGCCGCCTCGCAGAAAACGTACGTCCCGCCAGTCGCGGTCCGTACCGTCGTGAAGTATTGCGGCCATGACTTCCTAACTAGGACATTGGGCCGCGAACGGGCTCGCAACTTGCAGGCGCGCTACGCTAAAGCGGCGTGACGCGTCGAGTTTGTAAGGTTTGTTACCTTACATGATGTTACAGAAGTGGCTGTGCCGCAGCCATTTCTAGCATTTGCGCCCTTGCAAGTTCGGTGCGAATATGAGACCGTTCGCTTGTCGCGTGACGAGATTCTTTGCGAGGGGCAGGGGAAGATCACGCCGACGATGGATAGGGGCTATCGTGACTGATAAAATTGTCGACCTGTTAAAGCATCGCACAAGTTTGGCTGTAGTTGAAAACATTCCATCCGAGCCCGTCGACGCGCGCAGCTATGCAATCGAATTGGAGGACGAAATATTTGAGCTTACCGAGGCGCTCAAGGAAAAAGACCTAGAGTTTAGAAGATACCGCGCACGGCAATCGAAGCCTATTAGAAGAGCAGTTGCCGCAAGGCCACTTAAACGCCGTTCGTAAGCGGTAATGAGAAGTTGGGGACCGCGCGAGCCGAACGCTCGCGCGGTTCTTTTTTGCCTTAACTACCAACCATCTTTCGGAGCAACACATGACCCATCTTTCGGAGCAACACATGACCAAAAACGATGAAGCAATCCACTGGCTCTTCGAAAAACGCGACGGTACGGAGAAACGTATCCGGGATTTTCTGTCGAAGCGCCTCTTCAAGAAAACCGATTTGACCGTGGCCGAAATTTACGAAGTGCAGGCCCAAATTTTCGAGCACATTAGGCTTTGGGAGCGCGGCCACTGCAACGGTATTGATACGGACCTTGTGATTCTGTTGCGGGGGTACGGCGAATTGACAGGACAAATCTACAGACTGCGGGCGTAGGGCGCACAGCGCGTTCAGACGGACAATAAAAAGCCCCGCCGTTCTGGCGGGGCTTTTCGTTTAGGCGGTTGTCGTTCAGTCGTTCAGTTAGTCCTAGTAGCGAGTATCCGCTGAACCTCATTGATCATGTTCGCCACATCCGGCTTGGAGAACTGGTCGTAATGACCATGCGCGGCGCTATTTCTAATGTCCGCAAGGGCAGTGATCTGCTTTTGCACCAGCTTGTTGTACACAGATGCTTTCGCTAGATCGGAGTTCATCTTGTCCAGCTTGCCGATAGGAAGGGCATTATCGACACACCACTCGCGCAAACCGGCCTCCAGGACGACGCCCGCAGTAACAGCGGCGGCGGGGATGTAGCCGGACGCTAGAAGTTCACTTGCTTGCTCAAGCTCGCTACCGAACACTTCCGCTTGAACGATGAGCTTCAGCGAATTCAGATAACCGCCCTCGTAATCTTCCTTCGCCGCTTCAAGGACGGCGCGTAATTTTGTCGACGGAGCGTTCTTGACGTTCGCGGACGCGAACAACCAGGTAACCCACACACTCACACTTACGGGGGCTGGTTATGATGGAGGTCTATTCAGTAACGTCAGACTTCGGCCTGCCCCGCCGAGCGCCTAAGCATGCGAGATAGCGCCTTGCGCAGCCGCTACGGGCTATGAGATCATAATGCCCGGCAGGGATCGCAACGCGGGTGACGCCATGACGCCTGAAGAAGCTCTTCTCAATATCTTAAAGCTCGTTGACGGATCGGACGAGCTTGAAGACGCTCACGCGCTGCAAATCCTTTTGCAGAGCATCAAGACATTGGCTGAGAAGGGATTGGGGCGCTCGAATTGACAGACTTTTGCTCCATATACCTACAGCCGACGGTTTGGACACAATCGCTTCACACGAAGCGAGGCGCAGCCTTCAGGCTTAATGCGCGACTAGATGCGAGATCGGCATTCAAGATTAAAGACGTTCCCAGCATCGTGAGTCTGTTTACAGAGGTGGGTTTCACGCGCGGCGACTACGATTGGAAAATTCCCGAGGGACCAGCGGGAGCAATCGGGTTTTTGGCGTATCACCCAGAAGACCAATACAGCGATCACGCCTTCTTATCTGGCGGATGCTCACTGCCAAATGATATCTATGACGATGCGTGGCACCGCGTTGGCTCGTCGAACTACGATCAATGCCGGGTGAACGTCGAAGTCGGGCCTGTCGCGTTGAGTTATGAGGAAGCCGTCTGGGATCGAGCAGCTTCCAAATTCCTGTACATTCTTGATCTTGAATTTGTCTTTACACGACGGGAAGACGAGCAGTCCAGCAAGGGTAGCAAGCGATGAGGCCGCGCGGCTAGGCGAGCTGCGGCACCGCCGCCTCAATCGTCATGACCGCTTCGCGCTTCTCTTCGAACATGTGCCACCGCGCATAGATGCCGGTCACGCCCTTGTCGTTGTGATTTAGAAGGCCCTTGACGAAGTCGACCGGCAGACGGGCCGCCTGCGCGAGTGTTGCCCCCGTCCTGCGAAGGTCATGGGGCGTAAACTCCGCAAGCTCATTGTCGGTGACGACGCGGCGAACGGCTTGGCTGAGCGAATGACGGGCGAGGGTGGGCGCACCACCTTCGAGCCTCGTGTCGGAGCGGGTGGCCCTCAGCCTTTCCTCTCGCGGTATTCCTCGATTTGCTTTGGCAGATTGTACATTACGGTCATCAGGAATCCGAGAAACTCCACAACGTCGTTCGCATCCTTCTTGTCGGTCCCCTTGGAATCCGGTTGAGGGTGCGTGCCTTCGTTCGCCAGCTCACGCACTTCGTGAGCCCACTCCTTCATGGTTGGAAGGATGAGACCCTTTGCGGCCAGATCGTTGATTTCCTGCTTTAGATTATTCCCTTTGGCACCGTTCTTACGCGCGACCAGTTGAACGGCGGACCGGGCCATGAGCGCGGCGGCGGTCCAAGTCTTAGCCTCAATACATCTCTTCGCCTCGACCCAATACCTCCCTACGTCCTCCGGCCAGTGCTTGGGATAAGAAGTGGTCTCTTGGCGCCACGGCAGGACCCGATAGGCATGAACACCCCTGCCGCCCATGCCAGCGGCGGCCGACCAGAACGCGAACATGAGGTTTCCGCATTCCCCGCATTTCAGCGTGTCGTAGTTGAGGACCTTCGTCCCGCCTCCTGGTTTCTTTCGTTCGAGGTGGTGCACTGTCTCGAAGTGTCCCTCCACGCCGCAAAACGCGCAAGCGATCTGATGCGTCGCGAGCTTATCACCTAGCGAGCCGGACCACTCTCCCAAATCCCACCAGTTCATTCAAAGTACCCCCTTTGGCGCCCTTCGCTATCCTACCTGATTCCGGCGTTCTAGCGCCGCTCAGACATACAGTAGGCGGCCCATTCGTCCATCAACAATCGCCGCTTCGTCAAAGCATCCGACCGCCGATAGGCTGCCTCCGTCTCGTCGGCGATAACGTGCGCCAACGCTTGCTCGCACAGCTCGCGCGGGAAGTTCGTCATGTCGCCAGCCCAATCGCGGAATGTCGACCGGAAGCCGTGCGTCGTGGCCTTCACGTCGGTATGGCGTGCAATCGCATTGGCGAGCGTCACGTCGCTGATGGGCCTATTGCGGTTCATGCCTGGGAAGATCAAGCCTTTGCTTCCGTGGCGCTCGCGGGCGACGTTCAGCACAGTCAGCGCGGCGTCGGTCAAAGGAACGACATGCGGCTTGTCAGCGCGGTCGCCCTTCATACGCGCGCCCGGAATGCTCCATAGCTTCTCGTCTCTGTCGACCTCATTCCAATCCGCGAACGCGCCTTCATTGTAGCGGGCTGCGGTCCCGATGATGAATTGCAAGAGCATCGCTGAGTCAGATTGGTCCACCCGCAGCGACACCATGAACTTTGGGAGCAACGGGTAGGGCAGCGCGGGGTGATGCACGACCGCTCGCACCTTCCGCTTGCTCGGAAGCAACGGCTTAATGCGCTCGCGCCATGCGGCCGGGTTGTCGCCAGTGCGGAGACCTTCAGCCTTGGCGGCTGTCAGTATCATCTCGATACGACCGCGCACCCGTGAAGCCGTCTCAGGCTTGCTGTTCCAGATTGGGGTCAGAACACTCATGACGTTGAGCGTGTCGACATCGCGGACAGGCGTTGAGCCGATCAGCGGATAGGCATAGCTCTTCAGCGAGTTCGTCCATTGCTGACGATGCTTGGGGTTTTTCCAGCTCTTTTCGAACCGGGCGATGTAGCCTTCGGCGTATATCTGGAACGTGACAGCGCGGGCGGTCTCAGCCCTCACGGCGGCCCGCTGGCCGTTTCTATGCTCGATGGGGTCGCTGCCTTCTCGGATCAAATTGCGCGCGGCTCGGGCGGCTTTGCGGGCATCTGTCAGGCTGACATCCGACGCCGGTCCTAGGCCCATGTAGCGCTCTTTGCCAGTCACAGGGCTCTTGAAGCGGAAGACCCACGAACAACCACCCCGGACGTCCGCATCAAGCCTGAGACCATCCCCGTCGCTGAGCTTGTCGCCGGGTTTCGCGTTCTTGACCTGGGTAGCCGTAAGGGCCATCGGAAAGTGTCCTCCAAATTCCACGTCGTACCCCACGTCTAAAACATAGATGCACGAAGATTTCGGAGGACACCTTTAGATGATCTAAGAAGGTAAGTCACTGCACTTGCAGCTCTAAAGGAGAGAAACTGAGACGTGGTGAGACGAGAACAGACATGGAACTGGCGGAAGGGGTGGGATTCGAACCCACGGTGCCCTTGCAGGCACGCCGGTTTTCAAGACCGGTGCCTTAAACCACTCGGCCACCCTTCCGTCTTTGGCACATCAATCATCTGGCGGCTGGAAGATCAAGAACGGGGTGGCAATGTCTGTCTGGAGCGAAGTTTGTCTGGA
>Ga0073928_10006031_pt1 | contig 16566 bp, 12 predicted proteins | sample PaiPotPPA55metaG_FD_76969 | JGI IMG/M metagenome (GOLD analysis project Ga0073928, IMG submission 76969) | Iron sulfur acid spring bacterial and archeal communities from Banff, Canada, to study Microbial Dark Matter (Phase II) - Paint Pots PPA... ... | reverse complement strand
CCATCACCGGGCCGGCCCGCTTTTTGACGGAAGGCTGGCAACTGGGGGTCATATTCACGGCCAGCACGGGCATACCCTTCACGCCCACCTTTGGTACCGGCAACGACCCGAATGGGACACTGAGTTCGGACGATTGGGCGTATCCGAACCGTCTCGGTGGTGCAGGTTGCCAGTCACTGACCAATCCAGGGAACCCCAACACTTATATTAAGACGCAATGCTTTGCCGTACCCGTCGCGCCGAGTCAGGCATTCTTTGATGCCAATTGCGACCCGGCACCGCCAACGCTCGGCGCGGCGTTGGCTCCCGGAGACCTCCGTTGCTTTAACTTAAAAGGCAACGCCGGCCGAAATATTCTAATTTCACCGGGCCTGATGGACGTTGATTTCTCGGTATTCAAGAACAACTATATCCGCAAGATTTCCGAGACTTTCAACATTCAGTTCCGTGCGGAAATGTTCAACATCTTCAATCGCGCGAACTTCGCACCTCCGGTCACCCCCGACAATACCGATATCTTCGATGCAACCGGCACACCGACCGGCGTAGCCGGACTCTTGAGCAGGACAACCACCACCGCAAGAGAAATCCAGTTCGCGTTGAAGGTCATCTTCTAGCTAGCTGTTTGGCGATCTCCGGTTTGCGGCCGGTAGACCCCAGATGTCGATGTGCCGGGCCGACGCCCGGCACATCACTTTCTGGCGCAACTGTCTCGCTCTGTGGATTGAGCCTAGATTGATAAATTTCGATTTTTCAGCATTCGAAACCACTGCATCGAGCGGATTTCCGACACTTTCAATGTGCAGCTCCGCGCCAATTTTTTTTCATTCTGAATAAGCGAGTTTCGCTCCGCCGCTCGATAAGCGAAATATCTTCGATTCAGCGCGCCAGATTGGCAACGCCGGAACTTATCACCTTTACGCAAACGCCCTCGCAACAGATCCAATTTGCTCTCAAGATCATCTGGTAACTCTCTGCGACACGTCCGTGGTGGCGGCTTTCGGCCCCTGTGTGTTACAAAGAACGCCAGTTTGGGCCAGGGCCAAGTAAATGAGGTGAATGAACCCAAAATCTTGAGGAGGAAGACATGCGAAAGGTGATTTTGCTTGGTGCAGTTCTTGCGTCCGCGGCGATCCTTCTGGCGGACAGCAGCGTGCAACCGCTCAATGTTAAGCCAGGCCTTTGGGAAGTAACGATGAACATCAAGATCGTGGGCATGGAAGCTCCTCCGCGGACCAACACCTATAGATCCTGTTTGAAAAAAGAAGATTTGAACAAGTACCCATTTAGCGATCCGGACAAGAAATGTACTTACACGGTTTTAAGCTCGACTGGTTCAACAATGGAAGCGCGTGGGACGTGTGCGCCCGGAGAAGGCACAAAGATCGACTTCAAGTTGCGACTGGATACCATAGACACCGAAAACGTTAAAGGCACCGGACAGATGACCATGAGTACCGGCGACATGACCATTAACGGAAACTATACCGCGACGAGCAAGTGGATCAGTGCCACGTGCCCGGCAGATGTTAAATAACGTGCGCAAAACGAATCTCAACCGGAAGCGAAGTAAATCGACGATCGGTTATTGAAGCGGTTGGAACTTCTTTGCGTGTTCTTGCGTATTGTCATCTAGATCGAAGGTGACCTGTGCGTTTCTGCATTGCGGTGCTGACTGTGGTTCCTTTTCTTGCAATTCCAACTTATTCACAGAACAACGTCGAGGTCGAAAACGATCTCGCGCATCACGATTTCTATGTTGACTTCGCGGCGCGAGGGCAACTAGAGCTACGTATCCGTCCCGCACAAATTCACATCGTCGGCAGCGATCAAGACAGAATTGTTGTCACGGTGGGAGGACACCAAGGACTTGATTCCAGAGATGTAGCGGCTCGCTTCGAAAAACATGGCCATTCCGGTGTGCTGGAGATCACCGGCGGACCACGCAATGACGTGACCATAACCGTGCAAGTTCCCAAGGAGTCGAACCTTGTTGTGCGGGTGTTCGCAGGAGATGTGGAAGTGCGCGATATTGTCGGCGACAAGGACGTGGAGCTGAATTTCGGTGCGTTAACAATTGGCGTGGGAGACGCGAGCGGCTACTCGACCGTGAAGGCTTCCGTGTCCTCAGGTGAAATCGACGCGAGACCTTTCGGCGAATCACGCGGGGGATTGTTTCGGTCCGTGGAGAAATACGGAAATGGTAAGTACAAATTGAGGGCCTATGTGGGCGCCGGGCGGCTGACTCTGAATTAGGAATTTGCCGATGTGCTCAATCGACGAGCCGCGCCGCCAACAGGCGCGAAGCTCGGCAAGCCGTGTAGTTTCGCGAATGCGTCGGCAAAAAGCCGAGGCAGAGCCTTGAGGGAGCCGCAGATCAGTCTTCAAGCGTCGGCAAAGTCTTGAGCACTTCACTCGCGATGGGGCGGTTGAGTACCGGCTCATCTTTGCGAATTTTGCCATCGCGAAATATGAGCGTACGTTTCGCAAAGTGGGCGACGTCGAGTTCGTGAGTTACCAGTACGATCGTCAGGCCTTGGTCATTGAGTCTCTGGAAGATCTCCATGATTTCCACCGAGGTGCGCGTGTCTAGGTTCCCGGTCGGCTCGTCGGCGAGAAGTATAGAGGGGCGATTCACCAAGGCGCGCGCGATGGCGACGCGCTGCTGCTGTCCTCCGGACATCTGTGAAGGGAAGTGATCAGAGCGGTTGGCAAGTCCGACCATGGCCAACGCTTCTGTGGCGCGTTTGGTGCGCTCGGATTTGTGAATTTTAGTGTACAGCGTGGGCAGCTCGGTATTTTCGAGAGCCGTAGTGCGCGCCAACAAATTGAAACCCTGAAAAACAAAACCTAATTTCTGATTGCGGATGTGTGCGAGCTCTTTTTTATCGTGTTCGGAGACGTCAATGCCGTCGAGAAAATATTTCCCGGAACTAGGCTTGTCCAGGCATCCAAGCAAGTTCATGAAAGTGGATTTGCCGCTGCCGCTGGCGCCCATGATAGCCAAGAATTCTCCGCGTTGGATCTCCAGGCTGACTCCACGCAACGCGTGCACCCGCGTTTCGCCCAGATCGTAATACTTGTGAACATCCTCCACGCGGATAACCGCTTGGTCTGGAGCAATAGAGTGGAGCTCAGTTGGAATCGCAGCGGCCATTAAATTATTTTCACAAAGTCTTAATTGCGCCCCGCAAGACTTAGCGCCTTATAGCTCCGGGAGCCGCGGGTTTGGAACTGATGGTGCGCACCACCAGACTGTCATTCTCTTTCAAGCCACCTTTTTCAACTGCGGCGATCTCCGTGAAAGCGTGGTCAGTGATGCCGAGAGAAACTTTCACAGGCTCCATACTGTTATCCGGATGCCATTTCCAAACCACCGCGGAAGTCGCGCGCGGAACGCGAGTGATGTTCGATTCAGGGGTGCCATCTGGTTGCGCGGCTTGCGACGAAGTTTCCAGTTGTTTTTCGTCAATTCCGTACTGCACGTACAGACGCATGACTTCTTCTGGGGACATCGGAGGTTTGTAGCGGAGCGCGGTATTTGGCAATTTGAGGACGTTTTGTACCGTAGCGACTGGGATGGTGACGTAAGCGGTCATGCCCGGGAAAAGTTTAAGTTCGGGATTATCAAACTCGATCATGGTGTCGTAGGTGACCACGTTTTGCACCGTGGTGGGATTCATGCGCACTTGCGAAACCGTGCCGTGGAAGCTTTCCTTGGGAAAAGCGTCGACCTTAAAAGTGACTTGTTTGCCGGGTTTTATGTTGCCAACGTCGGACTCATCGGTCTTGGTATAGACCAGCATCTTTTTTAAATCCTGGGCGATGGTGAAAATAGTGGGCGCTTGCAGCGAAGCGGCGACGGTCTGGCCCACGTCAACGTTGCGAGCCACGACAGTGCCATCGATCGGGGAGCGGATCACGGTGTAATTGAGATTGGTTTGCGCGACGCTCAGCGCAGCGGCCTTCTGAGTGACTTGAGCTTCGGCCTGCGTGACATTGGCCTCGGCCCCCCCGACGCTGGCGTTCATGGAATCGTAATTGGCCTTGGCAAGATCAAGCTGCTGCTGACTCGTAATATTTTCTTGAGTAAGCTGCCGCGCGCGCTCGTAATCAGCTTTAGTCTGGACCAGAGAGGCCTTCGCCTTTTCTAAATTTGCCCGAGCCGCCAGCAGGTTGGCTTTGGCGCTATTCAGATCGGCATCGGCTTGCTGGACGGCGCCTTGAAATAAAGCGGGATCGATGAGGGCAACGATGTCACCTTTATGCACGCGAGAGTTGAAATCGACGAAGAGTTTGGCGATGACTCCGGAAACCTGGGAACCCACTTGCACGGTGATTACCGCATTGATGGTGCCGGTGGCCTCCACCACGTCGTGAACGTCGCCCCGTTCGACTTTGGCGGTAAAGTTCTGGTCCTGCGATTTGGCATTGAAGCCGAAGGCGGCAAAAATAGCGACCACCGCGAGCGCGCCGGCCAGGAGCAGCCATTTGAGATTCTTCTTCATTCACAGTCCTGAAAAAATAAATACTTGCGCTAGTTAGTTGCAGCGCGACTCCACGTCGCAACTTTTACAGCGCAATTTCTACAGCGCAATTTCGCTTGTTACTCGTAGCGCAGTGCTTCAATGGGATCGAGCAGCGAAGCTTTTCTCGCGGGGTAGTAACCGAAAAAAACGCCCACAGCGATGGAAAACATGGCAGCCACGACGATAGCCTGCATCGAGGTTTCCATGGGCCACTTTAAAGTCTGGCCGACGACGTAGGAGCCCAGAACCCCGAAAAATACGCCCGCGAAGCCGCCCACCAGGCTGAGCATCACCGATTCGCCAAGAAATTGGAGCTGAATGGCTTGCTCGGTGGCCCCGACAGCCACGCGAACACCAATTTCGCGGGTGCGTTCCGTGACGGAAACTAGCATGACGTTCATGATGCCAATGCCGCCGACAATCAAGGAGATAGAGGCGATAGCAATGAGCAGCACAGTGAGAGTCTTGCTCGCTTCCATCTGTGCCTGAATGATGTCTTCGGGATTGCGAATGTTGAAGTCGTCGTCTTCTTCAGGACGCAGGTGATGCCGGTCGCGCAGGATCGCAGCAGCTTCCTGGCCGGCAAGTTTTACGGAGTCCTGAGAGACGGCGGAGCAGAGAATATCGTCGAGCCAGGCGTTGCCTTTCATTTTTTTCTGAGCAGTAGTGTACGGCATGATGATGGTGTCGTCCTGATCCTGGCCGGACATGGACAGACCCTTGGCGTGGAGGACGCCGATTACCTTGCAGGGCAGGTTTTTGACGCGGATAACCTTTCCGATGGGATCTTCCGCACCAAAGAGCTGCTCGCGAACGGTAGCGCCGATGTCGCAAACATCCGCAGCACGTTCAACGTCATCGTTGGTGAAAGCGGCACCTTGGTCGACATACCAACGCTTGATGTCAAAGAATTCCGGGGACACGCCGCGATAGGCGGTAAACCAGTTCTGATTGCCGTAAATGACCTGCACGTGATCATCGACATTGGGCGAAACCGTTTTGATCAGAGCGACCTGGTTTTTGATGGCAGCGGCGTCGGCCATGGAGAGGGAGGGCGCCCCGTGCGTGCCGGTGCGTACGCCATTGACCGCGCGGCCGCCTGCTTCGATCCATACGAAATTATCGCCGAGATTATTCATCTGGGTTTCGACGCGCGATTGGCCGGCTTTGCCGATGGCTACCACGCAGATGACCGCCGCGATCCCGATGGTGATGCCCATGACCGTCAACATGCTGCGCATTTTGTTTCTGAGCAGGGCCACAAGCGCGGAGCGAAGCAGTGCAGAGTAGTCCATGGTGACTCCTATAACCGGGTAGAGCAGCGACGGCTGCGACTATCTAGAATAACGCGTTGTGAGGCTGAAATAGGATTCATGGGAGAACCCGCTGCGTAACCGTTGCCATTTTACCGCGACATGAAGGGAATTGAATTAAACCGCCATTAGTTTTCGTTTAGGTTAAGAAAGGAAAAGGCCCCGGAGGCGCTTACGAGGCCCTTACTGCGCAGCATATCAGTCAGCTTATTCGCCGACGACCAGCACCTGTATGGAACCTTCTACCACGGACGGCCGCGGCCGCTTGCTGGGGTCGCCCGTGAATTTAGCCGAAGGCAGATAGACCTTGTGCGTAGCGGTGTCCAGGCCGTGAGTCTTTGATCCCACTGGAGTATCGATCTCCTGGACCACGGAGTATTTACCGGCTTTATCCGCGTGGATGATTTGAAATTTCCCGGTGCTAGGTGACGCGAAGACATATCCGGTCGCAGGATCGAAGGTTACGCCGTCGCAATCATCGCCGATGGCGACGCTTTGGCGGACTTTTCCGCTGTTGCTATCGACGACCATGAGTTTTCCGTCGCAGCTCGAGAACAGAGTGTGAGTTTTATTGTCAATTGCCAGCCCGGACGGCCCTTCGCAGCCCTCCATGACCCAGGTGGCTTTTAATTTCCTGCTGCTGGCGTCGATTACGGCGATGGCGTGTTTATCTTCCAGGTTGATAAAAACGTTTCCCTTTTCGTCGTAGGCGAAAAATTCCGGCTTGGACTCAAAAGGAATAGTGGCGACGACCTTTTTGGTTTTAGCGTCGATTACCGAGGTTGATTTGCTTTTGCCGTTCTGGACGAAGACCTGATGAGTGGCGCCATGATACAGGATGGAGTCGGGATTCTCGCCAGTGGCGATGGTCGATTCCACTTTCAACGATTTCAAGTCGAAAACGGCAACCTTGGCGGCTCCGCCTTCGCTGATAAAACCAATGCCGAGGTCGGGGGCTACAGCTACTCCGTGTACTCCGGGAGTGTCCGGAATGTCGCCGACGACAGCTCCGCTCTCAGAATCCAGCACGGTCACGTGCGTAGCGCGCGCAACGTAAACGCGGTGAGCTTCTGCATCGACGGTGACGTAATCCCAACGCCCGCCGCCTTCCAGAGGGATTTTTTTCACGACTTTGAATTTGCCGCTGTCAGCGCCGGCGCGTAAGACGCTGGGCGCTAACGCGAGAGCGGCTGCAAAAAAGATCAGAACTGAATTTCGCAAAACTCGATGCATGTTTGTTTCCTCGTTCGGCGTGCAAGGGCAAGTTGTTCTGGCGCCCTGGCCGCTGTGATGTAAGAGCGTGGCGGTAATCGCCGCGGAGAGAGGCTAGCAGGAGATTGGTGTTCTGCCTACCGAAGATGGCGTAGATAAATGAAAATTAAGACTAATTTAGGAATCCAAGTAAGCGTCACTTTGTAGGTCGCGGCTTCAGCCGCGACATGAACGAGAGTAAAAAATACGGGGCTTTTTGAGCCCTTTGAGGTCCTCCACTTTGCGCCGGGCGTCTAAACCGAAAGACACGACGCAGCGTTAAGCGGATGCCTCTCGCGCTGTGGCTCGTTCGGGCCAGGTAACCGCTCGCACGGGGCCTACAATGAAAAGCCAAGACGATGCGCCTGCCAAGGCAACGAGTGCCGCAAGCGCGAAAGGCCACTGAAAGTGGCCGGTACGATCCAAAATAAATCCCGTTAGCGCCGGGGCAACGATTCCCGCCAGGTTTCCCGAACCGTTTTGCAAGCCCGTCCAGCGTCCGGCGGCGTATGGCCCTGCGAGCGTTTGAGAGATTGCCCAAATGTTGGATGAGCTGATGCCTTGGCAACCGATACCCAAAATTAGTAGCGGCACGCTCCACGCATCGGGACTCACGGCGGAGAGAAAAAGCAATATACCGGCGAATGCGAGGCCGCCGGCCACGAAAGGTTTGCGTATGCGACCTGGTGTCCCCCCGGAACGAATTAAATGATCGGACAGCCACCCGCAAAATATCGCGAGGAAAGCGCCAAGCGCATAGCCGGTGGCACCGATTTTGGCCATAGCCGCTATAGAAAAATGCCTTTCTCGTACCAGATAAAACGGAAGCCAGGTCAGCAAAAAATAGCTGACATAGTTGTAGCCAAACTGAGCAACGATGGTGCCCCAGGCCGAGCGCTGCAGCAAAATCGCGGCGTAACTGGGAGCAACTGTTTTGTCCAGATGAATGGCCGATTTCGCGGCGGGCATCCAGGTGAGCCAGGGGATCAGCCAACACAAGCTCACGAGTCCGAGAAGTACGAAGAAAGCGCGCCAGCCGAATCTGGCGATCAATAGTCCACCGGCCAATAGTCCGAACCCTGGGCCAAGCGCCAAGCCTGCAGAGATGATGGAATTGGCGATGCCGCGATGTTCCTCACGATAGTGCAGCGCAATGATTTTTGAGTAGGAGGGATAAGCCACGGATTCGCCCACGCCGAGCAATAAACGCAACACCAACAGCAAGAAAAATCCATGAACCATGCCAGTGACAATGGTGGCGACGGACCACAGAAAAAAACCACCCGCAAAAACCCAATTTACGTTTAGCCGATCCACCAACCAGCCGGAAATAAGCTGCAAAAACGCGTAGGTCCAGAAAAAAGACGATAGCAATATCCCGAGTTGCGAGGCGGACAGGTGTAGCTCGTCCTTAATAATGGGAGCGGCGACGGAGAGATTGGACCGATCGATATAACTGATGAAGACGGAAAGTCCCAACAAAATGAGAACACGCCAAAGTTTGCCGCTCAGCGGCTGCGATTGAGATGGTGGTGTGGACATTTCGACTTGGGAGGGGATTCTCTCTCGCAGACGCGCAGGATTGCAATTTAAATGCGCAAATACAAAGACGGGATGCGCTTGACCGGCAATTCCATTTGTCTGCGGAGGCCAATTAACACGAAAAACTCTTAACAGGAAAAACTTTTTGCGGCAGGACTGGTCACGGACTCCTTGGGCTAGGAGTCCGTTTCAGCGTATCCGTTCAACACATAGGTTACTCGCCAGACGAGGGGCCCGCCTGAGTGGCCTCGCCGACAGCGTAAGCCGCCCCACTCGGTCGACTTAGGTTCCCGGTGAGAACGATGGGCAGTTGCTGGGCCGAGGTTCGTCGATCCGCAGAGGCGCGCCGACTGGCACGAAATACGTTACGGCGTTGGTGGCCGGCAAGCCGCTTTCGTTTCGTGCGATGTGCGCGTGCAGACCGAGGTCGACAAAGCCCTTGCCTGCGGTGACGACGACAGGGGAACAATCGGGATCATCGGAGTCGTAAAACGTCATGGTTCCGGAGACTACGGTAATAAACACTGGGCCAGGATGCTTGTGCCATCCACTGTCTGTACCTGATTTGAAAGTGATGATCTGCGTAGCGATGTCGACGTCGGTCTTGGCTTTTAATTCTATTTCCAATCCGGGCATTTCACGCTTTACTTTGAATTCATCATACGTGCCTCGCCCCACTAGTGTTGACGAGCCGGTGCTTGGGGTAGCAAGCACCAGCCCGGTATAAATTGTCACCGCCATGGTGACTGCTGCCATAAGAATTACTGTAATTCGAGTTGTGGGCATCTGTTCTGCCTTTCGTGGTTTTTGTGCCGACGGCCCGGGCTGTGAACCGAACACAACAAGGTGCTGGGCAAGATCACTGGATCGTCGGTGGGTGATGGTGTGCCAACTGCGCTCGCCCGCGCAACGCGCAATGCCGGGCAAAGTGCAGCAAAGTGAGTCACGCCCATTTTTCTATCGGGTCATCCGTAATTGCCACGCAAACACAACGATGTGATAGATTCTTGCGGCTGAAAGGAACCCGAAACGGATGTCTATCGAGGCGACATCGACCCCAAAAGCCACCGCGGACGCCCGCGGGCGGCGCCTGGAGTCATGGAAAGAGATTGCAGCCTATTTGGGGCGTGACGTAACCACGGTTCGCCGGTGGGAAAAGGGCGAAGGGCTCCCGGTTCACCGACACCTTCACAACAAGCTCGGTTCGGTTTACGCGTACACAACAGAACTCGACGCCTGGCGGGGCGATAGGTCTCCGATTCCTGCGACCGAGATGCTGGATGTCCGCCCAATCTCGGAGCCGGCTCGACGGTTGAGCTACGCGCGAACGGCCGTCGCGCTCGCAGCCGTGGCGTTGGCGATGGCTATTGGCGTCGTATGGCTTGTTCGCGAACGCAGCCGAAAACCGGCTGCCAGTGCGGCCATTCGATCACTTGCGGTCCTGCCACTTGCAAACTTCTCCGGCGATCCCGAGCAGGATTACCTGTCGGACGGCCTGACCGAAGCGCTGATCGCACAACTTTCGACAATTCGCGGACTGCGTGTCATTTCGCGCACTTCCACGATGCAGTTCAAAGGCACCCGGAAGGCTGTACCGGCCATCGGGAAGGAGCTAAATGTTGACGCGGTTATCGAAGGTTCGGTGCTGCGATCGGCAGACAAAGTTCGTGTGACCATTCAGTTGATTCGCGCCGCTACGGACGAGCACATCTGGGCCGGGACTTACGATCGGGAATTGCGGGACATACTGGCGCTGCAGAGCGACGTGACCCTCGGTATAGCGCGTCACGTTGAAGCTGCCGTCGCAGGCGCGCAAAGCCTGCCAGTTGTGCCCCGTACTGTGGCGCCTGAGGTCTACGAAGCCTACCTCAAGGGTCGCTTTGCACTGCAGAAGAGCCACCGGGCTGGCCTCGAGGAGGCCCTCCGATACTTTCAAACTGCCATCAACGCGGACACCACCTTCGCTCCCGCGTATGTCGGGGTTGCGGCAGCCCAAAGCCAGCTCGGGACTGTCTTCTTTGGCGCTCCCCCTGCCGACACCAGGCCCAAGGTTATCGATGCCACCAGGAAAGCGTTGGAATTGGACCCACAGCTCGCAGAAGCGCGCGTTCTGCTTGCCAGCGCCCTGCAGGGAGATTGGCACTGGCCAGAGGCGGAGACAGAATACCGGCGAGCTATCGAACTGAGCCCCAGCGATGCGGGTGCTCACGCCGGACTGGCCTTCTGGCTAATGTGCCAAGGCCGGAGCGAGGAAGCACTGGCCTGGGCCCGGCGGGCGCAGGAGCTCGATCCGGTGGCATTTACCAGCGTTGACATCGGCGGAATCCTTTTTTTTTCGCGGCGTTATGACGAGGCGATTCGGGAATTGCGTAGAGGCCTAACATTAGAGCCCAACGATCCGTCGATTCTTTTTTCTCTTGGCTTCCCGCTTACCGGTGCCGGGCAGTTCGATGAAGCGATCCGTACACTGGAAAAAGCGGCATCTCTTTCCGATCGCAGCCCAGCTGTACTGGGCGTGCTCGCCAGGGCCTACGCTGGCGGTGGCCGGCGCGCGGAGGCGTTGCAGGTTGTCGAGGAGCTTCGACGGCGAGCGCAGAAGGGATATATACCCCCCGCTGCGTTCCTCAACGCGTACCTCGGGCTAGGTGAAACGGAACAAGCGTTTGTATGGATGGAGCGAGCTGCCGAAGAGCGGTCGAACATCATGCAGTTCCTCAAAGTACATCCATTCTTTGATTCGCTGCGCGGCGACCCGCGATTTGCTGAATATCTTCGCCGGGCGAATTTCTCACCTTGAGCACTCGCCGATAATCAAATCAGTCTGAGTTTTGCTCAGAAGCCCTCGAGCTTCTTGGTTTACACTCTGCGCCGACGATTGCGAGTACAAGGAAATCATGCTCACCGAAGTAAGCACTCAACGAAGCGACGACATTCCTCAAAAAGGACGCGGATATGCGGTGGCGTCTGGAATATTGGGTTGGACGCTGGACGCGTTTGATTTCTTCGTAGTGGTTTTCCTGGTCGATACGCTGGCAACTCACTTTCAGGTGGGCAAGAGTTCCATCGTGCTGACGCTGGGGGCCACGTTGGCGATGCGTCCTGTGGGTGCATTGCTATTTGGGATGATGGCGGACCGTTACGGGCGGCGAAAACCCCTGATGGCCGTGGTGGCGTATTTTTCGCTGATCGAAGTCTTAAGCGGATTAGCGCTGAATTATCCCATGTTTCTGATTTTGCGCTTGCTGTATGGAATCGGCATGGGTGGATTTTGGGGAGTGGGTGCGTCTCTGACGCTCGAAAGCGCGCCAAGGCGTTGGCGAGGTTTGCTTTCCGGATTGCTGCAGGGCGGATATCCACTGGGATATTTATTAGCGGCGGTCGCGGCTCGTTTGATTTTGCCCGCCTGGGGATGGCGCGCGATGTTCTGGGCCGGTTTGGTTCCAGGAGCGATCACCATGTTTGTGGCGTATCTATCGCCGGAATCAGCGGCGTGGAAACAACATCAGGTTCCCAGCATCAGTGGAATTACGCGCGTGATGTGGGAGCATCGCAAGGGTTTCGCGTATTTAGTGCTGACACTCACGTTGATGATTTGCTTATCGCACGGCACGCAGGATCTTTATCCAGATTTTTTGAAAACGGCACACCATATCTCGCCAAATGTGGTGGCGTATCTAGCGATGTTCTATAACGTCGGGGCACTGTTGGGAACGATTTCCGTCGGCGCCATTTCGGAACGGCTGGGAAGGCGCATGAGTATCATTGCTTCGTTAGGAATATGCGCGCTGGTAATTCCAATGTGGGCCTTTGGTCATACACTCACGATTCTTGCCATCGGTGCTTTTTTAATGCAGGTGGGAGTGCAAGGCGCGTGGGGAGTAATTCCGGCGCACTTGAACGAACTGTCCCCGGACGCGGTGCGTAGTTTGTTCCCCGGCTTTATCTATCAGTTAGGGGTACTTTTCGGTTCACCGACGAACACCATTGAATACGCGTTACGTGACCGCGTTGGATATCAATGGGCGTTGACCATTTTCGAGGGGTGCACGATTGTGGCGCTGGTGATTGTGTTTGCGCTGGGGCCGGAACGTAAAGGCAAGGATTTTTTCCGCAAGACGCTGTCGCCGCAAGAGGTCGAAAGCACTTCGTAACGGCTCTAGTACCGCTTCGACCTAAAAAAAACTTAATTTAGAATTAACCGCTACTGGAAGTATTATGCGTGCTGCGAAACCGCTGGGTTCGTCGTCACGATTGATGCCATAAAGCCGCACGGCGATAGTCCGATCAAGGAACTAAAGGAACTAAGGTCACGGTGAAGTCATCGTTTACACGGATGGAGTTCATGGGATTTTCTTGCTCGAAATACGTACGTAATGTTGCTGTCTCGTTGATGGTCTTGACGTGTAGTATGCCCGCGTCACCACAGGCTGTGCCTGACGCAAGCGCCGCGCGTCAGAATGGGCAGACGCAAGGACAGCAAGGTCAGGAGCAGCAGCCGCAAAATCCTCCCGCACAAAGTCCCGAGGCGCAAGCTCCTGATGCGCCGACTCCGAATTCGCAGATTCAACCGCTGCCGCCGCCAACGGATGCCACAGCCTCAGCGCGTCAAGCAGCGCCACCGCCGAACGGTGAGTTGCTGCATTTAACATTCCAGCAGGCACTGGATTTGGCGCGAAAAAACGCCACGCAATTTCAGGCCGCAGTAGTGAATGCCGGAGTTCTGCATGAAGACGCCAAGCAAGCACGCAACCTGTTGCTGCCAACGGTGACATATAACAATTCCGCGCTGTACACACAAGGCATTCCGGGCGCGGTGACGACAAGAACTACAGGCGCGGAGCCGGTACCACTGCCCCCGGTAATATACATTGCCAACAATGCGCCGCACGAGTACACCAGCCAGGCAGATATACACGAATCGATCGATATGGCGGCCTTGGGCAACTGGCGGCGTGCTTCGGCCGCAGCAGCGGTGGCACGCGCCCAGGCAGAAATCGCGAAGCGCGGTTTAGTAGTTACCGTGGCGCAAAATTATTACAAAGTGGGAGCGGCGCAACACAAGTTGGACACCGCGAAAATGGCCTCTGGGGAAGGCGATAAATTTTTCCAACTTACGCAAAAGCTGGAGGGTGGTGGCGAAGTGGCGCGCGCGGACGTCATCAAAGCGGAGCTGCAAATGCGAGACCGGCGGCGGCAGCTGCAAGAAGCACAGCTGGCATTGCTGAATGCACGGCTGGATCTGGCGGTTTTGATCTTTCCAAATTTCAACGACAACTTTGAGGTTGCTGACGATATACATGCGTCGACGCCATTGCCGACCATCGAAGAGATACAGCAGCGCGGCACCAAGGATAATCCTGATTTACGCGCGGCTCTGGAGGCAGTGCGCCAGTCGCGATATGACGTTTTTGGCGCACGCATGGGTTACCTGCCATCCCTCAGTTTCGATTATTTTTATGGAATTGACGCCCCGCGCTTTGCGGTGAACTCCGAGTTGGGGAACGGCAGGCAGTATTCCAACGTTGGTTACTCCTGGCTGGCCACCCTGAATATCCCCGTCTGGAATTGGGGAACCACGCAAAGCAAAGTGAAGCAGGCGGAATTAAAGCAGGCTCAGACGAAGCGGGAATTTTCGTTAGCACAGAGAAAACTCATCGCTGAAATTCAATCGCTGTATGCCGAGGCCAGCACCGCTCTGAGCGAACTCGAAGATCTGAAGCGATCCGGCGAACTGGCTTCGGAAAGTCTCAGGCTGGTCACCCTTCGCTACCAAAACGGCGAAGCTACAGTCCTGGAAGTGGTCGACGCACAAACGACTTTTGCCACGGCGAACTCCGCATATCAGGATGGCGCGTTGCGCTATCGCGTGGCGTTGGCGAGCTTGCAAACTCTAACAGGTATATCGACGAATCCATGAAAATAAAACTATACGGCAAGCAAGGACATTTTAAACCTGCGGGAATTGCCGCGGGCATCGCTTTGGTGCTTGGTTTTGCGTGCGGTTGTGCCAAAGAAGAGAAAGAAAAAGAACCGGAGGTCAGCGTCCAAACCACGCCGGCTGAGAAAGAGGATATTTCTCAGATCGTGAACGAGGAAGCGGTGGTTTTTCCGCTGCAACAGGCCACCGTAGCGCCCAAGATTACTTCCACGATCAAACAGTTCCTGGTGCAACGCGGAAGCAGAGTCAGAAAGGGCCAGTTGCTTGCCGTCCTGGAAAATGCTGACCTGTCTGCGGCTGCAGAATCAAGCCGCGGGGAGTTTGATCAGGCCCAAGCCGCGTATACCACCGCCGTCACATCAGGCTTGCCGCAACAGATTCAAAAAGCCGAGCTGGATGCGGCGTCCGCGAAGTCCGCATTTGATGCGGCTGAAAAGGTTTACAACAGCCGCAAAGATTTGTTTCAACAGGGGGCGATTCCTCGCCGGGACCTGGATACCGCGCAAGTGGCGCTGGTAGCGGCGCGAAGTCAGAACGAGCAAGCGCAAAAGCAACTCGCAGACCTGCAACGCATAGGAAAGGAACAGGCGCTTAAGTCGGCGCAAGGTCAGCGGCTGGCAGCAGAAGGGAAGTACCACGGTGCAGCAGCGCAACTCAGTTATTCCGAAATTAAGAGCCCCATCGATGGAGTCGTGACAGACCGGCCGCTTAACGTCGGAGATTTGGCCACGGCGAATCAGCCCCTTCTGACGGTCATGAATATTTCGAAACTGATCGCCAAGGGTCATATTCCGCAATCGGAGGCCGCGCAACTGAAGGTCGGGAATCCGGCGCAGTTGAAAGTGCCGGGCATGGATGATCCGATCGAAGGCAAAGTCACTTTGGTTAGTCCGGCGTTGGATCCGGGAAGCACGACGATTGAAGTGTGGGTGGAAGCAAAAAAACCAAATCCAGCGTTGCGGCCGGGCATAACTGTTCAAGTAGCGATGACTGCGAAGACCGTAAAGGATGCAGTGGTGGTGCCGGCGACTGCGGTATTCAAAAACCCAGAAAATAATAGCACTTACGTTCTTGTGGCCGGAACGGATGAAAAGGCCCATCAGAAAACTGTTCAGGTCGGAATTCGCAACGGCGAAGATGCGCAGATTGCCAGCGGCATAAATCCGGGAGACCCGGTGATTACTTCCGGCGGTTACGCCGTGCCCGATGGAACAAAAATAAAAGTCGAAAAACCTGAGGCGCCGGAAAAAGCAGGCGCTGACAAAGAGGGCGCCGACAAAGAAGGCGCCGATAAAGCAGATAAGAAAGACGCGGACGACGCTGACGATAAAGACAAGAAGGATAGCGCCGATAAAAAAGACGACAAGAAAGACGAGAAAAAAGGCGGCGCGGCGGCAAAATCAGAGAAGGAAAAGGAGTAGCCTCGCATGGATCCCCGGACATCGTCACCGCGAGGCGAACAGCTGGCTGAGCAGGGAGAGAATCCCTGGTTTCGGCGCCTTTCTCGACCGATTCTTTTCTTAATTGTCAGCCTGACGCTGGTTGGCGCTTATTTCGCCTTCAGTATTCCCGTATCCGTATTTCCCGACACGGATTTTCCACGCATTGTTGTAGGCATCGACAACGGTGTAATGCCCATCGACCAGATGCTGGTCACCATCACGCGCCCAATCGAGGAAGCCGTCAACAGCGTTCCCGGTTTGCTCAAAGTGACATCCGTTACCAGCCGAGGATCCGCGGAAGTGGATCTGTTTTTCGATTGGAATTCCGACATGATTCTTACACTACAGCGTGTCGACGCCGTGGTGGCCAGGTTACAAGCGGAACTTCCGACGACCGCAAAGGTGGACACCCACCGCATGACCTTTGCGAGCTTTCCGATTATCGGTTACAGCCTGACATCTGATACCGTGCCACAGAAAAAACTGTGGGAGGTTGCTACATACGATTTGAAGCCCCGCATTAATCGGCTTGAGGGTGTGGCTTCGGTACT
>Ga0073928_10006030_pt1 | contig 16566 bp, 14 predicted proteins | sample PaiPotPPA55metaG_FD_76969 | JGI IMG/M metagenome (GOLD analysis project Ga0073928, IMG submission 76969) | Iron sulfur acid spring bacterial and archeal communities from Banff, Canada, to study Microbial Dark Matter (Phase II) - Paint Pots PPA... ... | reverse complement strand
CATTTCTTGTAGAGGTCGATTGCCATCCAGAGCGGAAAAATCCAGGCGCACGGGTTGCACTTTTTCAACGCGCAAAGTCCCAAGAAGACGCTGCGCCAGGCCGCGCCCGAATGGAAATGCCAGGCTGCACAACAAAATCGTTGCAGCGACAGCGCCAATCCATAACGGCCGCCAGCGTTTGGCCGGCACATTAGTTTCATGGGTAACGAAATCAGATTTCGACGGCATGGTCTCCACCGGTGCACCCTGCTGCGACTTGAAGCGCGAAAGCGCAGCTTGCGCATCGATTTTGGTTTCTGCCGAAGCAGCGCCCAAAGACACCAGTTGCTTCTCCACACGTGCAGCTGTGGCCGCTATTTCACCCAGACGCTTTGCGCACTCTGCGCAACGGGCAAGATGCGCCTCAATCTCCGCACCCTGCACAGGGCTCAACTCTGCATCGTGGTACGCGCGCAAATTGTTTTCCGAAACGCAATTCATACGTCCTCCACTGAACCAAATAGCTCCCGATAACGTTGCTCGAACGCGGCCTCCGCCCGAACCAAAAGCGTGCCTACCGATCCTGGTTCGATCTCCAAAGCTACCGACAGCTCCTTATAGCTATCTCCTGATGCCCGCTGTAATAACAATTGCGCCTGTGCCGGTTTAAGTTCAGCCAGCACTGTGCGAACCCGGTGCGCTCGCTCAAACCGCGCTACTCGCTCAAATCCATTTTCCGCGGGTTTGTGCTGCCCGGCATTCTGACCTGCGGCTTGCTCGAACCGGCTCCGGCGAGCCATCGCACGTAGCGCGTCAATTCCAAGGTTAGTCGCGGTTCGATAAAGCCAGCCGCCCACATTGGCCTCTGGCTCCTGCGCTAAGGGCCGGCGATAAAGTTTCAAAAAAACTTCACTGGCCAAGTCTTCAGCCCGTCCGTGATCACCGACAATGCGCCACAAAATCCCTATAATGCGTGGATAGTGTTTGACGAACAGGGTCTCAAATTCTCCAACCCTGGACCCTTCATTCATCACACCGTGCTCCCTAACCGCCCGCGTCGGGACCGTTGGCGCGCAGGGTTTCAGCGCTCCCGGTTGCGGTTCGCGCACCGTGTCCTTTTGCGCCCGAAACCCTTCCAACACGTTCTCAGACAAGGGAGGTCACCCGTTCTTACACTACTTAAACGTCTGCCGTCGTTTAATTGTGACACCGCTGCGCGCGATAACAATAACGCTCACGTATTTCCTCCCGATGTTGGCGCTGTTCCCAGGCAGTGGCTCTGCGGGCCACCCGTGCTTGCGTACAGTTAAAATTCTCCTGGACCCTGTACCTCGGGCCGTTCACAACCGCCCCTCTCGACTTTAAACTTCTCTCATAATCGGGGGAGCGACCACATTCGGTCTCTCGCAGCATAAAAATCACCAGAATTCTAAGAATCGCCAACGCATGAGCGCAACTTCGGTGTTCTTTGAAAAGCGTCAACGGGGCAATTTGCGGCATCCCAATTTGGTCCACCACTTCGTTCACCCAACACTTCGACGTGCTGCTGTTCTTTCGCTTCTCGTACTTGCGTATGGATCTTCGGATTACGCTCAGTCTCCAGTTTCTCCGGCCACCGGGCCGCTTGCAAAGCCGGCTGAGGGCTTCACCCCAGGACTCAACGCGGGCGTGAAGTTTGAAGGCAGCAACAGCAGTGATGGCAGCATCTTCGATTTGAGCACCGGCGTAGGCTACAACTTTTCCCGCCATTTCGGTGTGGATCTGGGTATTCCTTACTACTTTGTAGGCACTCCTTCTTCGGTGAAGAAGAACGATCCACAAGCGGTTTCAGGCGATGGCCTGGGCAGCCTGGGCGCCGACCTCAAGTGGAACTTCGCCGGCGAACTCGTCAACTACGATCCCACCATCCACTTTACGGCGCCAACCGGTGAAACCAAGAAGGGTTTCAGCACTGGTCACGCCACCTGGAATTGGGCAAACCATCTTGAACACGCTTTCGGCGTTTTCACTCCGTTCGTTGACTTGGGAGTTGGCAACACCGTCAGCGACACCAAGTACTTTCACCGTCCGTTCATCACCTTTGGTTACAACCTTCAATCCGAGGCAGGCGCGGAAGTTGACGCCGGCCCGCTCAGCCTGACGGCTTCCGGCTACGATGTGGCTCCCTGGGGCACACAGACCGTCGTCAGTAGGGTCTTCCGCTGTTCCTCGGCCACCACCTGCTCCGCGGACGGGAAATCCACAAATCGCAAAGGCTACCTAGGTGCCAGCGTGCAATCTGGCGGTGCCGCTCTTGTCCGCGACAACGGCTTCAATTTCGGCGCGGAGATGAAGCCGGCCCGCTACGTAGATCTCGAAGTCGGCTTCAGCCGCAGCGTCCCGCTGCAACTAAACAGCTTCTCGTTCGGCGTCAGCTTTGACATGCGCGCGCTGGCCCGGCATGGTAGGGTCGGCACCTAAACGGGAACCACCCAAAACCCACGATTGCATTCGCAAAGTAGCCACACGCCCATGAAGGAAATATTTGGCCGTGTTCCCCTTCAAGGTTATTATGATTTGCTCACGGATCGTTCACGACTTTCTTAGAGCAACTTTGCTAGCCTGAACTTTGGGATTGACATTTCTTCTGTGTCGACCAGGTGCACTCATGGGGACCTCCCGCACAGTTGAAGCGCCAATTATCGAAGCGCGACAAATCGAGAAATTCTACACGCAACCCGACGGCGGGCGCGTGCAAGTCATTGCCCCCACGGACCTGGCTGTCTATCCCGGCCAAATCGTAGCTGTCTTGGGGCCATCCGGTTGCGGAAAATCTACCCTGCTGCGCATGCTTACTGGATTGTCGCCAGCTTCCGCTGGCGGCGTGCTTTGGCACGGGCAACCTGTTCGCGAAGAATCCCCTAACGTTTCCATCGTCTTTCAGAGCTTTGCGCTTTTCCCGTGGCTCACCGTCCTGGAAAATGTCGAGGCGCCGCTCGAAGCACGGGGCATGGGTCCCATTGAGCGCCACAAACGCGCTCTCCGGATTATCGACGCGGTCGGACTGGATGGTTTTGAGAATGCCTATCCCAAGGAACTTTCCGGAGGAATGAAGCAGCGCGTCGGGGTTGCCAGAGCCTTGGTGGTCGAACCCGAAGTGCTCTTCATGGACGAGCCTTTTTCAGCGCTCGATGTTTTGACTGCCGAAACTCTGCGCGGTGAGCTTCTCGAACTGTGGCTTGAGAACAAGATCCCCACACGCGCGATTTTTATCGTCACTCACAACATTGAAGAGGCTGTCGTTCTCGCTGATCGAATCATTGTCCTCGGCCGTAATCCCGCTCACATTCATGCCGATCTTGCGGTCAATCTTTCTTATCCGCGTGATCGCAAGTCTCCTCAGTTCGTAGAATTAGTGGATACCATCTACCGTGTGCTCACTCGCCCGGACGACAAACAAGATCATATTCATATAGCGGCAAACGGCGACACTGCAGTTTCGCATCGCCCCATAATGCTTCCGCATACGCGTCCGGGCGGAATGGCTGGGCTGCTCGAAATTCTAGTAGATCAAGGTGGCCGCGCCGATCTTCATCGCCTCGCGTATGATCTGAGCCTGGAAGTTGATGCCCTACTACCGACTGTGGATACGGCTGTGCTCCTGGGTTTCCTTCGCGTTGAAGAAGGTGACGCGGTCATCACCTCGGAGGGTGAGCAGTTCGCGAAAGCGGACATTCAAACCCGTAAGAAATTATTTCGAGCAGCCGGTCTCGCACACGTTCCCTTGCTACGTCAGATGGAGCAAGCCCTTAAGGCCAAAACCGATCGTACGCTCTCGGATGAATTCTTCCACGACCTCATCGATGAACATTTTAGTGAGGCGGAGTCGCGGCGGCAGCTGGAGACGGCCATTCAATGGGGCCGTTACGCGGAGATTTTTGATTACGACGCCGCGACCGGCAAACTTACGCTGACCGAGGTCTAACCTTCTCGTGACCTCGACGACTCTGGTCTCCCAGCATTCCGGTTCCTCGCCTCTCGTTCCCGCTCGTCCGGTTGGTCCCCGCAGGCGGTGGTCTTTTCTGATTGATATTGCCGTGATGTCGTTCCTGTTTGCCGCGGTCTTTGGTATTTACGCCATCGGCCGCTCGTGGCTGGGGTCGGTGGCACTCGGCGCGCACATTTCGCAAAGCCCGAGTGCTCTGCCTTTATACGCGTTGTACTCGTTAGTACGCATTGGCGTCGCTTACGGCCTTAGCCTGATTTTCGCGCTCGGGTACGGTTACCTTGCAGCCAATTCGCGCCGCGCAGAAATGATCCTCATACCACTACTCGACATTTTGCAGTCGATTCCGGTGCTCAGTTTTTTGCCTGGCGTCATGCTGGCGATGGTTGCCCTATTTCCACACCGGCAAATCGGCGTTGAACTTGGCTCCGTTCTGCTGATCTTCACTGGCCAAGTTTGGAACATCGCTTTCAGTTTTTACTCTTCGCTCAAAACCGAGCCGCGTGAACTGAAAGAAGCAGCCCGGATTTACCGCTTCGGTAACTGGCAACGATTTGCACAACTTGATCTGCCATTCGCCACGATCGGTCTCGTTTGGAATTCCATGATGTCCGTCGCTGGAGGCTGGTTCTTTTTGATGGCCTGCGAAATGTTTGTGCTTGGGGATCGCGACTTTCGCTTGCCCGGCTTGGGCTCTTTCTTGCAAACCGCCGCGGGGAATGGCGACACTCGCGCCGTCCTTTACGGTTTGGCCGCCATGGTAGGTGTCATTGTCCTTCTGGATCAACTGATCTGGCGCCCCATTATCATCTGGGCCGACAAATTCAAATTCGAACAGGTGCAGGACACAAAAACGAAGACGTCGACCCTCCTTCAACTGGTCGGCCGTGCGGCATTCGTCATTCGAGCCTATCGCTCCCTCGCGCGACCGCTCATCAATTGGCTCACCTTGTCATTCGCGGGCGGTGCGCGGAAAGCCAGCGCCATTATCGCTGATCATAAGCGCGGTCGCTGGCTTCAGTGGGTGTTGGGAATCTTGGGTGTAGCTGTAATTTTGGCTTCGGGACTTGCCGTTTTTCGCGGGATTGGCGAACTCTCCAGTCTTCATCGACAGGATTACTTCGCGCTTTTGCGCAGCGCTTCGTTCACGTTTCTGCGGGTGAACGCGGCTTTGCTCCTTGGCGCGCTCTGGACCGTTCCCGTTGGGGTCGCCATCGGATCCAGTCCGCGGCTTTCGAAAATTGCGCAGCCTATGGTCCAACTCGCAGCTTCCATTCCAGCCACTGCGCTCTTTCCCGTTCTCTTACTTTTTTTGATTCGTCTGCGCAGCGGCTTGGAAATAGCTGCCATGCTGCTGATGCTCCTGGGGACCCAGTGGTACATCCTGTTCAATGTCATCGCCGGTGCCATGGCTGTGCCCACGGACCTGAAAGAAGTCGCGCGTATTTTCTGTTTCACGACCTGGGATCGCTGGCGCTATCTGACCTTACCGGCGATTTTTCCTTATCTCATCACCGGCATGATCACCGCCTCCGGCGGGGCGTGGAACGCCAGCATCATCGCCGAGTACTTCCATTTTCAGGGCCGCATTGTTTCAGCCCCGGGCCTCGGCAGCACCATCAGCGGCGCCAGCGATTCTGGCCGCTTCGATGTGTTGCTGGCCTCTACGCTGATCATGGCCATCATCGTCGTGCTCATGAATCGTCTCGTGTGGCGCCGTCTGTATCGGCTGGCGTCCACCCGCTTCAAGCTTGAAACCTAACGCTCCCCGCCTGGTAGTCATTTTCACGGTTTTGCCGACCCCTTAGCCCGCTTTGCAAGCTAAGCCAGCCTCCGATTTGTACTCATACTTTCCTAATCTATCGTTCAGAACTTTCTTACGCCGCGATTTCTATAATGGGGTTCCGACCGAGATATCGCTGCAGCAGATGCCGTCTGGCGGCGGAAAAGCAGCGCGCAACGAAAGAGGGGGCTTCGATAATGACGGGACCAAAAGGTTGTGAAGAAGATATATCTTCCCAATGTAGTGTGTGCGGCCGAATTGAAGAGTTGTTTGAACTTCCTGGCAGATCCGAACGCTACTGCGTGGAGTGCGGCGCGGATATCGCGACTGTAAGTCTTCTGTCGACTGAAATAGATGCTGCGACGCTAGCGGGGCAAAACGCTTCCTTACTCATTGCTGAATATGAGCAGCTTGGCGCCCGCCTTCTCGAGCGTTCGCAATCTGCAGAGTTCGGCAATTTCTAGACTTCATCTTCCGGCTTCAAGCGCTGCGAATACCCTCCGAAAGCGCCATTAGGTAGTCATCTCACAACAAAGAGCGTCAACCTTGACCCCATCGAACGGCTGGGATAGGGTGGGAGCAGTGTGTTCCCGAGTTACTGCGCAGTTACCCTAGTCCGGAGGAACCATCAGCCGCTCATTGCCCATAACTGGGCCTGTAGCTGGAAAACCTGCCAATTGGATGAGACGTACCGTACACATATCCGGACAAATTGAACCTTTTTTTGGAACGCTGGATGACAACGTGCGTCTGCTTGAGGACGCGCTGCGCGTACGGACGCATCTGCATGACACACGTTTGACCATTGAAGGCGACCAGGACAATGTCGATCAGGCGGTCAAGATCGTCGAAGAGTACAACCACCTGACCCGCCACGGCCGTACCTTAACCAGCGCCGAAGTGAAGTCCCTGATGCGCGTGGCCACCGAGGTTCCGCACGAATCGCCGCGCACCATGTTTGAACCAACGAAGGTGCGTTCCTTTGGAAAAAAACAAGTCACTCCAAAAAACGCTAGCCAGCGTCGCTACATGGAAGAAATCGAAAAGCACGACATGATGTTTGGCATCGGTCCGGGGGGCACAGGCAAAACCTACATCGCCGTAGCCATGGCGGTAAGCGCGCTACTCACCAAGCAAGTCAACCGCATCATCCTCGCCCGCCCCGCAGTCGAAGCCGGCGAACGGTTGGGGTTCTTGCCCGGCACACTGCAACAAAAAATCGACCCCTACATGCGCCCGTTGTACGACGCGTTGTACGACATGCTGGACGCAGACAAACTGGAACGATTTCTGGAGAAGGGCATTATCGAAGTTGCGCCGCTAGCTTTTATGCGCGGACGCACGCTGAATGATTCGTTCGTGATTCTCGATGAGGCGCAAAATACCACCAGCGAGCAGATGAAAATGTTTTTGACCCGGCTGGGCTTTAATTCCAAGGCGGTCATCACTGGCGATATCACGCAAATCGACCTGCCTACCGGCAAGAAGTCTGGCCTTGTGGAGGCTCTGGAAGTCTGCGGCAAAATCGATGGCATCGGCACAATTCAATTCGGAGAGAAGGACGTGGTACGCCACAATCTGGTGCAGCAAATCATCCGCGCTTACGAGGAGTGGGACGTCGCGCATCCCGCTCATCCCCACAGAAATTCCGGCGCCAACGCGGCAAATGGTCGTGGCGACCGCCGCGTGCCGGAAGCCTCCAAGGAGTTGGTGTCCGAGCAATTTCGTGAACCTGGCCAGGTCTCCGACGAACCTTCTGGCCAAGAACTAAAGTAAGGAATGATTTTGAATCGCCAGCGTGCGGTACGTTTGTCGACACGAGCTTTGGAGTCATTTTTGCTTCGTGTGCGTCGCGAATTGGATCTTAAGCAAGCGCAGGTTACCGTTTGCCTGGTAAGCGATGCGGAGATCGCGAGGATGAATGAGTCCTTTCGCAAGAAGCGCGGCCCTACAGACGTCTTGTCTTTTCCGGCCGTGAAGTTGCGACAGCTCAACCGCTCGAAGCGAAGTCCCGTTTCTTTGGCCTCCAGTGCTGCAGAAGGCGATACCTCTCTCGGTGACATTGCCATTGCCCCGGCCGTAGCCAAGCGAAATGCCAAAAATTTTGGCCGCACCCTTCCGACGGAACTAAAAATTCTGATACTCCACGGCGTTTTGCACCTCTTGGGCTTCGACCACGAAGCCGACCGCGGCGAAATGGATCGCACCGAAAAGAAACTCCGCAGACGACTAGGCTTGGCGTGACTTTCAGCTGGCTATATATATTGGGCATCGCCGTTTTGGCCTTTGGCCTGCCCATTTTTTCCTACCTTACGCTGATTTACCGCGAACTCGGTCGCATGACCACCGGCCGCATCCACGAACATCTGGAAATTTTCGAAGCCGAAATCGAGCCCAAGCTGCACATCAATCGCCGCAGCGGCGGCCGCACCTTCCGTATCCTGGGCCATTTCTGGCTGGCCTTCCTGGTCCTTGAGACGACCCGCGGAGTGGTCCATTTCGTTCCTGAAGCTTGGGAATCGGTGGTGCAGTTCATCGTTTTCCTTAGCTTGGAAGTCGTCATCGCCATGCACTTCATTCCGGACATGTTGCTCTACCGCACCTCCGGAAGATGGTTGCTGCGCTTATTGCCGGCCATTCGAGCGTGCATGTGGCTGGTCTGGCCAGTGCGCGTTTTCCTCGAAGGCGCCGAATCACTAGCGCGCATTTCGGAAAAAGAGAATGAAAAATCCGAGGAGCAACGCACTGAAGAGGGCATTGAGGCGCTCGTCGAAGCCGCCGAAGAAGAGGGCATTATCGAGCCGGAACAAGCCGACCTTATCGAGCAAGTAGTGGAATTCAGCGATAAGCGCGTGCGCGAGGTGATGACTCCGCGTCCAGATATCATTGCCATTGCCGCCGAGGCCACGCTCGAAGAACTGCACGCGAAGTTCGTGGAGCATAAATTTTCCAAAATGCCTGTTTACGAAAAGACGCTCGACGATATTTTCGGCGTGGTGAACGCGCAGGACTTGTTGCACATCGCCGATCAGGATTTGCCCAAACGCAAAGTCCGCGAATTAGCCAGGCCGGTGTTATTCATACCCGAAACGAAAGCTGGCTCCGATCTTTTGCGCGAGATGCGCCAAAAGGGTCAGCCCCTTGCCGTGGTAATCGATGAGCACGGCTCAGTCGCGGGCATCGCCACCGTGGAAGATCTGGTGGAAGAGATCGTGGGTGAGAGCGGTTACGATGCCAAGCGGCCGTTGGCCGACGTAGTGCGAGAAACCGACGGCGGCCTGGTCATGCGCGGCAGCATGTCCATCGACGACGTCGAGGAATTACTGGGCGTAAAGTTTGGCGACAAGTCCGATGCGGCAGTTACCACCATCGCCGGACTACTAAGCCACGTTTCGGGTAAAGTTCCGGAGCCTGGCGACAAGATCGATCTCGAGGGTCACAAATTTGAAGTGCTGGAAGCCAACCAGCGAAAAGTTTTGCGCGTGCGTATACGCAAGCAGATTGCAGCGCAAGTCAGTCACGTTCGAGTTCCGAAACGCTGAAATCGGTCGCACCGGTCATTTAAGTACTTGTTCCAGCATGCAGAAAATCTCAATGCCCGACAAAAAACATCTAGGCAAAAAAGCTCCGGATCAAGAAATTCCAGATAACCCAACGGAAGCCACACCGGTCCGCGCAGGCTTTAAGTCTGGCTTCGTCGCCATCGTAGGCCGCCCCAACGCCGGGAAGTCCACACTCGTGAATCGCTTGGTCGGGCAGAAAATCGCCATTGTAACTTCTAAGCCGCAGACCACGCGAAACCGCATTCAGGGAATTGTCACCAAGCCCGAAGGACAAATCATTTTTATCGACACGCCCGGCTTACACGATGCCGATTCCGCGCTAGGCCGCCAGATGATGCATGAAGTAGCTGCTGCGCTAGAAGGGATCGACGTGCTGTTATTGATGGTGGACGCCAGCAGGGCTTATCCTTACGCCGACACGCTATTGCTGCAAAAGGCCGAACGCTTCCGTGGGAAGACGATTCTTGCCTTGAATAAAGTTGATCGCCTTCCTAAGCCCAAGCTTTTGCCCCTGATTGATGCCTTTCAAAAAGCCTTTGATTTCGTGGCAATCGTGCCGATTTCCGCGCTCACCGGCGCAGGTTGCGACGAACTGCTCGAAGCGATTCTCCGCGAGCTGCCAACTGGAGTCCCGTACTTTCCAGAAGATCAAATCACCGATCAGCCGGAACGGTTTTTAGCCGCGGAAATCATTCGCGAAAAGGCCATACAGGTCATGTACCACGAAGTCCCTTACGCGCTCGCCGTATTCGTCGATAAGTTCGAAGAGCTGCCCAAACTTTTACGCATTGAAGTGACCATGAACGTCGAGCGGGACTCGCAGAAAAAGATTTTAATCGGCCACAAGGGCGAGATGCTCAAAAAAATCGGCACCGAAGCGCGCAAAGAACTGGAAAAGCTTTTCGACATCAAAATTTATCTGGCGCTGTTCGTGAAAGTCGTGGCGGACTGGCGGGAGAACCCCCAGAAAGTCCGCGAACTGGATTGGCATTTTCAGCTCGAAGGTCTCAGCGAAGATATTGCGCGTAAGTCTCCCGCGGATGAAGATCCGCCCCGCGAATAGCATTCCCGGATGTTCTTGTGAAAAACGGCGACAATGCGGCGCTCGGATTTAGACCCCATTCCGGATGGGCAGCCGCCGTGGCCTTGGGTGGATCGCCGCGTTCCCCAGATGTGATCGATCGACGTTGCATCACCCTCATCGAGGCCGGCTCTCCGGGCGGTGTCCAGCCCTACCATGCCGCCCGCATGATGGATTTGGCGAAAGCTGAAGAATTCATTAAAGGCGTGATCTCATCGATTGACCGCTCCGCGTCGCTAAGCGTGCGGTCCTTTGCGGATGCGATCAACAGCCAGGGTTACACGACCGCTTGTTGCGGAATTGTTCTCGCTTCGGGCCGCGCGCTGCCTTCCCTCGAAGCCACGCTGCGATCGCACCCCATGGTGCACACCGCTGAAGGCGAATTGTACCGGGCCGCCATCGCCAAAGCTGCCAAGGACTTAAATTTGCGATGCGTCCGCGTTCCCGAACGTGATCTCTATAAATTTGCCGCGAAGCAGCTGCACATTCCGGAGTCAAAATTAAAAGTTCGCATAGCCGAAATGGGTCGACCCCAAGGGAGCCCGTGGAGCGCTGACGAAAAATGCGCTACGTTGGTCGCGTGGTTGGCCCTCGCCGGTTTCGAAAACCGATAATAAACCTGCCGGCATCCAATGTATCGCCCGGGGGGAAAATGGACGGACTTCGTTGGACTTCGATCGTCGGTTGGCTGTATTTCGCGGGGCTAACTTGTGCCACTGCTTTCCAACCGGTCAGGGCGCAGTCCGCTGCACCCCATTGGCAATCTCAACCCACAGCCACTGTCAGTCCTGCAACGCAGCCAAATTCTAATCCTGATCCTCTTGCCGGCAACGCCGCCGCTCAACGCACCGTGACCGCCACAAAAAGGTGGCTGGCAGGCACCATGTCCACTCCCGGCATGAGCGCCCAGCTCCGCGAAATCTCCAGAGCCAACATCAAGGGAAAACTCGAAGTCCAATATCACATCTTCGTCACCGGCGCCCCCAAGGATCCAACGTACACGCTAGTGGACTGGCCTCCCAACTATCCTGATCCCGCTCCTTCCATCGCCGGTCTCAGCATATTGGAAGATGGACTCGTCGTTTGCGCCGGGAGGGCCACCGATCAATGTAGTCATCCGGACAAGCCGGAAAGAAAAGATGTCCCAGTAAAGTTGGTTTTTTATCCTCTCGATGGCGAAATCTATCGCCTGGCCCTGGTCTCCCAGGACCAAAAAGCAAAAATATTTTTTGCGGTCGTCCCCGCCCCAATTCAAGCCACAGACAACGGTTGTACGCTCGAAGTAGTAAGTCTCCGTCTGAAAAATGAGCTAGTCCTGATTCGCGGAAGAGGATTTCAGCCCAATGAATCGGTTGGATTTGAGTCTACATCTTACGCACAAACTCATACGCTTACCGACCAAATGGATGCCAATGGCGAGTACCAAGTTCCTATGCAGCCATTCGTGGCGGGAAAGTCCGGAGGCACTACGGCAATCAAACTCAGCGGTGCAAAATGCGCTCCGGTTCTGAAGTTCCAATGGGGAAATTGAGAGCCGCATCGATTCCAAGAGCTTAAGCTAAAGAAAGACCGCAAACGAAAACAGATTTATCTCAACAAATTCAACACGACAAATACCCGGGGAGCTTTCATGGACACTTCAGATTGGGCCAAGAACCTTGTGGAACGAAAAAAGAAGGAGCTGGTCAAGGACGACAAGCTGGATGTACAGCTCGATAAAAAGTGGGACGAAGTGTGCCAGGCAGCGCAGAAGGCCGTTGCAGAAGTAAACCAAGAGATGGGCCAGGAATATATTCGGTTTTCGCAGGATGCGAATGCCGACAAATTTTCATTAAAAGTGGAAGAGGTAGATAACGTGGTTTGCCTTGATCGGGCCAATCGTGCCATCCGAGGTAGCCGGGATAAGACGTATCGTCTAATGCTCGTTGGCGAGACTCCTGTCTGGAAATACGATCCCGTCGATTACACCTCTGAACAAATCGCCCGCGACGAGGTCCAGCGGGCCTTCGAAGGTTAAGCCTGGTTAACGGCGGTGCTCACATTTGAGTGAGGCAGTCGACGCTTAATCACGGCTCGTGTTAGTCCGGGGCGGCGATACCCAGGCTTTTCATTTTGCGGTAGAGGTGACTGCGTTCAAGCCCAAGAGCGCCTGCGGTCTGCGTCATATTCCAACGGTTTTCCTGCAATTTGCGAAGGATAAATTCCCGCTCGTACGCGCTACGCGCTTCATACAATGTGGAATAGGGCTGCTGCGGACTTTCGGCCACGCCTCGAAATAATTCTGGTGGCAAGTGATGAGGTTCGATGCGTGGCTGGGGGCAGACGATCACAAGGCGCTCGACCAGGTTGCGCAACTCTCGAACGTTTCCCGGCCACGGATGACGCACCAGAATATCCATCGCGGGATCGCTTAATTCCCGACCCTTTTTGCCATATGCTCCGCTAAACTCGTTCAAAAAATAACGCGCCAGCGTGGGTATATCCTGCAAACGGTCACGCAGGGGCGGAACGAAAAAGGGAATTACGTTCAGGCGATAGAAAAGATCCTGACGGAAACGTGCGTGCGCTATTTCCTGCTCAAGGTTCTTATTCGTCGCGGCAATAACCCGCACGTCCACAGTAATCGTCTGATTTGAGCCCACCGGCTCAAAACGCTGCTCTTCCAGAACTCGCAACACTTTCGATTGCGTGCGCAGACTCATGTCCCCAATTTCGTCGAGGAATAGGGTGCCGCCGTCCGCTTTCTCAAATTTTCCAATCTTGTTTTCCGTCGCCCCGGTGAAACTGCCTTTCAGGTGGCCGAAAAGCTCCGACTCAATCAACTCATCCGGAATCGCCGCGCAGTTCACTTCCACAAAGGGGCCTTTGGTTCGCAAGCTCGCCGCGTGCAACGCATGCGCGACCAATTCCTTGCCGGTACCACTCTCGCCGTAAATCAAAACCCGCCCATTTGTAGGAGCAGTCACGGCGATCTGTTGCCGCAACGCCTTCATAGGGATGCTGTCGCCGATCACCTGATAGCGGTGCCCCAATTGATTGCGAAGAGTTTGATTTTCTTCTTCGAGGCGCCGCTGCTGCACCGCGTTGCGCACCCGCAAAACAATTTTCTCCAGTGACAGCGGCTTCTCAATGAAGTCGAATGCCCCGAGCTTGGTAGCGCGCACCGCAGTTTCGATGGTGCCGTGGCCAGAGATCATGATGACGGCCGGCGGATGCGCGCCAGACTGAATGCGGCTCAAGGCCTCTAACCCATCCATCCCCGGCAGCCACACATCCAGAAGAATTAATTCCAGTTCGCCCGCAGCCACGCGTTCCAACGCTTCCTCGGCTGACCCGACAGCGTCCACAAGATAACCCTCGTCGCGCAAAATGGACGCCAAAGATTCGCGAATCCCCGGTTCATCATCAACGATCAAGAGATGGGGCTTGGGAATCATCGTGTAGATTCCGGCGCCGGCGTCTGTGGCTCGCCCACCGTCACGGGCACTGCTTCCGTAACCGGCAACTCAATCAGAAAACGCGAACCCACCGGATGATTGTCTTCGGCATGAATAGTGCCGCCATGCTCGGCAATAATGCGCGCGGCAATGGCCAAACCCAGGCCCGTGCCGCGGTCCTTGGTGGAAAATTGCGGCAAGAAGAGCTTGTCTTTATCTTCGGGCGAAATACCGTGACCGGTGTCGGCAACCGAAATCTCGACCGATTCAGCCTCCACGTGATTCCGCGTTGAAACGACGATTTCTCGAACGCTGGAATGCTCCAGCGATTCGGCGGCATTGTCGATCAAATTGATCAACACGCTTCGCAACAATCCCGCGTCGGCGCGCACTTGCGGAAGGTTCTCCGCCAGCATGGTTTTGATGGTCACGCCATCCAGCCGATTGGAGAACACTTCTATTGCTTCCTGAACGATCGTATTGGCTTCCGTGGCCACCAACTTGGCGGTAGGGAATCGTACGAACTGAGAAAACTCATTGACCAGCCCCGACAAGGTCGACACCTCACGTTCAATCAACCGCGAACACTCCTGAACGAGGGTAGTTAGCTCGGCGTCGACTGGCTTCGAGTCCGAAGTAGTCCGGCGATCAAGGAAGCGCAACAATCGTTGCGCAGAAAGCTGAATTGGCGTCAGCGGATTTTTTATCTCGTGAGCAATACGCCGCGCCACTTCCTGCCACGCGGCAGATTTTTGCGAACGCAACATTTCGGTGAGGTCATCAAGCACCAGCACGTAGCCGGTATTGCCACGCCGGGGCCCCAAAGGACTGACCGTGACGGCTAGATGTAAAACACGTCCGCCCACCACGGTTTCAATTTCTCGCGACACTACGCCCATACGCAAAGAACGTCGCATCAGGTATTGCACCGCGCGAGAAGCTTCCGCCCCCAATAAATCATCCAGCGATTGTTTGTCGCGCGAATTCGCTCCCAACATTCCATTCACAGCAGTATTGCAGCGCAGAATCGCGCCGCTGGCATCCAGCGAGACAACGCCGGTCGGAATATTCTCTAACACCGTCTCCATTAGCTGGCGACGTCGTTCCAGTTCCTGTACTGCTTGTTGCAGATTGCGCGTGAACTGATCGATTTGCGCGCGATTATCGCGCAACTGCTTGGTCATGTTATTGAATGAACGCGCCAGGATACCCAGTTCATCCTGTACTTGGTCGGGAACTTGATAATCAAAATTCCCAGAAGAGATTTCGCGGGTGCCCTCGGCAAGAGCTTGAATGGGTACGGTAACTTGCTTGGAAAGAAATAACGCCACCCACATCACGGAGAAAAGTACAAGCATGGTGAAGAACAGCAGGATCAACAACATTTGCCGTTTCAACGCGCGCAGACTCTGTTTCTCCGCGTAATACTGGCCGGTTTGCGTTTGAATCTGGTTCAGACGGTCCAGGAAAGTGGCATTGGAGCGATACGCCGTTAACAAAAATCCAGAAGGCCCATGGGAATCATTGGTTGGGATTCGCGCGCCAGAATAAGTGAAATTGCCGGCCTCCCAGATCTCAATTCCACTCTGTAGCACCCGCACCTGCTTACCCAAAACGCTGGGCACCATGCAAGTCTTCGCGTCGCGGACCTCCGGAGGGTTGTCACAAATTACTCCTCCGCTGACGGGGTTACCATTTTTATCGAGAACCCACACCGCGTCAGCGCCTTCCGCGAAAGCGCGTCCGAGAAATTCGCCTAACGGCTTGCTCGACAGCGGCTCAATCTGGTGGGCAATATTTCGCAATCGCGGAATTTGGCCCCGTCCCAAATCGTTCAGCAGTAATTGTGTTTGCTCGGAGGCGATTTCGAGCGGCCGCGGAAACCACCTGCCCAGCGTGCGATTCAATAGCGAATAACTGACAAAGAACATGAACAATACCGGGAGCAAGGAAATTGCCATGGCCCCAACGACCATCTTGGTCTTGAACCGCGCGCCTAGCTGGTCCTTACGCCGTTCCGCCCACAGTCGTAAAGCGGTGCGACCGAGTATCAAACCGAAAGTAAGCAGCGCCGCGGTGATAAAACTCGAAACTGCATAAAGGGTCAATACGTCGCGCCAGTTTTTAGGTTCGAATGGGACTCCCAGCGACCCAAAAGTAAACACCGCCGCGAGCAATAAGATGAGGAATAGCGCCCCGGCAGCGAAGCCCCAGCGTTGTTTGGAAGTAAGCCGACTCATCGTCCTGCACCGTTTAATGCGCCGTGAGATGCCGAAAGCTTCGTGCTGGTGACTCGTGTCTGCATCATCACAAAGTTGTTAATCACCGCTGGCAGAGCGCTCCAGCACGCTCCAAACACCGACAGACACTTTTTGCCTGATGGTCCAGTCTGGTGTCTAAACGCGAAATGGAAACAAAGAAGACATCTATTTGGCACGATAGCCACCGCGTGAGACCAAGTCAAGAATCCCACCTGTCCGAATGGCTGGCAACCTGCACCAACGTGCAGGTATTAGCCACTTCAGAACTACGTCCGAAATTCGCGCCACTGTGCGCTTTGGCATTTGTTAATGTGAGCGTTGGCTGTCTAGTGCGCCAGGAGTGACTGCGGATGTCCGTCCGTTTAGGTGAAATCTTAGTTAAAGAGAGCTTGATTACGCAGGACCAGCTCTCCAAAGCGCTCGAATTTCAGCGCTCCAATGGTGGCAAGCTGGGAAGCTGCCTGACCAAGATGGGTT
>Ga0073928_10006029_pt1 | contig 16568 bp, 15 predicted proteins | sample PaiPotPPA55metaG_FD_76969 | JGI IMG/M metagenome (GOLD analysis project Ga0073928, IMG submission 76969) | Iron sulfur acid spring bacterial and archeal communities from Banff, Canada, to study Microbial Dark Matter (Phase II) - Paint Pots PPA... ... | reverse complement strand
GCCTTCGAACAAATTGACGCTGCCGATGAAATCCGCCACCCAGCGCGAATTTGGCCGCTCGTATATTTCGGCCGGCGGCGCGACCTGGATCAGGCGGCCCCGATCCATCACCGCGATGCGATCGGCCACCGTCATCGCTTCGCTTTGATCGTGGGTGACGATGATGAATGTAAGTCCGAGGCGGCGCTGCAAGTCCATAAGCTCAAATTGCGTCTCGCCGCGCAGTTTTTTATCCAGCGCCGCCATCGGTTCGTCGAGCAAAAGCACGCGCGGCCGCTTGACCAGCGAGCGCGCCAGCGCGACGCGCTGGCGCTGCCCGCCCGATAATTCGTGCGGCTTGCGACGGCCGAAGCTTTCGAGCTTGACCAAAGCCAGCATGTCAGCGACGCGCACCGCGATCTCGTTCTTGGGCAGTCCCTCCTGCTTGAGACCGAAGGCGACATTGCCCTCAACGGTGAGATGCGGAAACAAGGCGTAGCTTTGGAACATCATATTGACGGGGCGCCGGTGCGGCGGCACCGGCGCAAGATCCACCCCGTCGAGCAGGATGCGGCCGGTGCTCGGCTGCTCAAAACCGGCGACAAGCCGCAACAGCGTTGTCTTGCCGCAGCCGGAAGGGCCAAGCAGCGCGAAGAATTCGCCTTGATAAACTTCGAGCGAAAGCTGATTGACGGCGAGAAATTCGCCGAAGCGCTTGCTTACAACTTCGATCCGCAGCAGCGGTTGCAAATTGCGATCGGCCCACGGTTCGAAACCGCGCTTGGCAAATCCCGGACTTGATCTTGCGCTCGCCATGGTACTCCGAATTCAGCGCAGGCGCGCTGATGCTGCGCGCTGTCACGCTATTGGTTGAGCGTGATCTTTCCCGAAAACCGGTATCCACTTTTCGGGACCATGCTTTAATGCATTTCTATGATTCTCGGAAACACGGCGGGAAGCTCGGCCGACTGCACCTCCCGATCATGGCGACGCGGCCGGCTGCGGCTGAGACAGGAAGCGCTCGAGCGCTTCGACCTGCGCGGGAGAGAAGCGCAGCCCGAGCTTCGAACGCCGCCATAACACATCGTCCGCAGTCTGTGCCCATTCCTTGCGCATCAAGTAGCGAACTTCGGCCGCAGTGAGATCGGCGCCAAACCACGTTCCGAGGTCGTCCATGCGGCTCACTTTGTCGAGCACGCGCTCCACGCGTGTGCCGTAAGCGCGCACCAGGCGTTGCGTATGCTCCACGCTCAGGAATGGCCAACCGCGCCGCGTACGTTCAACCAGCGTCTCGATGCCGTCATAGACAAAATCGCCGCCGGGCAAATGGCTTTTCGCCGTCCACGGCCGCGAATGCGGGAAAAAGTGCCTCAAGCGCGCCAACACTTGTTCGGCGAGTCGCCGATAGGTTGTGATCTTGCCGCCATAGACCGTCAACAGCGGCGCTTCGCCGGAGCGCTCGTCGAGGATCAACTCGTAGTCGCGTCCGATATCCTGCGCTTTGCGCGCGCCATCGTCGTAAAGCGAGCGCACCCCGGCGAAAGCCCACACGACATCGGCGGCTCCGAGCTCGGTGCGGAAGTACTCGTTCACGGCTTGGCAGAGATAGTCGATCTCTTGACCGGTCGGCACCGCCATCGACGGGTCGCCCGTGAACGCCTGATCCGTGGTGCCGATCAGCGTGAACTCGCCCTCGAATGGGATAGCAAAGACAACCCGGCCATCCGTGGCTTGCAAGATGTAAGCGCGATCGTGCTCGTACAGGCGGCGCACCACGATATGGCTGCCCTTGTCGAGCCGCAGCCGGCGCGCCGGCTGTTGGCGCAGCACGGTTTCGGCGAATATTTCATTCCAGGCTCCCGTGGCATTGATCAAAATCCGGGCGGACACGACATCGCGCTGGCCGCGTGCGATCAGTATGAGCCGCCATACGTCGCCGCGTTCGGCGCGTACGCAGCGGGTGCGGGTACGGATCACGGCGCCGCGCTCGGCAGCATCGACGGCATTGAGCACGACAAGCCGCGCGTCGTCGGCAAAGCAATCGGAATATTCGAAGGCGTGATGAAATCGCGTTTTGAGCGGCAACCCCGCCGCATCGGTAACGAGATCGACCTCGCGGGTGCCCGGCAGGATTTTGCGCCAACCGATCCAATCGTAAACCAGAAGCCCGAGCCGCAGCAGCGTCGCCGAGCGCCGCATCTCATTGATCGGCAGCACGAAGCGGATCGGCCTGATCAAGTGCGGGGCACTCCGCAACAGCACTTCGCGCTCGCGCAGCGCCTCGTGCACCAGCCGAAATTCGCCGTGTTCGAGATAGCGCAGACCGCCATGGATCAGCTTTGAGGAAGCCGACGATGTGCCGGAGGCGAGATCATTTTGTTCGATCAGCACCACACGCAGACCGCGGCCGGCGGCGTCCCGCGCAATCCCCGTGCCATTGATGCCGCCGCCGATGACAGCGAGATCGAAATCAGCCACTGCTGCTCCTTTAGATCAGAATATCAAATTCGGAGCACGGCCTTGCCTCGGCTGCAAGATCGGCGAATGATGTCGGGGGACAGAACTATGGATTTTCGCAATCTTCATATCATCGTTACCGGCGGCGCCGGGGCGCTCGGCACAGCCACAGTCGCGCAGTTGATCGATGCCGGCGCCGTCTGTCACGTGCCTTGCATGAACGAGGCGGAGGCGGCGCGTTTTAGCTTGCGCGATCATCGCCAAGTCAAGCTGACTGTCACCGGGTCGCTCGCCGACGAGGCGGCTATCGAGCGGCTTTATCGCGGAGTGACGCCGCTGTGGGGTTCGATCCACATCGCCGGCGGCTTTGCCGCCGCACCTTTGCGTGACACCGAGCTTGCAGTCATCCGGCAGCAGTTCGAGATGAATCTGCTCAGCTGCATGTTGTGCTGCCGGGCGGCTATCCGCGCCATGAGTGGCAGCACCATGAGTGGCAGCGCAACGACTGGCGGCGGGCGGATCGTTAACGTGGCCGCGCGGGCGGCGCTGGAATGGCGGAGCGGCGCCGGCATGACGGCCTACACGGTCAGCAAAGCCGGCGTCGCAGCGCTCACCGTGGCGCTCGCTGAGGAAGTCGCCAAGGACGGCATTCTGGTTAATGCCGTTGCGCCGTCGATCATGGATACACCGGCCAATCGGCAGGCCATGCCGAAAGCCGATCATGCGTTATGGCCCAAGGTCGAAGAGGTGGCGGCGACGATCGCGTTCCTCGCTTCACCGGATAATCGCGTCACCCGCGGCGCCATCGTGCCGGTTTATGGAAAATCGTGAGGGGCTTGGTTTGACCAGGCGTGCACTCATAAATTGAGGTCAACGAGTAACGTCATTCGATTCCAAAATCTTGCACAGTGAAGGTTTCCGTCAACTGAAGGCGACTGGCTCTAGCGAACAGATGCGAGCCATCCGAAAAACGCAAATCAACAAAAAAATTGAAACGCCAAGTATCGTTACCATTGGGCTTTATCCCAATTCTCGTATTTCCAGTTTTCAGCTGGTCTCTCGTGAGCGAGTTGACCACCAGAAGATCAAACGGCCCTGCGTCGCTGTGGTCACTGAAATGTTGGAAACGATCCTCGATCTGCGCAGCTACCGTCGCTCCTTTTTGCACAGACACCGAGACAAGCGTGTCGGCATCTTTATCCTCATCATTTGTGTGGAACGTAATATTAGCACCGACTAGCGTTGGCTCGGGCATCGTCGTTCTAGCCTCCTGAATGAAAGTCTGTGCACCCTATTCAATGCCGAAAGATTGCGGCGGTGAATCTTGGGTCAACTCAATGCCGTTTGCTCTGGCAAGGAGATGAGCGCCGTCGGAGAAAATTAGATCAGCCAAGAAGTTGAACCGCCAGGTGTCGTCGCCCTGTGTGGATATTCGGATCGTCACGCTTCCTGCTTTGAATTGATCTCGGGTAACGCCGGGAACAAGCACCGGCAGAGCAAAAGGTCCGGCTTCGCTGTTGTTGCCGAAAGTTGCAAATTCACCGGCAATTTGGGCCACTACTGTCCTGCCTCGGGGCAGAAGAGCATCAACGTCAACAACGACCCTCGTGTCGTCGTTTTTGTCATCGTCGTTGGTTTGAAAGGTAATAGTTGCTCCGGTCAAAGTTGGATCTGCCATTTGAACCTCCAACGCTGAATTCACCTGGGCGGGCGACTACGGCAGATCTTTCACGTTAGTTCGTGCGCGAGCACCTCGGATTTGATCTAGGTCAAATCCGTTCCGAAGGCGGGAACTTGACGGGTCTGCGCCGACATTGCCTCACGCAATTATGAGTAGATGCCCTAATATCCTGCCCACAAGCCGGGCGTTGCCAATTCGAGCAGGTGGCCGTCCGGATCGCGGAAATAAATGCTGTCGCCGCCGCGCGGCCAATGCGTGCGGCCTTCGATCGCGACGCCGGCATCCTTGAGCCGCTGCTCCCAGACATCGCGCTCATCTGCGGCGATGGAAAAGGCCACATGCACCGGACCAGCCCCGTCGTGCGGTGGAATCGTGCCGCCGGGGAGATGCGCCGTGTCCAACGAGTGGCCGCGCAAGAATAGCAGCAGAACGCCGCGATGACCGACGTCGTAGGCGCAAAGCCGCGGGTCGCGATAAATGCTGTTCAGACCGAGGACCTGTTCGTAGAACGGACAGGCGCGCTCGAATGCCTCGACATAGAGCGCCGTTTCCAGGACCCCGAGGAGAGCAGGCATTTCGCTGCCTCCGTTTGCATGCGGCAACGCCGTCATGCGGCTACTCGGCTGCGCCTTTAAGGATAGAACTAGCTGCTGCGTGACATCCAGCGCCAATCCGGAACGGGGGCTATCCCGCTACTGGAACGATTTCCCGCTCCGGGATATGCACCAGTCGAGTTACGGCGCTGGCGGCAACGACCGCGCGCTGCTGCGCGTAGGCCTCGTGATTGCGCTCGATGTAATCGAGATCGTAGAGATAATTCACCATCAGCCCATAGGATTGTTTCAGCGCCCGTTCGGACGTATCGGCGAGCCAATTGAGCCGCTCCAGCCGCGCGCCGTTGCCGAGATGAAAACGGGCGACGGCGTCGACGGGCAAGCTGCGGCCATTGCGCGCGCGCAAATAATACCATGCCGCGGCGCGAATGAACGGTTCGCGCATTCGCTCGGCGAGATCGGACGAGCGCCACCAGCCCTCGGTGTCGAGTGCCGCAAGCGCTGCGCGATCGTGATTGTCGAGCGCGGCGGAGTGGTCGTTGGCGCGCTCGCGATTGAGCCATTCGGCGAAGTTCGGCGCCGGGGAGAGCGTCACAAACGCGCCGACGCTCGGGATTTCGCGGGAAACCTCCTCAACCACCTGCTTGATGAGAAAATGGCCGAAGGTCACGCCAGTCAGGCCGCGCTGACAATTGGTGATCGAATAGAACACCGCGGTGGTGGCACGCTGCGGCTCGACCGGATCGCGTTTGTCAGAGAGGATCGGCGCGATGGCGGGTGGAATCGCGCGGGTCAGCGCCACTTCAACGAAGATCAGCGGATCGTCAACGAGCGCCGGATGAAAGAACGCATAGCAGCGGCGATCCGGCGGATCGATACGCCGGCGCAAATCGGCCCAGTCGCTGATCTCATGGACCGCCTCATAACGGATGATCTTTTCCAGGATCGCCGCCGAGGTCGACCAGTCGATGCGGCGCAGCACCAAAAACCCGCGGTTGAACCATGACGAGAACAAGTGAACGAACTCATTATCGACGACGCCGAGATCGTCGCGGTGATCCATCGCGTCGAGCAGTTGCTCGCGCATGTGCACCAGCGCTGCGGTGCCTCCGGGCGCGAGATTAAGGCGCCGAAATAGCTCCAGCCGCCGCGGCTCGCTGCCGACATGAAGTGCGGCGGCGGTCTCGTCAGACGGCGATTGACGCCAAGCGGTGATCGCGCGCTCGATGGTCGGCCGGTCGTGACCGAAGGTCCTGGCCAGGGATTCGAAGAAGGCGATGCGCGGTCCGGTCGTCAGTTCGGCGTAACGCGCCAGTATTTCTTGCGCCAGCGCGACGCCGGAAGCCTCGCCGCGGCCGGACAGCAAGTCCTCGCAAAGCTCGATCAGACCCGCGGAGCGTTCATGCGCCGCTTCGCGCCGCTCGCGCTTGATCAATGCGCGGCTGCGATCCGCGATGCTTTGCAGCATTTCGCTGAAAAAGGTGGTGTTCACCGCGTCATCCCTCGGGCAAGGTTTAGCTAATGATGCACGCCTGTAATGACAAGCTGGCGAAAGGCTAGGGTTAAAACCCATTAATTCCATGCGCCGCGTCGCGGCCAAAATCGCCGCCCGGGCAGGAGAAAGGCGAAGAGCGTATCAGGCATATGGTCGAGCCTTTCGACGAACCCGGCGGCGATTTTCGCTGCAACCCGAAGGGACATGGAATTAGTGGGTTTTGACCCTGAAGACCGGTAGACAAACAGCCGTGCGTTGGGCAGTTAAGCGCCGGCGCGGCGCCCGCCGCGCGGCTTGTGGAGTGGCTTATGCCGGGGCCGTTGGCTGGACTGCGCGTACTGGAACTATCCCGCATTTTGGCCGGCCCGTGGGCCGCGCAGATCCTTGCCGATCTCGGCGCCGACGTCGTCAAGGTCGAACGCACCGGGACTGGCGACGATACCCGCGCCTGGGGCCCGCCCTTCGTCCCGGGCGCTGACGGCGGCCACCTCGACGCCGCCTATTTTCACTGCACAAACCGCGGCAAGCGCTCGATCGAGCTGGATTTCACCACCGCCGAGGGCCAACGCCTCGTCAAGAAGCTCGCGGCGCGCTCGGACGTACTCATCGAGAATTTCAAGGTCGGCGGCCTGGTCAAGTTCGGTCTCGACTATAAAAACCTGGGACCGGCCAATCCGCGGCTGATCTATTGCTCGGTCACCGGTTTCGGGCAGTCCGGACCATCGGCCGCGCGCGCCGGTTACGACCTTATGGCGCAAGGCATCGGCGGCATCATGGGCATGACCGGCGCGCCCGATGGCCCGCCGACGCGCGTCGGCGTGCCGATCGCAGATATTTTCTCCGGCGTCTACGCGACCGTCGGCATCCTTGCCGCCCTGGTGCGGCGCGAAAAGACCGGGCGCGGCGGTTACGTCGATGCCGCGCTGGTCGATTCGACAGTCGGCACGCTCGCCTTTCAGGCGCTCAACTATCTCGTGTCCGGCGAACTTCCCAAGCGCATCGGCAATGCGCATCCGAACCTCGTCCCCTATCAGGAATTTCCGGTCGCCGACGGGCGCATCATCATTGCCACTGGCAACGATGCCCAGTTCGTCAAACTGTGCGGCATTCTCGGCGCGCCCGAGCTCGCCCAAGACAACGCGTATAAGGACAATAAAGGCCGGGTCGAGCGTCGCGCCGAACTGGTCGGCAAACTATGCGCGCTGACTTCGCGAATGAAACGCGAAGAGCTTCTGGATAGACTGGAAGCCGCCGGCATCCCGGCCGGTCCGATCAATGATCTGCAGCAGGTCTTTGCCGACCCGCAGGTCGTTCACCGCGGCATGCGGCTCGAATTAAAAAGCCCGGCGGCCAAAGGTGGAATCATCCCGGGCATTCGCACCCCGATTGTGCTCGACGGCGCGCCCATGGCTTCCGAGCGGCCGTCACCGCGTCTTGGCGAACACACCGCCGAAATTTTGCGCGAGATCGGCGAGGGCTGACTCTACGGCAGAATTCTTAGTCAACGACGCCGGCGGTGGCCGCCGCCACTGCTGACACTACTCATGCTGCCCAAAACCGCCGCGCCGATCAAAATGCCGATGCCGAGCGCGACGCCGACGGTGATGAGCGGCCGGTTCTCGGCTTCGCTGGCGACCCGCGCTAAGGCATCGCTGCCGTATTTCGCGCCGAGGTCAAGCGCCTGATTGCTCAAACGCCCGGCTTGATCGCCGGCAGCCTGCCCGCCTTTGCGGAAGCGATCGACCATCTCGCTCAAAATCGTGGAAATGGCGTCGCCGATTTGGTCGCTCGCCGCTGCGGCGGCGTTGGACGTCCGCCGGCCGGCGATGCGGCCGATCTTCTCAAGTTCCTTCTCCACAACGCCCAGATGCTTCTGGATGACGGCAACGCTGGGAGAGAAATCCGATGCTCGATGTTGGAACATGTTACCTCGCGGAATAACGAGCGCGGATAGGCTCGCAGGACGATCGCCTCCGCGTCGCACCAACCTGTCAATTGCGGGTTTGTTCCGCTGCGCGTTAGTTCCGCGCCTCTATGGCCCGGCACGAACCGGGAAATTCACCGGACGGCACTGGTCGCTCAAGCGACAGCCACCGGCGCCAAAGCATCAATATCGGTGACAACATCGATCACTGCGGGACGTTGCGCGGCGAGCGCCTGAGCGAGCGCCGCCGGAAAAGCGGACGCTTGCTCCACGCGGATGCCGAACGCACCCATGTCCTGCGCGATACGCGCGAAATCGGTCTTGCTGAAGGTCCATAATTCGCGCGCCTTGTCGGTTTGCTTGCCGCCATAGACGCGATCGAAGCCGCGCTTTGATTGATTGCCACCGGAATTGTTGTTGACCACCGTCACCGCATTGATGTTCCAGCGCGCCGCGGTCTCCACTTCAGCGATGTGGTACCAAAATCCGGCATCGCCGGTAAACGTAACGACCGGTCGGTCGGGACAGGCGCATTTGGCGCCGAGGCCGGCGGGGAACGCCCAACCCAGATGCCCGGCGCTGCGCATATAGCTTTGCCGCGTTGACGTCAGATCGAACATGCCGCCCATCCACATGCCGGCATGTCCGGTGTCGACGACAATAATGGCGTCGTCCGGCACGTGGCGCGTGAGCTCGTGGCACAGCCGTTCCGGCCGGATCGGCACCGCCTCCGAGGTGAGCGCCGGCTGATATTTCTCGCGCCACGCGCGGCAGATCGTTTGCACTTCGCCGATCCAGTTTTTGCGCTTTGCCGCACTGCCGCGGTCGGCATGCGCCAGCATGCGCGCCAGGATCGTCTTGGCATCGCCATTGACCGCGGCGCGCAGCGGATAGTTGCGGCCCAGCGCTTCCGGGTCGATGTCGATCTGAATGGCCGGCGTGCCGATCTGCGGCACCGCCCAGAAATGCGTCGTCATGCCGCCGGTTTCGGTGCCAATGAAAGCGACCAGATCGGCAGCATTAACGACCCGATTGGCACTCTCGCGCGAATAGGTGCCGACCACGCCGACCGACAACGGATGATTGCCAGCAATTGCATCCTTGCCATTGAGCGAAGTGGCAATCGGGATTTGCAGCGCTTCAGCGAGCGCGACGAGCTCGGATGCCGCGCCGGAAGCGCGCACCCCGCCGCCGGCGACGATCACCGGCCGCGCCGCGTCTTGCAGGATCGTCAGCGCCGCGCGCAGGCTCGTCTCCTCCGCATCGGGGCGAAACGGCGGCACGCGAGCAAATTGCGGCTCGACCAGCGGCTCCATGTCCGCTTCCTCGGCGTCGATCTGACCTTCATTGCCGCGAAATTGCAGATGCACCGGGCCGGGACAGCCGGTCACTGCCGAGCGAAATGCCTGACGCACCATGTCGGGAAAGCGCGCGACGTCGTCGACCGTGGCGTTGAACTTGGTCACCGGCTCGAACGCCGGCATGTCGTCGATCTCCTGATAGACCTTGCGGAACTTGGTTTTCGGCTCGCGCCCGCCGGTCATGGCGATCACCGGCGCATGGGCGAGCCAGGCGTCGCGCAATCCGGCGGCGAGATTGAGCGCGCCGATCACCTGCGCCATGCAGACGCCCGGCTTGCCCGAGGCACGGGCGTAACCGTCCGCCATATAGGCGGCGGCTTTCTCGCCGTGCACGTGCAGCCGCTTGATCTCGGTGCGGCGCTCCATTTCGGCGAAGGTCGTGCGCAATACCGCGGGCACATGAAAGACGTGGCTGACGCCATAGCCTTTGAGCATATCGGCGAGGCACTGCGCGCCGGTCATCTTGCGGTTGTGTCCGAGCAGCATTCGCGTTTCTCACGTTCCTTGTCCAAGCGCACAACTTGAATCCGAGGAACGAAAGTGACCCCCCTCCGATCCGCGGAGCTTGTCATCGGGCCGGCCCACTTCGCGCCGGACCCGTTGGCGTATCTGCCTCCCCCACGGGGGGAGGCATCTCCAGACTGCTAAACTGAAACGAAAGCAATTTCAGAACGTCAATCGTCAAACACCGCCACCGCGCGGATCGGCGAGCCAGTGCCTTCGCGCCATTTCAGCGGCAGGCCGATGAATTGGAATTCGCCCTGCCCGAGCAGCGATTCCAAATTGCACAGGCTCTCCATATGGGTGATATCGAGCTCGAGGCAGGCTTTGTGCACGAGCGCATTGACTTTGCCTTCCGGCCCCGGCCGCATCGAGTCGATGCCGAAATGCACGATACCTTGCCGGGCCAGCCATTCGGTCGCCGCGACATTGACGCCGGGATTGTCGGTTGAATAAGCCGGCGTCGGAAAGGTGCGGGCGTGATGGCCGGTGCAAAGCAGCACCGTGCCTTTTTTCGGTATAGCCACACCGGCTTTTTTCACCGCCGCTTCGAGATCCGCCGGCGCGATCTCGGCGCGGGGTGCGATATGCCGGAGATCGACGCAGATGCCGCGGACGATGCAGTTCTCCAGCGGATATTTGTCGATCGGCGTGCCGGTCTTGCCGAAATGGCGCGGCGCGTCGATATGCGTGCCGCCGTGATCGGGCATGGAGAAAAACATCACGGCATTGCCCTGGACATTGCCTGAATCGACGAACGCCTCTTCGTGCGTCTTCCAGACGCCGTGGATGATCGGCGGCTGTCCCGGATAGGACGGCGTGCGATGATAAAGCTCGCGGCTCAAATCGACGATGCGCATCGTCCCCCTACCCAACTTACGCGGCCTAAAGCAAAATGATTTTAGTTTGAATCGTCATTTCGCTTCATATTTTTGTTTGAGCATGATCTTACCCGAAAACCGGTATCCACTTTTCGGGATCATGCTCTATTCCGGCTTGAAATTCATCGCCACGCCGTTGATGCAATAGCGCAAGTTGGTCGGCGGCGGGCCATCTTCGAAGACGTGGCCGAGATGGCTGCCACAGCGGCTGCAATGTACCTCGGTGCGCGTCATGCCCCAGCTGCTGTCAGTCGAACTCTCGACTGCGCCCGGCTCGGGATCGTTGAAGCTCGGCCAGCCGGTGCCGCTCTCGAACTTGGTTTTCGAGACGAACAGCTTTTGTCCGCAGCCGGCGCAGTAGAACGCTCCAGCGCGCTTTTCGTAATTGAGCGCGCAACTGCCCGGCCGCTCGGTGCCGTGCTCGCGCATGATGTGATACTGTTCAGGCGTCAATATTTTGCGCCACTCCGCCTCGCTGTGCGTGACGGGATAGGGTTTGGTCTCCAGGTTTCGGGTGGTCATGCTGGTGTGCCGTACTCGATATAGACAATCACAAATCTAATCCAAACCTAATCTATATACGGCAATGCGCAATCCCACCTCCCCCGGAGATAATCGCATCGCGCTTGCGGCAGTCGCGGGCGAGCTCGGCGTGATGTTTGTCGGTGCGATTTTGCCGACGCCGCTCTATCCGCTTTACCGGCAAGCCTTTGGCTTCTCCGCTGTCACGCTGACGCTGATCTACGCGACCTATGTCCTCGGCAATTTTGCGGCGCTGTTGTTCTTCGGTCGCATCGCCGATCAGATCGGGCGGCGCGCCGCGAGCCTGCCGGCGATTGCCATCGGCATCGCCAGCGCGGGTGTATTTGCCGCAGCACAGAGCACCGGATGGCTGTTCGCAGCCCGCGGTCTGAGCGGATTTTCCACTGGCTTGGCCAGCGGCGCAGCCACGGCCTGGATTGCCGAACTTTATGCCGGCCGCGCTAGCGGCGGCGCCGCCCGCATCGCCTCGGCGGCAAATTTCTTCGGTTGTGCCGCCGGGCCGCTGCTGGGCGGTTTATTCGCGCAATTCGCCTTTGCTCCGCTGCGGCTTTGCTATTTTGCCTATGTGGTTCTGCTCTGCGGCGCTGCCGGCGCGATATTTATCCCACGCGAAACCGTGCTGGAGCGAAAGCCCCTTAGCGACATATCGCTTCGTCCCCGCATTGGCGTGCCACAGCCCATCCGGCTGCAATTTGTGTCCCCGGCCGTGACCGGCTTTGCCACCTTCTCGCTGATCGGTTTTTACTCGGCGTTAATCCCAAGCCTGCTTGGCGAAAGCCTGCATCAATCGGCTCCGCTCGTCGCCGGCGGCGTGGTCTGCGAACTGTTTCTGATTGCCGCGGTGGTCATCCTGACCAGCGCCAAGCTCGCCAGCCAAGCGGCGACGCTAACCGCCTTGCTGCTCTTGGTGCCGAGCGTTTGGATTGTCGTCGGAGCAGAACGCGCCCACTCGCTGGGACTGCTTATTTTCGCCGCGGCGCTGGGCGGGCTCGCCGGCGGGCTTGGTTATCGCGGCAGTCTCGAAGTGATCAACCGTATCGCGCCGGCCGACCGGCGCAGCGAAGTCGTTTCGAGCTACATGGTTGCGCTATTTGCCGGTAATTCGCTGCCGGTGATCGGGATCGGATTGCTTTCCGCCGCCGCGACACCTTTCACCGCGCATATCATCTTCGCCGCGGTGCTGACGGCGCTTGCCGGAATTGCACTGCTGACGGGTCTGAAGTTTGCGCCATCTGCCGAGCCAGCAGCGCAAGATCCCGGATCGGGCTTCGCCCATCCGGGATGACGCTATCGCGTCATTTGATCGCAAGTGGATTGGTCGGTGAGCCGACCGCGCCGGTGATCGATGTCGGGCAAGAGCGTCATCCCGGTGCGCGCTCGCGCAATATGTCTGCGGTAATCCGGTGCGCTTCGTTTGCAGCCGGAATCCCGCAATACAGCGCCAGGAGGAGAAGCACCTCCTGGATTTGCTCGGCTTTGCAGCCGTTTTTCAAGGCGCCCCGGATGTGAACGCCCAATTCCTTCTCGTATCCCGAAGCCGCCATCATCGCGACCATGACCAGCGATTTGGTCGCAAGCGGCAATGCCGTCCGGCTCCAGACATCGCCATAGGCGTAGGCATTGATGATGTGCTGCAGCGGCTTGCCGAACTCGCCAAAAACGCTCATTCGCTTTTCCACCGCTTCGCGGCCGAACATTTCGGTGCGCAGCTTGAGGCCGCGGTCGTGAAGATCTTCCTCGTTCATCGTGTGCACTCCCCTGCGGGACGGCCATCGATTGCCGATTCCCCGGTTGCCGATCGCCCGATTGCTGACCGTTCCGGCTGACGTATACAATCAATCATGACATATTTTACGCCGCTTTCGCTCGGAAGCCGCGCATGATCGACGCGGCGATCGTCGGTCTCGGACGATGGGGCAAATCAATCGTCGAGGCGGTGCAAGGCAAGAGCAAACGCCTGCATTTTATCCGCGGCGTGAGCAAGGAGCCCGAACTACTCGGTGACTTTGCGCAGCGGCACGGCTTCGATCTATCGACCGAGTTCGCCGATATCATCGCCGACCCATGCGTGCGGGCCGTTGTCCTGGCGACGCCGCATTCCCTGCATGTCGAGCAAATCGTTGCCGCGGCAGCGGCCGGCAAGGCGATCTGGTGCGAGAAGCCCCTGGCGCTCACACGGGCGGACGCCGCGCGGGCGATCGCCGCCGTTACCAAGGCCGGCGTGGCGTTCGGGCTCGGCAACAACAAGCGCTGCTTCGCCTCGATGCGCGAGCTCAAACAGATCGTCGCCGCAGGCGTTCTCGGTGACGTCCTGCATATCGAAGGGCATTTTAGCAACGAGCATTCTACGCGTGTTGCAGGCGGCTGGCGCGACGATCCGCGCGAAGCGCCGGGCGGCGGCATGACCGGCGCCGGCCTGCACCTCATCGATGCTTTCGTCAACCTCGCCGGTCCGATCGCCGAAGTGCATGCCAAGATTTTTTCGCAAAAGCCCCCGCCCGACCCGCGCGACGCCACCGCCGTCCTGGTACGGTTCGAAAGCGGGGTGACCGGCCTCCTCGCCACCGTGCGCGCCGCGCCGATGTTCTGGCGTGTGCACGTGTTCGGCAGCAAAGGTGCAGCCGAAGCCCGCGGCGAAACGGCACTCACTGTCGCAATCGTCGGTCGGGAGCCGGAAACGCGGACATTTCCGCAGGTCGACTCGCTTGCCGTGCTGCTGGAGGCTTTTGCCGAGAGCGCCGAGACGGGCACGGCCTTTCCGGTCTCTACCACCGAGATGCTCGATGTGGTGGGAGCATTCGAGGCAGTCATTCGTTCCTTGACAGAAGGCATGCCGGCGACAGTGCGCGCTTAGAGCATGATCTTTTCGGAAAACCGGTTTCCACTTTTCCGGATCATGCTCGGGGGCCGATCGCCTCAAATCGAGCCCCACTCGATATCAGCGCTCCGTGGACCTGGATTACTGCGGCGCAATCCCGGCAGCTTCGCGCACAGCGTTCCATTTCTTATATTCTTCTTTCATGAAAACTCCGAACTCCGCCGGCGTCGAGCCTTTGACAACGACTCCGACGGCGACCAGGCGCTCCCGTGTTTTGTCATCGGCAATGATATCCATGAGCGTCTTGTTCAATGTCGCGACGACCGAAGCCGGCATACCCGCCGGGCCGAACACGCCGTACCAGGTCGTCACGTCGTAGCCAGGAAGGACGCCGGACTCGCTGGCAGCCGGCACGTTCGGGACCGCGGGAAATCGGTCTTTGCCGGTGACCGCGAGCGCCTTCATCGCGCCGGACTGCACTTGGCCAAGCAGCGCTGAGACGGTATCGAACATCACATCGGCATGGTGGCCCAAGATCGCGTTGATGGCTTCGGGCGAGCTGCGAAACGGAACATGGAGGAGATTCACGCCGGCGGCCTGTTTGAACAATTCGCCGGCAAAATGCTGGGTAGCGGCAAAGCCAGGACTGGCAAATACGATCTTGCCTGGATCGGCCTTTGCGGCAGCGATCAGGTCTTTAACATTGTTCGCTGGAAAGTCCGGACGCGTCGCAATCAAAAGGCTCGCGCTCGCGATCTGCGCCACCGGCGTCAGAGCTGCGGTATCGTAAGGCATGTCCTTGCGCGTGACCGCGGCGATGATCTGGCCCGCTGTCATGATACCGAGCGTGTAGCCATCGGCGGTCGCGTGCGCGACCAATTCATTGCCGAGAATGCCGCCGGCGCCCGGCTTGTTCTCGACGACGACCGGCTTGCCGAGCCGTTCTTGCATCGCGTCTGCGAGAATACGCCCAATGATATCGGCGCCGCCGCCGGGGCCGAACGCGACGATGATATGAATGGATTGCTGCGGCCATTGCTGCGCTAGGCCGGCGCGCGCGCTCGCCACAAGGAAGTATGCCGCCGCCAATGCCAGCATCAGCTTTTTCATGTTGTCCTCCCTAAAGCGAAATGATTTTAGGTTGAATCGCCATTTCGCTTTAGCTCATTGTTTGAGCATGATCTTTTCGGAAAACCGGTTTCCACTTTTCCGGATCATGCTCTAGCGGACAAATAGGTCTCGCTTTTACCAAAGCCGTCTTATGAATTTATTTGATCGCCAGCGGATTGGTCGGGGAGCCGACCGCGCCGGTGATCGGGATCGCTGGCGCCACAAACATGAATTCGTAGACGCCATCGGAGGCGCAGTCCTCGGCCAGGTCTTTGAGGTAAAAAATCTCGCCCATGGTCATGCCCATGATCGGGATGGTGATCCAGTGCCAGGGCTGATTGATGCCGCCCTCGGTATTGTTCGGCCGCACTTCGCAGCCCCAGGTGTCGCTGGCAAGCGCGGCGAGCTTCGTGCGCGCGACGAATTCCAGCGTCTCGAAGGCGAAGCCCGGCGCGTCGCCGCCAGGATAGCCGTCCCAGCTTCCGGCTTTGAGGCAGCGCTCCATCTGGCCGGTGCGCACGACGATGTAGTCGCCGCGCTTGAATTCGACATTCTGTTTCTTTGCGGTGCGATCGAGATCGTCGCAGCTGATGCCGTAACCATCGTCGAGGCAGTCTTTGCCCAGCGCGCGGGCGACGTCGAGAAACACGCCGCGGCCGACCATCTTGTCCTTGGTTTTCTCGATGCCGCATTTCTGCGCGCCGAACGACGAGACTTCGCGGCAATCGTAGCCGTTCCACATATAGTTTTCATAAAACACGTGGCCGAGGCCGTCCCATTGCGTGCCGCATTGCAGCGGCATCACCACCATGTCGTCGGCGGCGCGAATGCCGCGCTTGTCGAGCACGCCGGCATAGGCGTCGGTGCCGGTGCGCAGCATCGTGTGTAAGGGATTGATGCGGCCGAGCGCCGGATAACTGGTCTTGCCGCCCTGCGGTCCGTTATTGTCGAAATTGAGCGCCAGCGAAATCACCTTGCCCTTTTTAACGAGCCGCGCCGCGGCGACGACATCCTCCGGCTGCGTGTAGTTGAGCGTGCCGATCTCGTCGGCGGGTCCCCATTTGCCCCAGTTCTTGTACTTCTCTGCCGCTTGGCGGAGATCGTCTCGCGTCACCTTACGCCCGGCCATTTTGCGTCCCCTGCCCTTTTGCTGGTGCGGCGGATGGAAGAAGGGTGCGGCGCGCCGCTCGCCTGAAAGATAGGGCGATGATAGCATTCTTGGGCGTCAGAGGAGGATGGCATGCGAACGGTCGCGGCTCGTGGT
>Ga0073928_10006028_pt1 | contig 16572 bp, 10 predicted proteins | sample PaiPotPPA55metaG_FD_76969 | JGI IMG/M metagenome (GOLD analysis project Ga0073928, IMG submission 76969) | Iron sulfur acid spring bacterial and archeal communities from Banff, Canada, to study Microbial Dark Matter (Phase II) - Paint Pots PPA... ... | reverse complement strand
GCTCACGACCAGAATTGAGTTGGCCGTTGCCACTCCCATGCAGAGGATGGCCCCCGTGAGCGCGGGCACGGACAGTGGCGTGTGCGTGATGAACAGCATCCAGACGATGCCCGCAAGCGCCGCTGGCAACGCGGTCACGATCACGAATGCATCGCTCCACGAATGGAAGTTCACGACGATCAGCAAGTAGATCAGCGCGATCGCCCCGATCAGGCCGAGGCCCAGTCCCATGAACGCACTGTTCATGGTCTGGACCTGGCCTCGCACCGTCACTTGCGAGCCCTTCGGAACATCCTTGGCGCTCTGGTGCACGAGCCGGTTGATCCGTGTTGTCACAGCGCCGAGATCGCGGCCTTGCGTGGTCGCGTAGATGTCATACAGCGGTTCGATGTTGTAGTGCGAGACAACCGCGTTGCCGACACCTCGCTTGATGGTTGCAATGCCGCCGAGAATTTGCGCTTCGCCCGTCTTGCCGGTGACCATCAGGTTGCCCAGGTCGTTGAGCGAGGTCATGCGGTATTGCGGCGTTTGTGCGACCACCGCATACGACACACCGTTTCTCGGATTGAGCCAGTAGGTTGGGGCCACCTGGCTCGTGCCGGAAAGGTTGGCCACTACCGAGTTCGTCACGTCACTCTCGGTGAGGCCCAGCTCGTCGGCGCGGGTCCGGTCGACCGAGATAGTGAATTGCGGATAGGTCGTCGCCTGCTGAATACGCGTGTCGGCAATCCCTGGAATCAGTTGCACCTTGCGCAGCAGTTGCTGCGCATACGCGTAGTTGCCGGCCTGGTTCGGACCGGCGACCTGGATGTCGATCGGTGCCGGCGAGCCGAAGTTGAGAATCTGCGAAATGATGTCTGCCGGCAGGAACGAGAAGGTCACGCCTGGATACTCGCGTGGCAGCAACTGGCGCAATTTCTTGACGTACCCGGCCGTTGGCGCATGGTTTTCGCCCAGCGAGATGAGGATGTCGCCGTCAGCGGGCCCCATCGTGCCGCTGTTGTTGTAGGTCAGGTTGATACCGCTGTTCGGCAAGCCGATATTGTCGATGACGGAAAGCACCTGGTTCGGCGGAATGGTCCGGCGAACGGTGTTCTCGACGCGGTCGAAGAGGTTGGCCGTCTGTTCGATCCGCAAGCCTATCGGACCTCGCACGTGCAGCGCGATTTCACCCGAGTCGATGTTCGGGAAGAAGTTGCGGCCCAGATACGGCAAGAGCAGGAAGGAGGCCGCGACTACGGCGAGGAAACCGATGATGAACCGCTTGCGGCTGCTGAGCACCATCCCGAGCAGGATGCGATACACACCGCGAAAACGCTCGAACTGTTGCTCGAAGCCGCGCTGGAACCGCACCAGCGGATTTTTTGAAGGCGTGTTGTGAATCGAGCCGTGCGGGTCCATGACGGCGGCGAGCTCGCCCGATGCATGACCGCCCGACGCGTGCGGGCGCAAGAGGTATTGCGCCATCATTGGCACGAAGGTGCGGGAAAGCACGAACGAGGCGATCATTGCGAAGATCACGGCCTCGGCCATGGGAACGAACAGGAAACGTGCAATGCCGTCGAGCAGCAACATGGGCACGAACACAATGCAGATACACAGCAGGGAGACCAGGGCGGGTGTCACGATCTGCGCGGCGCCGTCGAGGATCGCGTCCCTGACGGGTTTGCCCTGTTCCAGATGCCAGTTGATATTTTCGATGGTGACGGTCGCATCGTCGACGAGAATACCCACCGCAAGCGCGAGCCCGCCGAGCGTCATCACGTTGAGCGTCTCGCCCATGGCTGCAAGCGCCGCGATAGCGGCCAGCACGGCCAGCGGGATGGACGAAGCAATGATCAGCGTGGAGCGCCAACTGCCCAGGAACAACAGGATCATGAGCGAGGTCAGCGCCGCGGCGATGATGCCCTCGCGCGCCACACCGCTGACGGCGCCCTTCACGAACACAGACTGATCACCCATCGTCACGAGCTTGAGGCCGGGCGGCAAGGTCTCTTGAATCAGCGGTAATTTCGCCTTGATGCCAGCGATGATATCGAGCGTAGAGGCCGAACCGTTCTTCAGGATACTCATCAGCACGGCGCGATGGCCGTCCAGACGGACAATATTGCCTTGCGGCGGATTGCCGTCGCGAACGTGCGCTACGTCGCGGATATAGATGGTCGCGCCGTTGACCGTCTTGACCGGCAGGTTGTTGAGCTCGTCGATGGCAAGCGGGCTGTTGTTAAGCGTGATGTTGTATTCGAAGTCGCCGATCTTCTCGGTCCCCGCCGGGATGATCTGGTTTTGCTGTGCCAGTGCGTTCGCTACATCCGTCGCGGACAACCGGTCCGCCTGCAGCGCCTGCGGATTCAGGTCGATCTGCACTTCGCGCGTTTTGCCGCCGTAAGGCGTCGGGATGGCCACGCCCGGCACGCTCAGTAACGCGGGACGGATGAAGTTGGTCGCATAGTCGGCGAGTTTCTGCTCGTCGAGCGTGTTGCTGGTGAGCGCGATCTGAAGGACGGGTACCGTCGACGCGTTGTAGTTCAGGATCTGCGGCGGCGTGCTGCCGGGAGGCATTTGCTTGAGCACCGTCTGCGAAATCGAGGTGACTTGTGCGGTTGCCGTCCTGATGTCAACGGTTGGCTGGAAGAAGATCTTGACGATGCCGTAACCGCGAAACGACTGCGATTCGATATGCTCGACGTCGTTGACGGTGGTTCCCAAGGTACGTTCGTAGTACGTCACAATCCGGCCCGACATATCATCGGGCTGGAGCCCCGCGTAGTTCCAGATGACGCTGATCACAGGAATACGGATATCGGGGAAGATGTCCGTCGGCGTACGGAGTGCCGCGAGCGGACCGATCAACACGATCAGCATCGCCAGCACGATGAACGTATAGGGCCGACTCAAAGCTAATCGGACAATTTTCAACATTGAGAACGGCTCCGTTAAGGGGGGCGCGTGGTTAGCGCAGACATAAGGGCATCGGACTATGCATCGGACCATTTGCGCAATGAAAGCGCCGGTGTCAGTCATTCTGGAAGGAACGGGTTAACACCCGCGCACGGGAAAAATGAAACTAGTTTTAGTTTCAGGAGGACAGTGGGAGCTATAAGGCTCGTGCGGAGCCACAAGGCGTTGTGCGCCTTGTGGCTCCGCACGGCGATGAAGAAATCAGTCCAGCAAATAACCGGAGCCGCGAATTGTGCGGATCGCCGGCCGCCCGCTGACGTCGTCGACTTTCTTTCTCAGGCGCCCGACATGGACATCGATCAGGTTGGTGCCCGGATCGAAACGGCAGCCCCACACGCCTTCGAAGATCATCGTGCGTGTGAGCACCTGGCCCACGTGACGCATCATGAATTCGAGCACGCGAAATTCAGTCGGCTGCAGGTCGAGAACACGGCCGTGAAGTGTCGCGCGGCGGCGGACAAGATTGAGTTCGAGGCCATGCACGCGCAAGACCGTTTCGTCGGATGACGGTCCGCCCTTGCGTCGAAGCAAGGCTTCCACGCGTGCGCGCATTTCATCGTGAGAGAAGGGTTTGGTGAGATAGTCGTCGCCGCCAGCCCGCAGGCCACGCACGCGGTCATCCACATGACTCATCGAACTGACAATCAGCACCGGTGTGTCGACGCCCACGCCTCGCATGGTCGTGACAATGGTGAGGCCATCCAGGTCCGGCAACATGCGATCGAGCGTGACGATGTCAAAACCGCCACCAATGGCCTTGGCAATTCCATCGCGGCCCGTGCGCGCGACCTGGACCGTATAGCCCGGTGCGGACAAGGCGCGCGACACTTCCTGCGCCATCAGTTCGTCGTCTTCTATGGCAAGTACTTTCGGCATTACAACGCGCTCCAGGAGTGGGGGGCGCACGTTACGCCGCAGCGCGAAGCCCTGCCGCGTGATCGGGTGCGCGGTACTGGCTCACCGAGAAGTCGATGAAATGCCGGACCTTCGCGGAGAGATAATTGCGGCCCGTGTAGAGAATGGAAACCTGACGCACGCCACCCGCTATCTGGAACTGGCCGAGGATCGGCAGCAAGTGGCCTTTGGCGAGATCGTCCTTCACCAGTGGTGCTGGCAACAATGCGATGCCCATGTCCGCCAGCGCGGCCGAACGAACTGTTGCGCTGCTCGTGGCGTGCAGCGCGTTGCCGGTCGCTACGCGATAAACGCCGTGCTGATCCGAGAACTCCCAATTGCGCGTGGAGCCGTCGGAAATCGACAGCAAATGATGATGCGCGAGTGCTGTCGGATTCACCGGCGTGCCGTTCTGGGCGAGATAACCGGGCGAGGCGATCGCGACCTCCTTGAACGCTGTCAGATGGCGGCACACCAATGACGAGTTGGGCAGATTGCGGTCGGCAGAAAAGCCGACGTCGAAACCGCCTTCTATTAACTCTATGGGCGAGTCGTAAGTCGTCACGTCGAAACCAATGCGCGGATACGCCGCGCGATATGCCGCTAACAGATTGCTCAAGCCGCATGCCGCGTAGGTCGTCGACGCCGCTACGCGTAGCGTTCCGCTGAGATCGCGGGTCGAGCGCACGAGGCTCTCTTCAATCGTATCGAGCTGCTCGATGATCGTGCGGCAACCGTCCACGTAGGCTTGTCCCGCCTCGGTTAGCGAGAGCCGCCGGGTGGAGCGATTCAGGAGGCGCATGTTGAGGTGCGCTTCCAGCATGCTGATGCTACGGGTGACTGCTGCGGCCGACATGCCGAGTTGCTTGGCGGCCAGGCTGAAGCTGGTGAGATCGACCACGCGAGTGAACACGCGCATTGCTTGTAGCTGATTCATGACATGCAGCCTGTATCGATTTGACTGACCGCATGATCGGCTACGCGAGGTAACAAGGACGCGCCTGCTTTATTAAGTCTTTTTTAACTTTGTTGGCTGTTCATAAGACGACCATGAATCATCGGCGTGGTGCATTCGATACACGCTAACCGTCATTGATGTAAATGACACAAAACCGGAACATCGCTGAAACCTAGTACACGCGTGCGTTCACGCCGATCCGCCGAATCTCGCTTGCGAATATTGAAAATCTGTCATTCAGTTCAGCCGCGCTGTTTGCGTGAGCGCGCTGCGTAGACTTCGATGCTCTGAGGTCAGGGCTGCACTCAGCGCTGCATGTCCTAGCGCTCGAAGCATCGTCTGCTTCGCCCTGGTCATGCGGTGTTGTTAGCTGCGTCCTGATCCGGAACCCGTTATCTATGTGGAGTTCAAGATGAAGAAAGTTTTGTTGGCTGCAACCGTTTCCAGCCTGTTCGCAGTAGCCGCCCACGCACAAAGCAGCGTCACGCTGTATGGCGTGATCGATGCCGGCGTGGTGTACGCGAACAACGCGCACGCACCGGGTTCGGCTTCGTCGGGTCAGTCGTGGGGTGTGGGTAGCGGCACCGTCAGTAACACGCTGTGGGGCTTGAAGGGCAGCGAGGACCTGGGCGGTGGCATGCATGCCATCTTCAAGTTGGAAGACGGCTTCAACGTGAACAACGGTGCGTTCGCGCAGTCGAGTGAGCTCTTCGGCCGTCAGGCATACGTTGGTTTGCAATCGAATCAGTACGGTACGGTGACGCTCGGCAAGCAATACGATTCCACGGTCGACTATCTTGCGCCGTTGTCGGAAGCAGGCCAGGGTCTGGGCAACAATCTTGCCGCGCATCCGTTCGATAACGACAACCTGGACAATAGCTTTAGCATCAGTAACTCGGTGAAATTTGCGAGCGTCGATTACGCCGGCTTCAAGTTCGGCGGCTTGTACGGCTTTTCGAACAAGGCGGGCGCGTTCTCGGACAACCGCGCTTACAGCGCGGGCGCGTCTTACTCCAATGGCCCGTTGAGCATCGCTGCGTCGTACTTGCAGATCAACAATCCGGGCCAGGGCGACAACGCCAACGGCGCGGTGTCGGGATCGAATAACACCGCAACGTTCGTCGCGGCGCGTCAACGCACGTTCGGCGGTGGCGTCAACTACGCTTTTGGTCCGGCCACGGTGGGATTCGTGTACACGCATACGAAGCTCGACGGTCTCGATGCCATCAACATGGACGGCGCTTACACGTCCTTGTCGGGCAACAGCCTGCGTCTCGACAACTACGAGGTGAATACGCGCTACGCGTTGACGCCTGCAATGAGTATCGAGGGCGCTTACACCTTCACGAACGGCTCGTTCAACACGTCTGCCGGCGACGCGAAGCCGAAATATCACCAGTTCTCGCTGCTCGCCGATTATGACCTGAGTAAGCGCACGGACGTCTATGCGGAAGGGGTGTTTCAACACGCTTCAGGCGGCGACGGTACGGTTCTTGGCGACGCAGCTATTAACGGTCTGAGCCCGTCTTCCACCGACAAGCAAGTGGCCGTGACGGTCGGCATGCGTCATCGCTTCTAAGATGAGTTAAGGGAATGGACACCGGGTGATTTTTATGCGGCGTTCATTTTTTCTTGGAGACGGAGCTCGCGAAAGGCCTTAACAGGTGGTTCGGGGCGTAGCGGTTGAAGTTGATGCCGGGTTGCTGCTGCTTGGGCCTTCAATCGCTATGTCTGAGCTGATCTCGTTACCACTATTAGCCACGCACAGTCGCTAGTAGTGGTAAAAAGACCAGCCACCGTATAACGACCGCAGACCTAAGCAGCAGCAACCCGGCACAGACCCCGACCGAGTGCGAACGAAAACCCCGTGCAACCCGCCATCACCCCCATCGACCAGATCAACTCGGCACCTGGCTAACATCAAACAACCGGGGTGCCGGCTTAACGATAGCGTCTTGCAGGCGCTCGAGGCTCGACTGAGGAATCGCAAACCCGGCCCAGCCGAGCCCGGTATGCCGCAGCAACAGCACGACCCCGTCGAACAACGGATTCTTGTCCAGGTACCAGCACGGATCGATTTCGATCACATAGTTGTGCGTGCGCGACGGTTCGTGCGGCAAGGCCGGTGAGAGCCCCGAACGGATCTGGCCAAGACGTTCAATCAGCAAGTCCACGTCGTCAACATCGAGGATTGCTGCATTCGATCCAATATTGAAACGCACTGCCTGACGCCCGCAATCCTGGACCGCCTCGACTAATAGTGTCTGATACATCACGAAACTCCCAATGTGTAATCGGTCCATTCATTATGGAATTCCGCAGATCGGGAAGTCTGAAACAACGCTATCGCAGAATGAAGTTTTATTTAGATTTGACCGGTTCGCCGGCGCTCACAGAAGATCACTTTCCAAGCGCCGCCGCACGAAAGGTTTCTGTCATATGTTACGTAATGCGAAGCAATCGACGCAGACGCTCGTGAAGAAGGCAACTATTCCCGGACCGTTTCGGTCCTGCGTTTTCGCTGCGCGCCCGGATGTCGGCAGTGCGGCAGTACTTCATCCACGCAGCCACTGAGCCGGTGTTGCCAAATAGACAGTTAAATGGAATATTTAATGTAAGAAAAGACCGATCGTATTAATCGTTCAGACCCCCGCTTTATCCCCGCCAAGACACTCCACACCGCAGGCCATGTTCGTGAAAAATATTGTGCGATTGCACATTATTTTGTTTCTTACGAAATTACTAAACTCCTTTAAAACAATGACTAAGCCAGCTTAACAAAAATTTCATTGCTGCTGCGATGCAAAATATTTGCGTCTGAATTATCCTCGTTAACCCGTAGCCAGGATGCGCGCGATCGCGAGCGAGCTTTCGTTTTCTTACAACCGGCGTTAAACGCCGCTCCATGGAAAACAGGCTAACGGTTGGCTTTCATTTTTTCACTTTCAGTCGCGGCTTCGCCTCAGGCAGCCCTATTTGTGCTCAAACAAGGTCTTATCTTCGCGATGTCATCCCTACCGCTTCTCAGTCTTGCCATCTGGCTTCCCATCCTCTTTGGCGTTGCAATTCTCAGGATCGGGTCGGACCGCAACCCGATGCCTGCGCGCTGGCTCGCCCTTGCCGGTTCGATCGTCTGCTTTGTCGTCACGATTCCACTCGTCACCGGATTCGAAACCCATTCCGCCGCCATGCAGTTCGTCGAACGCGTGAACTGGCTGCCGGCTTTCGACATCTCGTATCACCTCGGTGTCGACGGCATCTCGATGTGGCTCACCGTGCTCACCGCGTTCACAACTCTGATCGTGACGATTGCGTCGTGGAACGTGATCACGGTGCGTGTGGCGCAATATCTCGCGTCGTTCATGTTTCTGTCGGGGCTGATGATAGGGACGTTCGCCTCGCTCGACGGCATGCTGTTCTTCGTATTCTTCGAAGCGACGCTGATCCCCATGTACCTGCTGATCGGCTCATGGGGCGGAACGGGACGGGTGTTGGCGGCGGTCAAGTTCTTCTTCTTTTCGCTGGTCGGCTCGCTGATGATGCTGATGGCGATGCTGTACCTGTACCAGCAGTCGCATACCTTCGACCTCGCCAAGTGGCAGGCACTGCCACTCGGCCTCACGGCGCAGGTGCTGGTCTTCATTGCGTTCTTCGCCGCGTTCGCCGTCAAGGTGCCCATGTGGCCGATTCATACCTGGCTGCCGCAGGTCCACCTTGAAGCGCCAACAGGCGCGTCGGTCGTGCTGGGCATGCTGAAACTTGGCGCGTACGGCTTCCTGCGATTTTCCTTGCCCGTCACGCCGGACGCGGCGCATTTCTTTTCGCCGGTGATCATCGTGCTGTCGTTGATCGGGGTGATCTATGCAAGCCTGGTCGCACTGGCGCAGACCGACATGAGCAAACTGCTAGCGTATTCGGCGATCGCGCATATGGGCCTCGTCACGCTCGGACTGTTCCTGTTCAACGAGATCGGCATGAACGGCGCGATTGTGCAGATGATTTCGTACGGCTTTGTCTCGGGCGCGATGTTTCTTTCCATCGGCATCTTGTGGGAGCGGACTCACACGCGTTCGATGGATGCCTATGGCGGTGTCGCCAACGTGATGCCGCGCTTTGCCGTCTTCGCAATGTTGTTTTCAATGGCGAACGTAGGCTTGCCGGGGACCTCGGGTTTCGTCGGCGAATTCATGGTGCTCATGGGCGCGATCAAGTTCAACTTCTGGATCGGCGCGATGGCTTCCACCACGCTGGTCCTGAGCGCGTCCTACACGCTGTGGATGTACAAACGCACAATCTATGGACCGGTCGGCAATGCGAGTGTTGCGGGTCTGGGCGATCTCGGCAAACGCGAGTTCGGGATGCTGGCTGCGCTTGCGGTGCTCGTGCTTGCTATCGGCGTCTATCCGAAACCGCTGACCGATACGATCGATGCATCCGCCGCCAATCTGCTCAAGCAGGCTGATGAGTCGAAGCAACCGCACACCGACTATGTTCCGGGACCCGGCACCGGGCTGCGCGCGGCTATTCACTCGCCGGCACCGTTCCTGGTTGGTGCAAGGCGGTTCTAGTGCTTGACTAACCACTCGGTACATCGCGCAGCGACGGCAAGGCCTTGCAACAAGCTCTTGCGGAGCTAGCGGGTAGTGCAGTTACACCCAACACCAAGAACGACAAGTTCGCAATCGGAACATTGTCTCGACAACGTGCCGGGACTTTTTAGCTTGCTCATCCCCGGCGATCGGTTCATCGTTCATGAAGCTCCAACCGATTCGCCGGCCCAGCACGCAACAGGGTCCGCACGAATATTCAAAGGAAGCTTCCCCATGCTCAAGTTCCTCCGCGCCAAGCAATCCAGCGACAGCAGGCGCACTTTTCTGCGCAAGTCCGTTGCCTTGGTGCCGATCTCAAGCATCGCCGGCTGCGACCTAAGCTCGACCTCGTCCACCACCCGCGCGGGAACCTCCGCGACCCAAGCCAGCGCGACGCCGTACACCCCTGTTTTCTTCGATGCAAAAGAGTGGGCGTTCGTGAGCGCGGCCGTCGACCGCCTGATTCCCACCGATTCCAACGGACCCGGCGCGCTCGAAGCGGGCGTGCCAGAATTCATCGATCGCCAGATGGACACGCCCTATGCCCACGGCGCGCTCTGGTATATGCAGGGTCCGTTTCATGAAGGACCGCCCGAGCTCGGCTATCAGCTGAAGCTGGTGCCGCGCGACGTGTACCGCATGGGTATCGCGGCCGTCGACCGGTACTGTGGCAAGACCTACAACAAGACCTTCGCGACGCTCGACACAGCCACGCGCGATACCGTACTGGAACAACTCGAAGCCAACAAGATCGAGCTCGACGACGTCCCTGCAGGCACATTCTTCGCCCAGTTGCTGCAAAACACACGCGAGGGTTTCTTCTGCGACCCCGTGCATGGCGGTAACCGCAACATGGTCGGCTGGAAGACCATCGGTTTTCCGGGTGCGCGTGCGGATTTCATGGACTTCGTGAACCAGGACGGCAAGCCCTATCCGTATGGACCGGTCTCGATCAAAGGGGAGCGCACCTGATGGCATCAGTGAAAAAAAACCATGTGGATGCGGTGATCGTTGGCTTTGGCTGGACTGGCGCGATCCTCGCGAAAGAGCTGACCGAAGCCGGATTGAAAGTCGTGGCGCTCGAGCGCGGCGAGTATCGCGACACTTATCCTGACGGCGCGTATCCGAACACCATCGACGAGCTCACGTACAGCGTACGCAAGAAGCTCTTCATCGACCTGTCGAAAAACACCGTATCGGTTCGCCACGGTGTGAATGACACGGCGCTGCCGTATCGCCAGCTTGCGGCGTTCACGCCGGGCGAGGGTGTGGGCGGGGCGGGCTTGCACTGGTCGGGTGTGCACTTTCGCGTGGCGCCTGAAGAGCTGCGTCTGCGCAGTCATTATGAGGAACGCTACGGTAAGAAATTCATTCCCGAAGGTATGACGATCCAGGATGCCGGCGTGAGCTATGAGGAACTCGAACCGCACTTCGATTTCGCCGAGAAGGTGTTCGGGACATCGGGGCAGGCGTACAAGGTGAAGGACCAGATTGTCGGCGATGGCAATATCTTCGAAGCACCGCGAAGCGACCATTTCCCGCTGCCCGCGCAGATGAACACCTATTCCGCGGAGCGTTTCGGCCGTGCTGCCAAGGAGCTCGGGCTGAATCCCTACCGGTTGCCGTCGGCGAATACCTCGGGTCCTTACACCAATCCATATGGTGTGCAGATGGGACCGTGCAACTTCTGCGGCTTTTGCAGCGGTTACGCGTGCTACATGTATTCGAAGGCGTCGCCGAACCTGAACATTCTTCCGGCGCTCAAGCAGACGCCGAACTTCGAGTTGCGCGTGAAGTGCCACGTACTCCGCGTGAATCTCGACGACACAAAAAAACGCGCCACAAGCGTGACCTATCTGGACGCGCTCGGCCGCGAAATCGAGCAGCCTGCCGACCTCGTGATCGTCGCGGCGTTCCAGTATCACAACGTGCGGCTGCTGCTGCTCTCGGGCATCGGCAAGCCCTATGATCCGGTCTCGGGCGAAGGTGTCGTCGGCAAGAATTTTGCGTACCAGAACCTCTCGACCATCACCGCGTTCTTCGATAAAGACACGTACACCAATCCGTATATTGGCGCGGGCGGCAACGGTGTTGCGGTGGACGATTTCAACGCCGACAACTTCGACCACGGGCCACTTGGCTTTGTCGGCGGTTCGCCCTGCTGGGTCAATCAGGCGGGCACCAAGCCGATCAGCGGCATCGCGACGCCCTCCGGCACGCCGAACTGGGGCAGCGCCTGGAAGCAGTCGGTGAAGGATCACTACTTGCATACGGTATCGATGGACGCGCATGGTTCGAACATGACCTATCGCGACGTCTATCTCGACCTCGATCCGACCTACAAGGACCCCTACGGTCAGCCGCTCCTTCGCATGACCTTCGACTGGAAAGACAACGACATCAAGATGGCGCGTTACGTGACAGGACAGATGCACAAGATCGCCGAAGCGATGGGGCCGGTGGCCATCAACGTTTATACCCGCGAGTTCGGCGCGCACTTCGATACCCGCCGTTACCAGACGACCCACCTCGTGGGTGGCGCGATCATGGGTACGGACCCGAAGACGAGCGTGCTGAATCGCTACTTGCAAAGCTGGGATGTGCACAACGTGTTCGTGATGGGATCATCGGCATTTCCGCAGGGGATCGGTTATAACCCGACGGGACTCGTGGCGGCACTTGCCTATTGGTCGGCGAAGGCGATCCGCGAGCAGTATCTGAAGAATCCCGGCCCGCTGGTGAGCGCATGAGGACATTGAAAATATCGGTGGCGGCCGCGTTGTTCGCGCTTGCGTCGCTAGCTCATGCTCAGGCCGATTCCGCTTTGGTTGCTCGTGGCGAGTACGTCGCCCGTGCGTCGGATTGCATCGCGTGTCATACAGCCGTGAACGGCAAGCCGTTTGCGGGTGGCCTGAAGTTCGACACGCCGATCGGCGTGATCTATTCGAGCAACATCACGCCCGATGCAAACACGGGTATTGGTTCGTACACCTTGGAGGAGTTCGACCGGGCGTTGCGCGAGGGCGTGAAAAAGAACGGCGACTCCATGTACCCGGCGATGCCTTATCCGTCGTATGCGCGCTTGTCGAGCGACGACGTCCACGCGCTCTACGCCTACTTCGTGCACGGCGTGAGCCCGGTTCAGCAGAACAACCGCTCGGCCGCAATCGTCTGGCCGCTGTCAATGCGATGGCCGCTCACGCTATGGCGCATGGCGTTCGCGCCGAAGCCGCAACCGTTCACGGTGCCGGCTGGTGCGGACCCGGTTCTGGCGCGTGGAGCTTATCTCCTTCAAGGAGCGGGACATTGCGGCGCTTGCCATACGCCGCGAGTCGCAACCATGCAGGAAAAAGCGCTCACCGATGCTGACGGTCTGGATTATCTGTCCGGGGGCGCACCGATCGACGGCTGGATTCCGACGAGCTTGCGCGGCGAACCGCGAACGGGCATCGGCATGTGGAGCGAGAGCGATATCGTTCAATTCCTGAAGACCGGACGCTCGCAGCACACGGCGGCTTTTGGCGGCATGACCGACGTAGTCGGCCACAGCATGCAGCACATGAATGATGCTGATCTGATTGCGATTGCGCGCTATTTGAAGAGCCTGCCGCCGAAGCTTCAGGGGCAAACGCCATACGTCTACGACGACACGGTTGACAAGGCCCTGCGCACGGGCGATGTCAGCAAGCCCGGCGCGGCCGTGTACCGTGATAACTGCATGGGGTGTCATCGCAGCGATGGCAAGGGTTACACACGCGTGTTTCCGGCGCTCGGTGGCAATCCGGTGGTGCAGGGCGCGGATGCAACTTCGCTGATTCACGTCGTGCTCTCGGGGAATACGTTGCCTGGGATTCGTACGGCGCCTTCGTCGTTCACGATGCCGCCCTTCGGATGGCGTCTCTCGGATCAGGAAGTGGCTGACGTCTCGAACTTCGTGCGCTCAAGCTGGGGCAATACGGGCTCGGTGGTGACTCTCGAACAGGTGGCGAAGATAAGAAAATCGGTGAAGCCGCTGGGTATGCCGCCTATAGGTGGCGGGCGGACCGAAGCCAATGCGAGCGCGTCCGCAGACTAGCAGGCGATGCAACGGTCCGGGGCCTACCCGGACCGTTGCGTCATCTCCCGGTGATCAACGAGGAATCGTCGACATAACCACCGGCGGGGCGGCCGGTTTTTGCCGCAACCTGCGGCTCGGCGCGATCGGTCGTCAACCCGAGCGCCTGCCGTTCGAACAGACGCCGGTACAAGCCGTTGTCGAGCTCGATGAGCTTCTCGTGGCTGCCTTCCTCCGCGATCCTGCCCTTGTCGAGCACCAGCAGCCTGTCCAGCGCACGCACTGTCGAAAGCCTGTGCGCGACGACCAGCGTCGTGCGGCCGACCATCAAGCGCTCCATGGCCTGCTGGATCAGCACTTCGCTCTCGCTGTCGAGACTCGATGTCGCTTCGTCCAGGATCAGGATGGGCGCGTCCGCGAGGAATGCACGGGCAATCGCCACACGCTGGCGTTCGCCCCCCGACAACTTGATGCCGCGCTCACCCACGAGCGTTTCATAGCCTTGAGGCAGCGCCGCGATGAAATCGTGGGCGCTGGCCTGTCTTGCGGCCCGCTCGATTTCCGCGCGGGTCGCGCCTGGCCGGGCATACGCAATGTTCTCCGCAAGCGAGCGGTGGAACAGAACCGGCTCTTGCTGGACGATCGCGATCTGCCCGCGCAGCGACGCTTGGCCGAAATCGGCAATGTTCTGCCCGTCGATCAGGATCTGGCCGCCGGAGATGTCGTAGAGCCGCTGGATGAGCTTGATCAGCGTCGTCTTGCCGGACCCGGAATGCCCGATTAGCCCTACACGTTCTCCCGGTGCAATTCGCACCGAAAAGTCGCGATAAAGCGGCTTCGTGTGGCCGTCGTAGGTGAAGGTCACGTGTTCGAAGCGGATCTCGCCTTTGCCGATCAAAATAGGGCCAGCGTCGGGCTTGTCTTCCACTCCCAGCGGCTGACCTTCAAGCGACACCAGCTCTTCCATGTCGTTAACCGAACGCTGCAGATTGCGCACGTGCATTCCGACTTCACGCAGATACCCCTGCAACATGAAGAACATGGTCAGCGTGAACGTGATGTCGCCCACGCTGGCTTTGTCGGCTTCCCACAGCAACAACGCAGCGCCAAGAATTGCCGCCTGCATGACCACCAGCATGCCGCCTTGCACGCCGCCGTTGATCGTGCCGCGCTCCCACGTACGCCGGGTGCGGTGACGCCACTTGCCGATCACGCGGGCCAGCCGCGCTTCCTCGCGGGTTTCCGCACCGAAGGCCTTGACCACGGTGTTGCAGCTCACCGCGTCTGCCAGCGCACCGCCCATGCGGGTATCCCAAGCGTTGCCAAGGCGCGCCGCGGGCGCAACGAAGCCGAGCGACAGGCCGACGGTCACGGCAATATAGAGCAGCGACCCGATGCCCACGACCACGCCCATCACTGCCCAGTGAAGCCCCAGCAGCACCGTTGCCCCGACCAGCATGACGAGCGACGGCAGCAGCGCCACGAGCAAGGTGTCGTTGAGCAGGTCGAGTGCCCACATGCCGCGCGTGATCTTGCGCACGGTTGAACCGGCGAAGCTGTTGCCGTGCCAGTCGGCGGAGAAACGCTGCACGCGATGAAATGCGTTCGAGGCAATTTCACTCATCATCTTGAGCGTCAACACGATGATGTTCATAAACGTGAACTGGCGCAACAGCGTGCCGGTCAATCCGAGGAAGGCCAGCGTGGCGAATGCGGCCGTGGCCGCGCGCCATGCCAGCTCCTTGCCTGCCGAGCCGGCGGCGAGTGCGTCCACGAGCCGCCCTGCGTAGAGCGGCGTCAGGACGTCAGCCAGTGCCGACAGCAGCGCGAGCAGGACGATGGCCGCGATGCGCCACGGTTGCTTGCCCCAATGAGCAATGGTGAAACCGAGAACGTCTTTGAACGCACGTCCGCCGAAGTCGATTTTTTTTGTGTAAGCCATTTGCCACAGCCAGTGGCGCGACGCGCCACGAGGCTATCCGGTCAGGAGAAAATGAGAGCGACAGCCGGAGCGCGCCTGCATGTGCGGGCGAACTGACAACAACGGACTGTCTGGAAACGGCGCAGGCTGCTGTGCCCGCGCGGACGGCGACCTAAGAGGGTCGCATTGCCGAGTTAGGGACGGCGGTAACGAATGTGATCATGTTTCGCCTCCCTTTGAGAGATGAAGGTTGAATGGCGTGGAGCCAAGGGCAATCCACGTCTCGATATTATCAGGCAGTTATGCCGGCTGCCAACCCTTTTCGGCCAGGAAAATGTTGCCGAGGCGATACAACAAACCGGGTCTCGCGCAGTGGACAATCAGCGAGCGATCGGTAGGGCACAGCGTTGCTACATAGTCGATGTCGACATGTTTCCACCGCGGCCGGAACATGTCGGCTCAGGCGAATCCGCCGAAGACATCGTTCAATTGCTTGCCCGACGCTGCCCCGGCCAGACCATCGAAAGAGCCGGTCTTCATTTGCTCCGCGGCCGCGATCATGGCTCTCCACGCAACCCGTGCCAACCCTCCGCCGACACTGATGCGCCGCACGCCAAGGTCGGCCAGGTCGGCAACGCTCATGCCGGGACGCATCATCAGGACGTTGACCGGTTTGGGCGCCACGGCGCGAACCATGGCGACAATATCGGCTTTCTCGACAACGCCCGGCGCGTACAAACAGTCGGCACCTTCGGCGGCGAAGGCCACCAGTTTGTCGATGGCCTGACTGACCGCGCCAGGGTCGCTTAGCAGGCCTTCTGTTCGCGCGACCAGGATGACGTCATCGCCCGACCGGTCGATCGCCGCCCGGGCCGCACGCACACGCTCTACGGCGACAGCGGTGTCATAGAGACCGAACGGCGCGTCCACGTCGCGATCTTCGATGGACAAGCCGGCCACGCCCGTCTGTATCGCGAGACTGACGTTGGCCGCAAGCGTTGCAGGGTCGGAAGCGAAGCCAGACTCGAAGTCTGCATTCACCGGCAGGTCCACGGCCTCGCAGAGAGCGGATAGATGTTGCAGGACGTCGGAGCAGGTCACGGCGTAGTCGGGGCGGCCCGTGGACCACGCGAAGCCTGAACTGGTCGATGCCAGCGCGGCAAAGCCCAGGTGCTGCAGCATCCGGGCGCTGCCG
>Ga0073928_10006026_pt1 | contig 16573 bp, 15 predicted proteins | sample PaiPotPPA55metaG_FD_76969 | JGI IMG/M metagenome (GOLD analysis project Ga0073928, IMG submission 76969) | Iron sulfur acid spring bacterial and archeal communities from Banff, Canada, to study Microbial Dark Matter (Phase II) - Paint Pots PPA... ... | reverse complement strand
CGTCGCCGCAGTCTTGCGGCGCATTGCGCGGCTGCGCGTCCGCATGGATTCCGAGCGCTTTCGCGCCTTCGAGGATGACCGAGTTGTTCGGGTTGTGCCGCAGCACGGGGGCGAGCTCGAGTTCGGCTTCGAGCCGCGCGTAGTGCGGTTCGAGCTCCGCCGACAGCGCGGCATAATCGGCTTCGCTCGCCCACTCGTTCGCGATGCGCTCGGGCAACCGGAACGAGGTGCACCAGTTCACGGTCGTGCCGCCGCCGACGGTCGCGCCCGCGAGGATCGCGACGCCGAGATCGTCGGTTGCGGTGAGCCCGCGATCGAGATACAGATCCGACATCGAGATCTCACGCTGCGTCACCGAGCGCGCGTTCGTCGCGATCCCCGCCTCGAGAACGACGACGGTTTTGCCCGCGCGCGCGAACGACGCAGCCGCAACGCCGCCGCCCGCGCCGCTGCCGATCACGACGACGTCGGCCGTGATGCGCGCACCCGAACTCGCCGTCGCATAGGAAAGCGCGGCGTCGTCGGCGCCGCCGTCCGACCGCGGGCCCGGGTAGCCGATCCGCGACCAGGTCGGGTTGTCGCTGCCGATCTCGCTTTCGGCATACGCGAGGAACAGCAGCAACCGCTTGAGCGTCGCGAAGCCGGTGCGCAGTTTGGGTACCGGCGAATCCGCGAGCGCGAGTAGGACGCGGCTGCGCATCCCGTCGCCCAGGCGCATCGGCAGCGCGAGCAAGGTGAGGAGCTGGCCGAACTCCGCGCGACGACCGGGCGAAAGGCTGTCGAACGCCTGCTCCGCGTAGAACATGATGCGATCGACGCGGGCGTCGGACGGGGCGAACGTCGTTGCGATCGTCCGCAGGGTGGAGCGGTGGCCGGCGTTCATTCGGTGCTCTTCTCGCGGGGACGACGGCCGGCCTCGCGAACGCCATCGCGGTGACGGTAGCGTGATCGTAACGGTTTCTCGCGAGTATGGTGCGGCGGGCCTCGCCGTTGCGGACGGCGTCGCGCACTCCCTCGGCTACGAACTGTTCTCGGATGACCTGCAGGCGCGCGTTGCCGCGCGGCTCGGGACCTCGGCCGCGGAAGTCGAGCAACGCGCGTCGTCGGAGCGATCGCTGCCCGAACGCGTGCTTTCCGGATTGGGCGAAGGAACGGCGGAAGTCGTCTCGGCCGCGGCACCGCGCTTGCCCGATGAGTTCGATGAAGCCGTGCGCCGTGAAATCGAAGTTGCGATTCGCGAGCGCGCGGCCCGCGGCGACGTCGTAATCCTCGGGCGCAACGCGGGCGCGGTTCTCGGCGCTCGGGCGGGCCTCGTGCGAGTATTCCTGACCGCGCCGCGCGAATGGCGCCTCGCACGCGTTGCCGCGTCGTTCGGCCAATCGCGCGAAACGGCCGAGGCCGATCTCGATCGGATCGACGCCTCGCGCCGCAAGGTCGCCAAAGACCGGTACAAGATCACCTGGAGCGACGCGCGCTCCTACGATCTCACGCTCGACGTGTCGCGGGTCGGGACCAACGGCGCAATCGCAACGATCGTTGCCGCCGTTCGCGCGGCCGACGCGCTCGCTTGAGCGCAACGCGCAGCCCGGTTCCGCTCGACCGTCCCGTCCCGCGACGCGCGCCCGCGGTCCTGGCGCCGTTTCGCTATCGCGATTACCGGTTGTTGTGGTTCGGCCTGATCGTCTCGAACCTCGGGACGTGGATGCAGCTGACGACGCTCGGCTACCTCGTCGTGAAGCTCGCCGGTTCCGCGCGATTGGCCGCGTTCGACGTCGGCGTGCTCGGCGCGTCGTCGGCGGTGACGGTCATCGTGTTCTCACCGCTCGCGGGCGTCGTCGCGGACCGCTTCCCGCGCCGGCGCGTGCTGTTCGTAACGAACTCGATCGAAGTAGCGGCCGCACTTGCGCTCGCGATCTTGACGTCGACCGATCACCTCGCATTGTGGGAGATCTTCATCATCGCAGCGATCCGGTCGACGGGGCAATCCTTCGACGCGCCCGCGCGCCAGAGCTGGGTGCCGCTCCTCGTGCCGCGCGAGTACCTCGGCAACGCGATCGGACTCAACTCGGTCGCCTTCAACGCGCCGAGCGTCGTCGGACCGCCGATCGCGGGCTTGCTGATCCTCTCGGTGGGCGCGGCCGCGTCGTTCTACCTCAACGCGGTTTTGACGTTCGGCGTCGTCGTGGCGCTAGCGTTCATGAAGCCCGTGCCGCCGAGTTCGCGCGTGCACGAGAACGTTCTCGCTTCGATCAGGGCCGGCATCCGGTTCGTGGCGGGGCACGGGGCGCTACGATCGATCGTCTTACTGCTGCTGATCGTCTGCTTATTCGTGCGGCCCTACCAGCAACTGATGCCCGCGTATGCCGCCCACGTCGTCCGCGTCGACGCGCGGGGCCTCGGCTTGATGCTCGCGGCCGTCGGCATCGGCGCGCTCGGCGGCTCGATTTTGACCGCGATGCTTCCGGCGAACCGGCGCGGCAGCGTGTGGTTCGCAAGCGCGCTGCTCATGGGAGCCGGAACGATCGTTCTCGGATCGGTCCATTCGTTTGCGATCGCGATCGCCGTGCTGCCGTTCCTGGGCCTCGCGGTGCTGACGTTTGCTGGAAATACGAACGTGCTGCTGCAGACCCTCGCGCCCGACGACATGCGCGGCCGCGTCGTCTCGCTGTTCACGATGATCATCTTGGGCCTCGTGCCCGCTGGATCGCTGCTGCTCGGCTCGCTCGCCACCGTCATCGGCCTGCCGGACAGCCTGATCGCCGGTGGCGTCGTCGCCTTCGCATGCGCCGTGTCGATTTGGTTCCGAAGCCCCGAACTCCACCGCATATAGGGAACCGAGCAAGGGGGGCGGGCGAGGCGGCGCGATAGTATCGGGCTGATGGCCGGGGATCGCGCGCACGTGACGCTCGTCGACGGCGCCTCGGCCGAGGCGCCGTCCGAACGCAGCGTTACGCTGAGCGTTACGAACGCCGTGCTGTTGCTCAGCCTTGCGGTCGCGGCGACCCTGCGGCTGTGGAACATCGCCTCGGTGCCGCCCGAACTGCATCCCGACGAGTACGCCGGCTGGATCGGTGTCACCGACATGCTGGCCGGCCGCAATTCGCCGTCGGTCTTCCTCGATTACGGTGTCGTCTATCTTCCGCTCTACGGTTTCTTCGAAGTACTCTCGGTCCCGGTCTTCGGCCAAACGGTGACGGCGTTTCGCGTTCCGGCGGCGCTGTTCGGCACGCTGACGGCGCTTGCGACGGGACTGATCGCATACCAGCTCGTGCCCAAGCGCGCGGTGCTGCTGCTCGCAACCGCGATCATGGCCGTGCTGCCATGGGACATCTCGGCGTCCCGAATCGGCTGGGAGCCGGCCGCGATGCTGCCGTTCTTACTGTTCGGCCTCTACTTGTTGCGGCGCGGCCTCGCGCGCGATTCGGGCCGCGACGTCGTTCTCGGTTTCGTGCTGCTGGCCGCCGGCGCGTATTCGTACCGCGCGGAATCGTTCTACGCCCTGGGCCTGACCGGCTTGATGCTGATCATCGAGTGGAAGCGCACGCGCGCGATGGCGCACGAGCTTTGGATCGGCCTTGGCGCGGCGCTCGCAATCGTTGGGCCGCTCGTGCTCTCCGTGCTCGCCCAGCCGCACCTGTTGACGAGCGGCCCCGCGCAGGGCACGTTCGACGGCGGCATCAACGCCGCCACGCTCGATGAGTTCCGGCGGCTCTACTTCCTCGAGTTCTCGGTGCCCGCGCTGTTCGTGACCGGCGACGGAAATTTGCAGCACGGCCCACCGGTCGGCGTGCTCTATCCGTGGATGTTGCCGTTCGTGGTTGCCGGGTTGTTCGCGCCGGCCCACTTTTTCCGGCCGGCGGCGCGCTGGTTCGCGCTCGGGTGGCTGCTCCTGTATCCGCTCGGAGCGTCGCTCACCGACGAAGCCGGCGGCCAGCACTTCATTCGCACGCTCGCGGGCGCGCCGTTGTTTTGCATCCTCGCGGCAATCGGTCTCGTCGCCAGCTGGGAATGGCTGCAGTCGCTCGGCCTGCTGCGCGGCCGGCCCGCGCTCGCGCAAGCGTTGCCGACGCTGCTCGCCGCCGTCGCCGTCGTGGAGCTGGCCCAGTTCTGCGTCGCGTATTTCGTTCGCTATCCGGATCAGGCCGCGCACATCTTCCATTACGGGGATCGGGACATCTTCGCGTTCGTGAAGGCCAACGACGGCGCCGATGAACGCGTCTGCTTCACCTCGCTCGATCCGTGGAATTACTCGGCCGCGGTGCGCTACTACATGCCGGGTTCGACCCACGCGCTGTATTCGTGGGTCGCCCCCGCGTGCCGGCACCCGCGGTCGCTACTGTCGTTGAAATCGCGGTCGGAAGCGCCCGCGGGCGCCCGATTCCTCGGGACCGTTCAGGACCGCGACGGCAGTATTCGCGCCTACTTCTACGCAATGCCATGAGCTTACAGCTGCGCGCGGTCTCGACGATCCTCGCCGTCGCGCTTTGGGCGGCGCCGGCGCGCGCGGCGCTTCCGCACCCGCAGCACGTCATCGTGATCGTCGAGGAGAATAAGACGTTCGCGCAAATCGTGCGCGGCGGAACGGCGCCGTTCATCGCCGAGATGGCGCGGCGCGGTGCGTTGTTCACGAGCGCGCACGGCGTGACCCATCCGAGCTTGCCGAACTACTTCGCGCTGTTCGCGGGCGTGACGAACACGAACGGCGACGGCTGTCCCCCCAGCGGCATCGCGCCGAATGCGCCGAATCTGGGCAGCGAGCTGATCGCCGCCAAGCGCACGTTTGCGGGCTTTGCCGAAGGACTGCCGGCGGTCGGATCGACCGTCTGTGCGGCCGGTAGCTACGCGCGCAAGCACGCACCGTGGGTCGCGTTCTCGAACGTCCCCGCGGCCGACAGCCGCCCGATGAGCGCGTTCCCCGCGACGTACGACGCGCTGCCGACCGTCGCGATGCTGATTCCCGACGTGGACGACGACATGCACGATGGAACGATCGAGCAAGGCGACCAGTGGCTGCGCGTGCACGTCGCGGGGCTGCTCGCGTGGGCCCGCGCTCACGACACGCTCGTCGTGCTGACGTGGGACGAAGGTTACGACGACGCCAATTCGATTCCGACGATCTTCTACGGGCCGATGGTCAAGCCGGGCCGCTATTCAGAACCCGTCACGCACTACACGGTACTGCGGACGCTCGAGGATCTCTTGGGCCTTGCGCACGCGGGCCGAAGCGGCGCGGTCGCGCCGATCACCGATTGCTGGCGGTAACCGCCTCGCCGTCGGATCCGAGATCGCCTGCGAGTTCGGCGCGCAACGCGTGGGCTTCGTCGCTGTTGGGATACTTCTGCAGCAGCCACGCGGCCGCATCGACGGCGTGGAGCGAGGCCTGCTCGGACGCCATCCGGCGGTAGGTGCGATGCAGCGCGAGCACCGTGCGCGGGAGCCACGTATCCTCGGGATACTTTCGTTCCCATTCGTGGACCGAGGCTTCGACCAGGCCGACGTTCGAGAGCGCATCGCCGTCGTCGAGCCCCGCGCGATCGAGCCGCAGGCACGTTTGCGAGATCGCGTTGCGGATGCCGATCACGCTGAGCGCGAGCGGTCCGAAGTATTCGTCGGCGGGAGCGGCTTTCGCGATTTGCTCCGGCGTCGTCTGGGCGGTTACGGGCGTGGCAGAGAAAAGGGTGAAGGCCGCAATCGCAACGACCGCGGCGAATCGCAACGTCTTCATGCACCAATTGTCGGTCGCCCCGCGCGCAATGCATCGCGCGGCCGCCATGAAGTGAGAGCGCGCGCGCCGCGAACGCCGATACTAACAGCCGGCTCAACGCTCGGTGTGACGTTCGAGCGAGAATGCTGTCAGCTATCGCGCGCCGGCGCTCGCTTGCGCCGCTACGTCCGCGAGCGCCTGATCGAATCGCGTGAGCGCGGAATAGCGGTGAATCTCGAGCAGCGACGCCGACGTCGCGGCGTCGCCCCAATCCTCGGTGAACGCGAGCGTATAGCCGGCCTGCGCCGCAAGGCGTTCGACTCGCCCGTCGTATACGTCGTAGGGATAGACGAGCGCGTACGGCCGGCGGCCCAAACGGTGCTCGAGCGAAAACGCCGAAAGGCGCAGCTCGTGCGTGACGTCGGCGTCCGAAAGCTGGGTGAGGTCGGGGGGATGGTTGGCGGTCAGGCTCTCGATCTCGATCGAGCCGCCGGCTTGCATTGCGCGCAGCTCGGGCCATCCGTTGTGGCGTTTGCTCGTCGTTTTCCCCACGTAGTTGGTGTGCACGAAGAGCGTCGCCGGGTAGCCATAGCGTTTCAACAGCGGAATCGCGTAGCGATAAATGCCCGCCCCGTTGTCGTCGAAGGTGAACACGAGCGGTTTGCTCGGGATCGGTTTGCCCGCCACGAGGTGGTCGCGCAGCGCATGCAGGCCGATCACGTGGAACCCGCCCTTCGCGACGGCGGCCAACTGCTGCGCGAACGTGGCGGTCGTCGTGTCGAACCAGACGTCTTTTTCCGGCAGCACGTCGTGCCATACGATCACGGCGACATATGGGCTGCGCGCTTGCGGAACGACGGTCGGCAGCGCGCTCTGCGCGCGGCTCGCGCCGGGCGCAGCGAGCACGGCACACGCCACCCCGACAAGTGCGGCGCACCGTGAGCGAAGGGACATCCCAAGAGGTCTTGCGCCGCCCGGCGCCGAGAATCCCCGGTCGAGCCATGACGGGTCCTGCGCGTTCGCTCGCACTCATCGCTGCGATCGCCATCGGTGCGGCGGCTGCCGGTTTCGCGGCTCGCGCTCCGATCGAACGATCGCTGCTCCTGTGGTCGGCACGCGCGGCGACGGGCCTGGTGATCGAAGCCGATGCGGTCGCGCCGGCGGCGGGCGGGTACGAGCTGGACGGCGTCAGCGTTCATACCGTGGGCGGTGCGGGCGGCTTCGATGCGCCGCGCGCGCTCGTCGCGCTGCACGGGCATGCGATCGACGTCGACTTGCAATCGCCGAATTTCGTCTTCGATCCCGACCGCGTTCGGGGCGACGAAACGCACCGGGTCGGCGATTCGCTCGCACGCATCGGCATGGCCGATGCGACGCTGAGCCTTCACGTTCGCGACGGCTCGATGACCGTCATATCGGGCGTCGTGCCCGAACCCGTACTCGCGTTCGGTGCGGTCGCCGGCACGCTCGACTGGCGCGGCGATCCACCCGACTTCGCGGTGACGTTCGATCTGATCGACGGCGGAACGCACTACCCCGTCGCGGGGCACAGCGCGGCAAGCATCGAGGGCGCCCGGCAGACGTCGTGGACGGCTGCAGCATTGCCGTTGCATGCGCTGGGCGCGTTCGTGCCGCCGGCAGCGCTCACGCCGACGGGCGGGTTCGTGCGCGACCTCGAGGTGGACGACGGCCCCACGCTGCACGCCACCGCGGTGCTCGACGACGCGAGCGCGACGCTCGGCTCCCACGTGTTGGCGCACCTGCACGGGCCGCTCGGTTTCGATTTCGGCGGCGTCGGATCGCGCGGCATCGCGGGGCTTCTCGATCGCGCCCGATTCGAAACCGCCGGTGAAGTTCACGACTTGCCGCCGCACTTCGGCTGGCTGTGGGGTGGCTCGAACGATCTGCGCTCGCTCGGTGCGCTGACGCAGGCGATCGCGGGCGAACCCAACCTGCAGTCGGTCCGCATCGAAGCGACCGCGCCTGGTTTGCAATACGGCCAGTACGCGCTTGGGACCGACCACGGTCCGCTCGCGGTCACCGTGCTGTCGGCCGATCCGCGCGAGCCGACGCTGCGCTTCGACACAGCGCTCGCCGAAGACCACGTGATCTCGGGCGGCGAGCGTACGTCGGCGATGGGCCTGCGCACGGGCGCCGTCGCCGGCGTGAACGGCGATTACTTCGACATCGGGCGCACCTATCAGCCGCAAGGTCTGCTCATGCGCGCCGGCGAGCTGATTCGCGGACCCGTCGATCGTGCGGCGCTCGCGATCGACCGCACGAACCGCGTGACGATCGGCGAATTTCGCTTGCGCGGGACGTTGCGCGTTGGGGATCGCTCGTTGCCGGTGACGCAACTCAACGACTGGCCCTGCGGCGACGTCACGGTGATTACGCCGGCGTTCGGAAAGATGTTGCCGCCAGCGACGAACACGACGTTCGCGAGCCTCGATCCGTACGGCAACGACGGCAAACATTTTCGGGTGATCGACGTGGCGCGAACCGACGCCCCACTTCCGGTGTCGTTCGGCGTCGCGTTCGGGCCGCGCGTCACCGTGCCGCTGCGTCCCAACGACGTCGTCGAGTTGACGTACCGCACGGAGCCGCCGCTCGAACATGCGGTCGCCGCGATCGGCGGCGGCCCGATCCTGCTCAAGAACGGGCAGTGGTACGAAGATCCGCATGCACCCGCGCCCGACGAACGCAACTACCGGTGGCCCGTGATCGCGCTCGCGCGCCAAGCCGACGACCACCTGCTGCTCGTGGCCGTCGACGGGCGTCACCCCGAGCGCTCGGTCGGGATGATGCGGCCGGAATTTGCCGAGCTGCTGCGGCGCCTGGGGTCGGTCGATGCGATGGCGCTCGACTCGGGGGGATCGGTGACGCTGGTTTCGCGAGCGACCGGGGACGCGAGCGTCACGGTCCGCAACGTTCCCTCGGACAACAGCGCCGAGCGATGGGTCTCCGATGCCCTCTTCCTTTATAGCTCGGCCCGGGCCCCGTCGATCGTTCCGCCGGCCGCCGCGCCGACGCCGGTCCCCGAACCCAGACCCACGCCGTGATCGCCGTCCCGCTCCCGGCCGAGCTGCGGCCGCCGGCGCCGTTTCCGCTCATCGTCGCACAGGCGCGAACGGCCGAATTCGTCGCGCCCGGCGTGCGGCGGGCGACGTATCGCCTCCAGACGCCGGACGGACCACTCGTCGTGAACGTGGTCGCGATCGATCCGCGTGAGCCGACGGTGCGTCTTGGCAGCGTGGTCGCGAACGACCGGATGATCTCGCCGGGCGAAACCGTCTCGTCGATGGCGCGGCGCACGCGCGCGGTCGCCGGCATCAACGCGGATTACTTCGACATCGGCAACACGAACCAGCCGCTCAACGCCGTGATCGAGAACGGGATGCTGCTGCGCACGCCCTCCAATCGCGCGGTCTTCGACGTGGGGACGGACCACACGATTCGCATGGAGCGCTTTACGTTCGCGGGAGCGGTCGCGTACGGCGGCGTGCGCGTCCCGCTGACCGGCGTCAACGAGTGGCCGCCGCAGGGCGGCGCGGCGTTGCTGACGGTCGCATACGGCGTCCTCAAACCCGCGGCCGGCGTCACGATCGCGGACTTGGTGCCCGCCGACGCCGCGCATCTCGCAGGCGAAGTGGCGGGCACGTACCGGGTCGCGTCGGTGGAAACCGCGAGCATGTCGCGCGCGGTCGACGGCCCGCTGCTCGCGTTCGGGCCCGCGGCGCTCGCGGTCGCGGCCGCGCCGTCGGCGGGCGATACGGTGACGATCGAAGCGGCCACGGTTCCGGCGCTCGATGGCGTCCTCGCGGCCGTCGGCGGCGGCCCGTTTCTGCTTTCGCACGGCGCGCCGGCCGACGATCCGATGGCGCCGGCGCCTGAAGAAACCGATGTGCGATTTCCCGTCGCGGGCGCAGGCCGTACGCCTGCCGGAACGCTGCTGCTCGCGAGCGTCGACGGCCGGTCGCCGGAAGGATCGATCGGCGTGACGCGGCCGCAGTTCGCCGCGCTGTTCGCGGGCCTGGGCGCAAGCGATGCGATGGCGTTCGATTCGGGCGGCTCGGCGACGCTCGTCGCGCGGGTGCTCGGCGATGCGGAGCCGAGCGTTCTCAACGCTCCGAGCGACGGCCAAGAGCGGCCAGTTGCCGACGGTTTGTTCGTCTACAGCGACGCACCGGTCGGTCCGCCCGCGCGGCTCGTCGTTCGCCCCGCGCCGATCGTCGCGCTGCCGGGTGCGGCGATCCCGCTGCGCCTGGAGCTCGCGGACGCCGCGGGTCACGCACTCGGCGCCGCGCATCTCGCGCACGGCGACCTGCTCGTCGCCGGAAACGCGACGCAAACACAGCTGCTGCGCGCCCGCGGCATTTCGGTCTCCGTGCGGGTCGAAGTCGTTCCGCGCATCGCGCGGCTCGAGATTGCGGCCGATCCGACGAATCCCGATCCGGGCGGCGCGGTGGCATTCGCGGCAAGCGGTTTCGATGGGCGCGGCCGGCCGGTGCAGTTGGGCAACGCGGTCCGCTTTAGCGCGAGCCGCGGTTCGATCTCGTCGAGCGGAACCTACCGCGCGAGCGACCGCAACGCGCGCATCGTGGCGCTTGCGCCGGGCGCTCGCGCCGAAACCGACGTCCTCGTCGGTCACCACCGCGTCGCGCTCGGCGTGTTCGATACGACGCAAGCGCCGGCGTGGCGATTCGGAAGCGTTCCGCACGGGAGCGCGGGAACGCTCGCCTTCGGCGCGGACGAATCGCGGCTCGAACTCGGTTACGACTTCAGCGGATCGGAGCGCGCCGCTTCGGCCGATGCCGATTTCCCGCTGCCCGGCGTGCCGCGCACGTTCTCGGTCGAGATTCGCGGGGACCAAAGCGGCGTGGGCGTGCGCGCCGCGTTCGTCAACCGGTTCGGCGAGCGGCGCGCGCTCACGCTCGCGAAGGCCGTCGATTGGAGCGGCTGGCAGCCGCGGGCGGTCGACCTCCCGATCGATCTCAATCCGCCGGTTCGGCTCGAGTCGCTCTACGTCGTCGATACGCTCGCCAACGCGGCGACGCATGCGAGCGGAACGCTCGCGTTCCGCAATGCCGCCGTCATCGTGGAAGGAACGCCGTGATGCGCGCCGCCGCCGTCGCGCTCGCCGCCGCGCTGTCGATCGCGCCGGCGAAAGCCGCGGATTGGGCGGGCGTCGCGGTGCTGATGTATCATCGCGTCGATGCGGCGGTGCCAAGCAATGCCGTCGGGCGCGATTTGACCGTCGAACCCACCGCGTTCGAAGCGCAGCTGCGTTGGCTGCGCGCGCGCGGCATCCGCACGCTGACCGCAGCCGATCTCGCGCTCGCCCTCGCGCGCGGCGAGCATCCGGCCCGCGCCGTCGTGCTGACGTTCGACGACGGCTACGCGGACGCCGCAACGACGGCGTTGCCGCTGCTCGTGAAATACGGTGCGCGGGCGACGTTCTATATCTCGAGCGGGTTCGTGGGGACGCCCCGCCACGTGTCGTGGCGCCAGTTGCGCGCACTGCGCGCGGCGGGAATGGAAGTCGCCTGCCACGGCACCGAGCACCTCGACCTCTCGACGCTCGATCGCGCGGGCCAGCTCCGCGAAGCCGGTGGATGCCTGCGCCGGTTCGCGCGCTATCTGGGCGGCGCGCGGCCGGTTACGTATGCCTATCCGGCCGGCGCCTATGACGCGACGACGCTCGTTCTGATGCGAACGCTCGGCATCCGCGCCGCTTTCACCGAGCGGCCCGGCGCCGTGCGGGATCTCGCGCACCCGTACGAGCTACCCCGCCGGCGCGTTCGCCACGACGATCCGCTGGAGCGGTTCGAAGAGCTCGCGCTGCCGTAGCGGCGCGCGAAAAAGAAACGTGCACCGCGTTGTCGGCGCGATGCACGTTCGATGTCGAGGGTGTGTTAGGCTTTCTTAGCGACCTTGCGGCGGCTCGTCTTTTTACGGGCCGTCTTTTTGCGAGCGCCGGTCTTACGGACCGCCTTGCGGGCTTTCTTGCGCGTCGTCTTCTTTGCGCTGCCCTTCCGTGCGGTCTTCTTACGCGGAGCCGCCTTGCGGGCCGCCTTTTTGGCACCGGTCTTCTTACGGGTCGCTTTCTTTCTGACTGCCATTCGTTGGTAGTCATCCTTTCTGCGAACCGTCCGTCTGACGACGGTCGGTTCGACATCGTCAGGGTAGTTGTCATAGTTATATCGCAATTAAAGGAATTTTGCAACAACCGGCATGCGCGCGGGGCTCCGACGGCGCGCATGTGATGGCGCATCGCAGCCGAATGTGCGGCCATGATCTTGACGTTCGACGGCGTTCGGCTTGCCGTCCGCGATGAAGGACGCGGCCCCGCAATCGTCCTCGTGCACGGCTTTCCGCTCGCAAAAGAGACCTGGGATGCACAGGTGCGAATGCTCGCGCGGCGCGCGCGCGTCGTGAGTTTCGATCTACGCGGCCTCGGCGGTTCGAGCGTTCCGCCTGGCCCGTACCTGATGGAAACGCTCGCGGGCGATCTTGCCGCGCTGCTCGACGGTTTGGAAATCGACCGCGCGGCGATCGTCGGACATTCGCTCGGCGGCTATGTGGCGTTCGCGTTTTACCGGATGTTCGCCGAGCGCTGCCGGGCACTGGGCATCGTGTGCAGCCGCGCATCCGCCGACGATGCGGCGACCGCCGCCGGCCGCTATGAACTGGCCGATCGCGCGGAGTCGGCCGGCATCGGGCCCGTCGTCGACGCGTTCGTGCCGCGCTACTTCGCGCCGGGGACCTATTCGGACCGGCCGGAACTCGTCGAGATGGTGCGCGCGATCGTCGCCGCAACCGATCCGCGCGGAGCGGCGTCGATGCTTCGCGGAATGGCGGCGCGCGTCGCATCGACCGACCTCTTCGAAGAGATCGACGTCCCAACCACGATCGTCGCCGGCAAGGAAGATCGCATCGTGGCGCTAGCCGAAGCCCAAGCGATGGCGACCGGCATTCGGGGCGCGCGGCTCGTGGTTCTCGACTGCGGGCATTTTCCGCAATTGGAAGCACCGGCGGCGCTCGACGCCGCGATCGCGGGCCTGTGTGACGCCGCCGACGGGGGGACGTAGAGCGAAGGCGGCGTACAATGCCTGGCCGTTGCCCAGGCGGTCGAGGAGACGATGCGACTAGGACTCGCGGTCTTCGCCGTATGTGCCGCCTTCGTTCCTCTGTTGGCGGCATGTTCGGGCGGAGGCTCGCTCGGATTACAGCCCCGCGTCGTTCCGACGGCGTCGCCGTCGTCTGCGCCGACGGCGACCGCTTCCCCGCGAACGACTTCGTCGCCGGTGACGAGCGCATCACCGACGGCGTCCGCGTCCGCGTCCGCGTCGGCGACGCCGAACCTGACGCCGACTCCGCCCGGAATGACGCCGACACCGACGGCGCCGGGAACGACGCCGACGCCGACGCCGCGCGCAACGTCGACGCCGACGATGACCCCGACACCAACGCCGACGCCGACCGCAACGCCGACATCGGCCCCGACGTCGACGCCGACGCCGATCTCGTCACCGTCCCCGACGCCGCTTCCGACGCCCGCGTTCAACAACTGGGTGACGTACGGCTACGACAACGCGCGCGACGGGTTCAATCCGAACACGCTCACGATCACGCCGTCGACGATTCCCTTCATGCACCTCGCGTGGCAAACCGGAATCCCCGACTACCGAACGCAGACGCAACCGATCCTCGCCACGAACGAGGGATCGCACGCCGGCGTGCTCGTCGTCGGCGGCGGGTCGGGAAACGTCTATGGGTATGACGCGCTCACCGGTGCGCAAGTCTGGAGCACGCCGCTCGGCAACGCGTCGTATAACTGCGGCTCGTCCACCAATTACCTCGGAATCGGCGGAACGGCCGTATTGGATCCAACGTCGAACATCGTCTACGTCGCATCGAATTCGAATGCGGCGGTGAATCAGCCGATCAACACGATGCTCGTGCAGCTCAATGCCGGGACGGGCGCCTATGGGAACCGCGTCAGCTTCAATCCCGGCGGCCTTGCCGGCGAGCAAGACTTCACCCACACCGCGCTCGCGCTCAACAACGGAACCGTGTACGTGGGGACGGGTTCGACGTGCGACATCTCGGCGTGGCGCGGCCGCGTCGCGGCGGTCAACACGAGTACGATGACGCTCGCAAATACGTTCTTCACGACGTATGAGCAATCGCAGGGGCCGTCACCGTCGCCCGCGCCGCTCAGCGGCGGCGGCGTGTGGGGCTGGGGCGGGGTCGCCGTCGACTCGGGCGGCAACGTGTGGACCGGCGTCGGCAACGTCGACACCACGACGGGATCGGGCGGCCCGCAAACGCCGTTCGAGACCGACGCGAACGAATTCGACGCGATGGGCGAACACCTCATCGAAGTCTCGGGCGACCTCTCGACCCTGGTCGCGAGCAACTATCCGGGATTCACGTACGGCGGGGTATCGCGCGATCTCGACCTCAACGGCTCACCCGTACTCGGACAGCCGCTCGGCTGCGACGGAGCGGTCGCGGTGCAAGGGAAATCGGGCTACCTCTATCTGTTCGACACGACGAATCTCACGAGTCCGGTCGCCGGTTATAAATTCACCGACAGTTCGTTCCACGGCTCGAACATGGGGAACCCGGCGTTCTCGCCGCTCACGGGCTTTTACTACGCGGCGGTCGCTTCGAGCGCTGCCGGCGGGGTCGCACCGGCCCCAGGAATGGTCGCGATCTCGACGTGCAACGCGACCTCGGCGATCGTGTGGAGCACGGCATTCGGGCCGGATTCCGTCGTCGCCGGCGCCCCGCGCTCGGAGGTGACCGTCACCGCGGGCGGCGTCGTGTTCGTCGGCACGCCGTGCGAACTCGATTCCTCAAACGGTTGCACGGGTACGACCGGAAACTATGGCGGCGCGCTCTGGGCGCTCGACGCCGTGACCGGCACGCTGCTCAACGGCGGCAATCCGATCGTCACGACGCCGTCTCAGATTCGAATGGGCGCAGTGGCCGACGCGGATTGGGTGTACGTGATCGATCAAGAGGGCCACTTCTACGGCCTAACGGTCGATCCGAGCGTCCCGGCGGCGAGCCACGCACGCAGGCCCTCCCCGGCACGCCGGGCGACGCCCATCATCCGGCACCAGGCTCGAGGTTCGAGCTTCTAGGTTCCCTGGCTCAGCGCTCGAGCATCACGGGTTCGCGCGGCGCGCACATCCGGCGGTAGAGCGCGCGGATGAAATGGTAGACGTAGACGGCGAGCGCGACGATCGCCGCAAACACGGCCAGGGCGATCACGAGTTTCACGATCAAGAGCGCGACGAGGATCGCGGCGAACGCGGCGGCTAGGAACAGGACGATTCGGACGTAGGCGGACATGCGGATAGTGCCTCCGCAGCGATGTACCGCCGAGCGCGCCCGGAGTTTCGCCGGGCGCGAGCGCCTAGAGGCGGCCGAGCCGATCGAGCATGAAGTACACCGAGGCGACGTGAGCACCGACGTCGATCGTTCGATTTCGAACGTGGGCGCGCAGCTCTTCGAAGGTCGCAAGCTCGACGCAAATCTCTTCAGCTTCATCGTGCGCCGGCGTCGCCCGCAGCTCGGCACCGTAACCCGCGTATAAGTGATAGCGCGCCGTGGAGTTCGTCGGATCGTTGATGAAGGTCCCGACGTGCTCGAGCCGCTGCGCGACGTAGCCCGTCTCCTCGGCCAGCTCGCGCTCGGCGCAGCGTTCCGGCGACTCGTCCGGGTCCATTCCGCCTGCCGGAAGCTCGAGCACGGTCTCGCCGATACCGTGCTTGTACTGCCTCACGAGGACGACGCGGTCGTCGGGCGTGATCGCGAACACGACCGCGAAGCCGCGGGATTCGCGGACGTAGTAGGTGCCGAGCCGCTTGCCGCTCGGAAGCTCGATTTCGTCGCGCCGCAATCGCAGATGCGGCGTCTCGATCACGATGCTCGAATCGACGACGCGCCAGCCGCTGGGGGAAAAGGATCCCATCCGCCACAGGATACGCTGCCCGGCCGCAAAGACTCAAGCGGGCCCGCGGCAAAGTTCTGGCGACCGGCGGGGACCATTCCAGGAGTCAAACACATCGAAGCGTTGCGGATCGGGGAGAACTATCAGACGACCTACGGGACGCTCTGGAAGGACGGGACGTTTTTCCCGCGCGGAACGCGAGTCATGGTCGCCGGACTGCACCTGGAGCAAGGCTTTTGCGTGCGATTCCCGGCTGAGGTGGACGGCGAACCGCTCGAGACGTGGGAAGACTGGGCCGAATCGGAATTTTTGGCCGCCGACGGAACGATCGACGGCGCGGCCGATCTGCCGGCGACCGTGCTCGCCGAGGCGCGCGAGGTCCTCGACGAGGCCGAAGACGGCACGCACCTGCACTTGCACGAAACCGATGAATAGGCGCGGGCGCTGAAAGGACGCCGCCGGCTTGCGGCGCTCGCGACGCTCGCGTTTGCGGCGGGTCCGGCCGCCGCGCAGCCGGATCGGCCGCTCGGCGACGTGCGCCTGGAGGCGGTCGCGTCACGCTACTTCGCCGAACACTGGCGCATCGATCCGGTCGATGCCACGAATTCGGGCGTCCACGACTACGACGACGCGCTCGGATCCCACGATGCCGACGGTTTTGCGGTGCGCGTCGAACTCGCGCGCCGCTATCAGTCCGAGCTACGCGCCATCGATCCCGGTACGATGGGCGCCGAGGCGGCCTACGACGCGCAGATCTTTGAAAGCGGGCTCGAGCGCGATATCTTGGACCTCGATACGCTCGAGCGCTGGAAACACGATCCCGCCTACTACTCGTCGATCGGCGCGCAGGGCGCGTACGGGTTGCTCGTCCGCGATTTCGCGCCGCTGCCGGTGCGCATCCG
>Ga0073928_10006023_pt1 | contig 16583 bp, 16 predicted proteins | sample PaiPotPPA55metaG_FD_76969 | JGI IMG/M metagenome (GOLD analysis project Ga0073928, IMG submission 76969) | Iron sulfur acid spring bacterial and archeal communities from Banff, Canada, to study Microbial Dark Matter (Phase II) - Paint Pots PPA... ... | reverse complement strand
GCTGGAACACGCTTCTCCGGAGAAATGTAGCTGAATATTCCTTCTTGCTGGTTATCGTCGCCGCGCATTCACTCGTCTCCTTCGTCTTCCTTCATTCAGACGAGTTCTTTTAAATTAAAGTTGCAGCCGAACGGGATTTTTCAACAAACTGTTAGGAGGTTGTTCATCCGCGGCTAAAGTTGCCGAAGCCAGAGCAAAAGCTACCAGGAGGCCAGCGATAAGATTGGTCACACTCATCTGGCTAATCGCTTTTTCACTGCACCGCTACTTCGCCCAACTCATACCAACCATCGGCTTGCCGTCCTTGAATCGCGAATTGAATAGCAGGCTTGCCAGAGCGAGGATCCAGCATCGCAATTCGAACTGTGTATTTGCCAGGCTTCAGATCTTCCGAAACGTACAGCGGCCCGTCAAAAACGGCATCACCCGGAAGCCATTTCCTGATGTCCACCGGAACATTCTCACTTGCGCTTCCGCCCGAAGATTGCAGCTCCACAGCCAGCCGGTACTCCCGGTAAATCGGCGCGACCCCGGCGTTCAGCCACCACATATGAACGAGCATCGTCTGCCCGGCTTTGACGATTCGCGGATACTCGAAACGCCTCAGAATGAAGTGGTACCCCATTTTCTTTTGGAAGTCATCGAATTGCGTTTTCCATTCCGGTGGGATCGGAGACGATTTGACGTTTGCGGTGCTGACATGCCATCGCAGCGCCTGCGCCAGAATATAGTCCACATCAAATCCATCTTTTTTCCACTCCGCGGGAGTCCCGCAAGTCTCCAGCGAGACCGGACTGCGCTGCCACACTTCTTGAATTCCTGCGCGCACAATCTGCTGCGGGTAGACGTCCAACATCTCCGGTTGGAAATAGGGATTGTCCGAAAAATGGCGCAAATCGCCGAGACAATCTAATCGCCATCCGGCGCCGTGCTGCGTTCCATAGGCTAGAGCGCGCTCCTCATCAAAATTCATCAGCAGTGGCGTTTCGTGAAACGCTGCGAACCAGATGTCCGTCAATTGCTGCTGATAAGAAAACTCAGGCATGTACGGACTCCAGCCTTCGCCCCAATATCCTATGGAGGATATGTCCACGCTATCCAGGAACGGATTTCCGTCATAGCGCTTCCCTGCTTCAGCGACCAGTTCGCCCCAATATTTCAGGAAAAGCGGATCGGTGTAGTCAGGTTGCCAGATGCTTCCATCCTTGTCCGAGGGCTTGTTGGCACGGCGCGCGCCGGAGTTACGATACCAATCCGGTACTGGGTGCTTGTCGGTATACGGCATCAGGCGAATCGCGAGAGTCTGGCCGTGTTCACGCGCTTCCTGTAAAGCCAGATCAATAATTTCCCAATGAAATTCTCCCCGTTTCGGCTCAATCACATCCCACACCGATCTGCAATACGAAACGGATGTTGTTGGAAAATCGGGCTTCACTGGCGCGTCCACAAGTTTTTGCGTGGGCCCCTCTTCAGACCAGGTGTAGAGCGGATTGAGAGCTTGCCCATTAAATCTCTGGAAAGTTGTGATCCCCATTCCCGGATTTACCAGCACGTCGTGGATTTCTACAGGGCGAACGATCACTGAATCCTGCGCAACCATCGCATTCGGCAACAAGATCCAAAAAAAGACCATGCAGAGGCCTTTAGTAACGGTGAACAAATCTTTGCCGCTCTTTGTACGATGGGCTACTGGGAGGACGTCTTTAAACACCCATGACTCCTTGCCGGACGATGAAACAAAGGGTTCGACAGTGGCTTGAGGAAAATAAAACATTGAAAACGAAAATGAAAGAAAATAAAAGTAAATTGATGGCATTATCGGTTTCGGACTTCTGAGCAATTCCGTGTGGCTTCTCGATTAAGTGGCGGAACGAAATATTCGCGATTGTGTTCTGCAATCGCGCGCTGTGCTGAAGGTTTAAGATTTGAAGTTTCTCGAAATGCCGGGGAGACAGCATGATCGATCGACGCAGTTGGTTATACACAATGGGGCTACTCGCAGGAGTCGCCGTGAAACCGGAGATGATGCTTAACGTTTCGGTTTCGGCCGAGGATGCCAAGCCACAGCGCAAACCTTTGGATATTTCCGAGTACGCGCCCAAAAGCATGTTGCGGGTGCAGGAAACGATGGTCGCTAGATCCAGATTTCCGGTCATCGATATTCACACCCACATTTCCTGGTCCAAACATTGCGAAAAAGGCGTTTGCTTAGCGGCGGCACGCGATTACCCCAGCCCTCCGCAGGAATTGCTCGGGCTGATGGATAGAAAAAATATTCGCGCCATGGTAAATCTCACGGGTGGGTTCGACGAAGGCTTGGCCGACGCCGTCAGCAAATATGATCGCGCCGTTCCCGGCCGCTTCTACACGTTCACTGAACCCGCCTATTCCCGGTTCAAGGAGCCGAATTATCCAAAAATTCAAGCGGAAACGATTGAGCGCGCTCACCGTGACGGAGCAAGAGGTCTGAAAATTCTTAAAACGCTGGGACTTTATCTGCGGGAGAACACCACCTCCGGAGCCTTGGTTAAGATTGACGATCCGCGTTTCGATCCCATGTGGGGCGTTTGCGGCCAGCTGAATATGCCGGTGGCCATTCACGTTTCCGATCCGGTGGCGTTTTTCACTCCTACGGATCGGTTTAACGAACGCTACGAAGAATTGAATAATCACCCGGACTGGTCATTCTATGGAGGAGATTTCCCCAGCAACAAAGAATTGCTTGAAGCGCGGAACCACGTGCTTGCCAAGCATCCGAAGACCCAGTTCATCGTGTTACACGTCGGCAATTTTTCGGAAGATTTGGAGAACGTCTCCGATAATCTCGATCGCTTTCCCAACATGAACGTCGATACCGCCGCACGGATCGGGGAATTAGGCCGTCAGCCGCGGACCTCCCGTAAATTCTTCGACAAATATCAGGATCGCATTCTTTTCGGGACCGATGCGACTCCGCATGGCGACGAGTTTCCGCAACAAGTATTCAACGATAAGCTGTACGAGATTTACTATCGCTTTCTGGAAACCGAGGACGAGTATTTCGATTACGCCCCTGCAGAAATACCGCCGCAGGGACGCTGGCGTATTTACGGCATTCACTTGCCTGACTCCATTTTGCAAAAAGTGTATAACGGCAACGCCTCGCGTCTGTTGAATATCACCAATTAGGATCTCGAGCGTCAGAGGAATGTTGATGAAGGTATTCAGAGAGTTCACGCTTCTAGCGGTCATATTGTCGAGCGCGTTCGCCTTGGACAATAAAGCCGCAACCAGTAGCGAAGCAACGAAAGACGTGGCGATTGACGCAAATCCAGCCTCCACGTTTTGGACTCAGACAGTTCCTGTGCACGCGGAGCGCGATAAGAACGATCAGCCGTTACCGGGCTATCGCACTGAGATTCGCTCGCGCTGGACCGCAAAGAACCTTTACTTTTTGTTTAGTTGCCCGTATGAAGAGCTGTTTTTGCGCCCTAATCCCAGCACCACCGCGGAAACGAATAAACTTTGGAACTGGGACGTAGCGGAAGTTTTCATCGGCTCGGATTTCAAGAATATCCGACACTATAAGGAATTCGAATTGTCCCCGCAGGGAGAATGGCTCGATCTCGACATCGATTTAACCAAACCACATCACGAAGAAGGCTGGACCTGGAATTCCGGATTTTAAGTTGCGGCGCGCATCGATGAGCAAAAGAAAATCTGGTACGGCGCGATGAAAATTCCATGGACGGCACTGGAGGACAAACCTCCATCGGCCGGCAAAACATTACGAGTTAACTTTTTCCGCAGTCAAGGGCCGGTCTCCAATCGGAAAGAGATTGCCTGGCAACCCACCATGAGTGAGACGTTTCACGTTCCCGAGCGATTTGGCTTGTTGCGATTGGTTGCACACCGTTGACGTTCACCGCGAGAATAGTCAGCATTTTTAATGTGCTCAAATTTCCTACCCAGCGTGAACACCGATGAATGCGGCCTCCCTCAGCCTCAAAGGTAAAATCGCGGTCATTGTTGGCGGCACGGCCGGCATCGGACGCGCGATATCTCTCGGTTTAGCCGAAGCTGGCGCTGCGGTGATCGCTTCTGCCAGAAACAAAGACAAGGTCGACAGCATAACCGCCGAGCTCGAAGCCAAAGATTGCAGCACTTTGCGCGTGACCTGCGACGTTGCCAGTCGCGCATCGCTCGAAGATTTGCTTCAGCAGGTGCTGCAGCGGTTTGGCAAAGTCGACATTCTCGTAAACTGCGCCGCAAAGATTCGGCGTGCGCCCACAGTGACATTTCCGGAAGACGAATGGAACGATATTCTGGATACCAACCTGACCGGCACCTTGCAATCATGTCAGATTTTTGGCAAGTGCATGCTCGAGCGAAAATACGGCCGTATTATAAATATTGCCTCGCTCAATAGTTTTGTTTCCTTATCGGAGGTCGCTGCTTACGCTGCGAGTAAGGCGGCGATGGTGTCACTGACGCGATCATTGGGGGTCGAATGGTCGAAAAACGGCGTGCTGGTAAATGCCATTGCTCCGGGTGTATTCCTACAGAACTGAATACCGCATTGTTAGATGGCACAGAGCGCGGCCACGAATTGTTGATGCGCACGCCGATGGGACGTTTTGGTCGAATCGACGAAGTTGCAGGCGCCGCGGTTTTCTTGGCCTCCGATGCGGCTTCGTTCATAACCGGGCAGACACTGGTGATCGATGGCGGATTTCTGGCCAGTGGAGTGAACCAGTAGAGCCAGAAAAGTTTTTTCTATCAATGCACCAAGATTAAAAATCTAGCTGCGAGAGGTGATCAGTGCCGTGGTTTTGGCGCGAAGCAGATGAATTGTCGCGGGCCGACGTGGACGCGCTAGCGCTCCGGCTCCTCGATGAAGCTCGAGGGCGAATCGGGAAAGAACTTCGCCGAGTGCTTTTGCTGCCGCCTGATCTCACGCGAGCACATAGCGGCTCCGGCAAGATAACCGAAACTCTTTATAAGGCGCTCGCTCCACACTGCGATGTGCACGTCATTCCTACGCTTGGCCAGCACGTTCCCCATACCGCTGAACAAAATCTGTGGGTCTTCGGGAGCATCCCCAACGAGCGCATTCATATCCATGACTGGATTGGAGGCGTCACCAGAGTGGGTACCATTCCCGGCACTATCGTCTCAGAGAGCACCGGAGGTGTCGCCGATTGGGACATTCCGGTCGACTTGAATAGCTCACTGATGAGCGAGCACTGGGACCTGATTATCAATATCGGTCACGTCGTGCCTCACGAAGTCCTTGGCTTTGCCAATCACAACAAAAATTACTTTATCGGACTGGGTGGCAAAGAAACAATCTGCACTTCACACATGGCGGCGGCAATTTATGGCATCGAGAATAATTTGGGAAAACTTATCACTCCGTTGCGCAGTTGCTTCAACTGGGCCGAAAAAGAGTTCTTAGGCCACTTGCCGGATGTTTATTTTCAGGTGGTGATGAAGCGCAGTCCCGACAACCGGCTGGTCACTTGCGGCGTATACGTGGGTGACGATCTAGAAACGTACTTGATGGCCGCGCGCGTCAGTAAAAAAGAAAACATAACCATCGTGAAAAAACCCATCTCCAAAGCGGTCGCGGTCATGCAAGCAGATGAATTTCACAGCACGTGGGTAGCAAACAAGGCAATCTATCGCACACGCATGGCGCTGGCCGATGGCGCCGATCTGTTGATTATCGCGCCGGGCTTGCAGCGATTCGGAGAGCAGGAATCTGTTGATCGCGTAATTCGAAAATACGGGTATCGCGGCACCCCTCAAACGCTCCAGCAGTATAAAGAGAATTCAGATTTGGGGGAATTGGCTCATGCCGCGGCTCATTTGATCCACGGATCGAGTGAAGGGCGATTCACGATCTCGTACGCTCCAGGTCATTTAACGAAGAATGAAATCGAACAGGTTAACTATCGCTACATGCCGCTCAACGAGGCGCGCGCCAAATATCCGCCGGGGAAAATGAAAGAGAGTTGGAATATCACGCCCGATGGCGAAGAAGTATTTTTTATCAGCATGCCGTCTTCCGGACTCTGGGCCACGCAAAGCCGATTGGACGCGCGCAGTGACTAACCAATGCTTTTCCTGGAGCGCTGTTGCAAATTCCTTCAGAGCAACTCGCGCGATAAAAAGACCGGGCGTATGTGCCGTTCGAACAAATTGGCGGTAACGCCCTGGGCGATGATTTCTTCGTTGGATTTAACGGCATTCAGAAAACGGTCGCCCATCTGCGCGGCAATCTTGAAGCTGACGTGAAGAAGCTGGCGCAGGCTCGGATTGTAGGCCTGGCACTTTTTCTCGTGATGCAGTGCGTCGACATATTGCTGAGAAGTCCAGCCATTAACGACCGAAGGCAATGGCAGCTGCTCGCGATCTATCTCAATGACCGTGGCATATGGCTTGCAGAGTTCTTCGATCTGTCCATAGGCTTGCACATATATTTCTTTGGCGATGTTTAACCCGCTTCCACCGGCGCGCGCCAAGCCTGTAATTTCCTCTAACCACGTTGTACCTGCGGTCTTCAGATGAAGACCTGCGTCAACACTTTTTATCGCGTCGTGAATGAGAGGGTACAACGAAAACTTATCGCTTCCGGAGTGGATGCTTAATTTTAGATTGTCAGGCAGATCGCACTTGCGAATAGCGTGCGCCACCACGGCTAGATCAGCCGAAAACTCACGCTTAAAGGCCTCCATGTCCCCGCGGAAATCCACTCCCTTGTTAAACCGGCCCGTAAATTTCGGTGCAATGGTTTGGATTGGAATTTTTTCATCTGCTACTGCCACTAGAATAACCAGCAATTCGATGGGCTTTTGAGGCAAGTCGGTCTCATCCATAGAAACTTCAGGAATAAATTGACCAGTGCCCTTGCGCTTCTCGATATACCGATAGATTTTCCCGGCTTCGAAAACGGCTGCCAGATATTTCCTTGCCACGTTGTCGACCTGCTCGCGATTTGCCCTTAAAGTTAGACCAAGCGGAGCAAGTGGTATTTCACTCAGCAACTCTGGATGACGATTCGTAAATTCGTTCACGGCGTCTTTGTGCGTGGGCACGCCGATTTTCTCCGCGACATCGATGGTGAAGAAATCGCACGGCTCAATAAACCGGTCGACCGTTTCCAAACCTATATGGTCCGCGTCGAGGAAGTAAGGATGCGTCCAGCCGCTCATTTCAACAGCAAGTTGAGCCGCTCGCCGCGTCTGTGAAGGTTCGGAGCCAATCATGTTGTGTTCGCGATTGGATTTATTCCATACCGGAATCACTTCCACGCCCTGCTGCAAAGCTCTGACGCAGGCCTGGAGTTGAGCTTTGCCTTGGAGCGAAAACCGATCTCCAACGCCGATCGAATACTTCGGAAGTCGCAACGAATGTGCGGACATTTTATTTATTCAAGAGCATCGCAACCGGTGACGGCATGCGGCCTGGCTCAAGCAACTTTTTCCAAGGGAAACAAACCGCGGTAGTATAAACGATCCCGATCCCTTCTTTTATTTTGTGGATGATTTTCGATCTAAACGAGGTTGCGTGGACATAAAAATCTTTCCGGACAAGCAGGCACTCGCCTCAGCTGCCGCCGATCGTGCCGCTAACATCATTCGAAATTCCATCACGCAACGTGGTCACGCGCGCATTATTGCCGCGACGGGCGCGTCACAATTTGAGTTTCTCGAGGTATTGACGAACTTGCCCGAACTCGACTGGGGCCGCGTGGAAATGTTTCACTTGGACGAATATATAGGCATCCCGGAGACTCATCCGGCGAGTTTTTGCAAATATCTGCGCGAGCGCCTGATCGATAAAGCCGGTGTGGGAAAATATCACCTATTAAACGGCACGCGCGATCCTGCCGACGTAATCAGAGAAGTCAGCCAAGAATTTCGGCGGGCACCCGTCGACGTGGCGTTTGTCGGCGTCGGAGAAAACGGCCACCTGGCGTTCAACGATCCTCCCGCGGATTTCGACTCAGACCAGCCGTATGCCGTCGTTTCGCTGGATGAAGCGTGCCGTAGACAACAGCTGAATGAGGGATGGTTCTCATCGCTCGAACATGTTCCGAAACGCGCAATCTCCATGACCATTCGCCAGATTCTTAAATCCCGCGAAATTTTATGCATCGTGCCAGACGCGCGTAAGGCGCAAGCAGTGAAAAATTGTTTCGAAGGCACTGTCAGTCCGATGGCTCCCGCGTCAGCGTTGCAACTTCACCCCGCTACAATTGTGTATCTGGATCCGCTTTCCAGCTCTCTGCTCAGTTCGGAGACGCGCGTTGAGCGAGTCTAAGTCCCGATAGACTGCGCGACTTGCAAATCATATCCGCCGTGCAAATCCGCGTTCCGTGGCGGCGTTGTTGCGAACGAGCAAAAGCACCAGCAGCATACCTGCAAATGGAATCAGTCCACCGGCTACCAGAACGGAGTCAAAAGAGTGTGTCGCTGCCGCACGGTGCGCGTCTGCCAAGCGACCGACCAGAAAAAATGCCGCAATTGTTCCCAGCCCGGACCCCGTGCCCCCGAGGCCACTCACGCTGGCTACCAGGTGGCTCGGGAAAAGGTCGGTGGGAAGCACGTGCGCGATGGTGCTGAAACTGGCATAAAAAAAAGTGGCTAGCGCGAACAACGCTGTAATCACGTAGAGATTCGAGGTAAAAATAGTTGGAATCAAAAGCATCATTCCGAATCCGCCCGCCATCACTACGGCTTTGCGAGATTTGCCGACGGGCCAGCCGCGCTTGATCAAATAGCCGGTAGCGGCGCCACCGGCAAAATTTCCCAAATCTGCCGCAATAAACGGCACCCACACCGCGATCAGGCTGCCGCGAAGATCAAATCCTTTGGCAATTAAATATATGGGAAACCAGTCCGTTATAAAAAACCACACCGGATCCGTGAACGTGCGCGCCACGATAACACCCCACGTCTGGGGGATTTTTAGTAGTTCGCGCCAGCGTAGTCGCTCTTTCTTAAGATCTGCTGTCGGGGGGCGGTCCGCCAGCAGCATGTTCCGCTCTTCTGCCGAGATGAATGGATGTGATTCGGGAGGATGGTAAAGCCATCGCCAAGCGAGCAACCACACAAACCCGAGTAAACCAGGCACGATAAACGCAGGCCGCCATCCTCATCGTGTGTAGATTCCTAAAACCAGGAATGGCGCAATCGCACCACCGATGGAAGAGCCGCTGTCGAAAAGTGCGGTGGCCAGCCCGCGTTCACTCTTGGGAAACCATTCGGATACCGCTTTAGTGGCTGCCGGCCAGTTTGCCGACTCGCCGGCTCCAAGAAGAAAACGAAAAAATGCAAAACTTCGTAAGCCTTGAGCCAACGGGGTAAAGATCGATACCAGTGAGTAAGCGGCGACCGTCAACGTGATTCCACGCCGTGTGCCAACTCGATCAATCAAACGGCCACGAACGGTCTGCCCCAGCGAATAAGCAATTCGAAAAGCAATGACGATTGCCGCGTAATCTGTGTTGCTCCAATGAAAGTCCACCTTAAGAAATGGCGCCAGGATCGATAGAGTTTGCCTGTCGAGGTAATTAATTACCGTGGAGGTAAAAAGAAGCGCGCCAATCGACCATCGAAGTGAATGCGCGAAGGGGCGAGGCATCGACCTTGAACTTTACTCCGTTTCTCGTGAGGCACAGCAGACACCCAAGACTGTGCGGGCAGAGCTTATCTTGGCTTGATAGCAAGGTAAACGAATGAGTGATCTAAAAAAATACTTTCCCGTGGAACTACCTCAACCTGTTGCGCGCACGAATTGTGAATTTTTATTCGGTCGAATGGGATAGCAGATGGCATCCTAACAATTGCGCCGGACGTTTAATCCCCGTGCAGCATCACTTCTAACGAGGAATGCATTTGACCAATCACGGAACTCTTCGTCTCCTGACTACCGCAGATCTGACCGGCGCAATGGAATTATCGCGACTGGCCGGCTGGAATCAAACCCAGGATGACTGGGAAATGATGTTGCAGCTCGATCCACTGGGTTGTTTCGCAATTGAGACCGACGATCGGATCGCCGCGACCACAACTTTGTTGTCCTACAGAAATCGCCTGGCGTGGATTGGCATGGTGCTCACCAGGCCCGAATATAGACGTCGTGGATTTGCGCGACGTCTGATGGAAAGCGCCTTGAAGCGTGCGGACAAACTCAAGATTGAAAGCATCAAGCTGGACGCTACGCCGCAAGGTCAACCACTTTACGAAAAGCTCGGCTTCAAGACCGAGCAAATCGTTGAGCGATGGTTTCATGACGGGAAGAGGCCAGATCTGGGCATCCAACCAGCGACGTCACCGCCTCAATATTCACCCCTATATTCATTGGAGATGGATATGCAAGCTTTCGGAGCGGATCGTTCCACGCTTCTCCGGATTCTTGCTTCGCGGAATTCACCGCATAACATCGCGGAAGCCTTCTGCTTTTCGCGCGCAGGAACACATGCCCGGTATCTAGGCCCGTTCGTTGCACAAACACAGAGGGCCGCTCACCTTGTGATAGAACACACCTTGCGGCATTCGTCTGAATCGGGTTGGTTTTGGGATCTGTTGAGCACAAACAAGAGCGCCGTCCAACTGGCGGAAGAACTTGGATTTGCCCCGCAGAGGCGGTTGGAGCGCATGGTTTTGGGCGAGAGCGTACCCAAAAACGATGAAATGGTTTACGCCATCGCGGGATTCGAACTAGGTTGAGCATGCAAACAAACACAGAAATAAAGTCAGTGCTGGAGCTGGAAGAATTTCTGTCGCGGCCATCGGAGGCAGACATTGCTGCGATTGCGCGGCTCGATGGCGATTTACTGATTTTGGGCGCAGGCGGAAAGATGGGCCCCAGCTTGGCGCGGAGAGCGCTCCGCGCGGCGGAAAAAGCAGGCGTGCGCAAGAAAATCATCGCCGTCGCGCGATTTTCTGAGAGTCAGCTTCGCGCGAGCCTGGCATCGGAAGGCATTGAGACGATAGCAGTCGATCTTCTGCAGCCCGGCGCTCTTTCTAAATTGCCGGACATCTCAAATGTAATTTTCATGGCTGCTCGAAAATTCGGCACTAGCGGCTCCGCAGATTTGACTTGGGCGATGAACACATTTTTACCTGGCTTGGTCGCTGAACGTTATCGAGCCTCGCGAATCGTTGCGTTTTCAACTGGCAATGTCTATCCGTTGCGCCATGCGATGGACGGCGGAGCCATTGAGTCCACGCCAGTAGCACCCGAGAGTGAATACGCGCAGTCCGCTCTCGGCAGAGAACGCATGTTTGAGTACGGGGCGCGCCAATGGGGCACGGCGGTTACTATTCTTCGACTGAATTATGCGATTGATCTTCGTTACGGCGTGTTGCTCGACATCGGCACGGCGGTGTTTGAGCGGCGGCCTATTGACCTTCGTATGGCGTTCGTAAATGTCATTTGGCAAGGCGACGCGAATTCCGTTTGCCTGCGCTCCTTTGCGCATTGCCAGGCTCCGCCGCTGATTTTGAATCTGACCGGACCTGAAACTTTGAGCGTAAAGTTCATTGCCGAGGAATTTGGCCGTCGATTTAGCGTGCAGCCAACTTTTATTTCCGAGGAAATGCCCACCGCTCTTTTGAGTAACGCTGCGAAAGCCCATCAAATGTTTGGATGCCCCGCGGTAACACCTGCGCAAATGATCGACTGGACCGCAGCATGGATTTCATCGGGAGGCCTGCGCCTCAACAAGCCAACCCATTTCGATAGGCGCGACGGAAAATTCTGATGTCACTGCGCGCTCAATTTCTTTCCGGCTTGGTGATCCCGGCGCACCCACTGGCACTGAACCACGATCGAAAACTGGATGAACGCAGACAACGCGCATTGACGCGTTACTATTTGGCGGCGGGCGCGGGCGGAGTGGCCGTCGGCGTACACACCACGCAGTTTGCGATTCGCGATCCTCAGATCGATCTCTTCAAACCCGTCTTAAGAATTGCCATGGAGGAGATGCGCGCACGCAACGTGGTGAAGATTGCCGGGGTTTGCGGAAAAAGCAAGCAAGCGGTTGCGGAAGCGGAAACAGCCGCTCAGGTTGGCTATGACGCTGTGCTCTTAAGTCTCGGTGCGCTTGCCGAAGCATCTGTTTCACAACTAATTGAGCACTCGCGTTCCATTGCCTCGATAATTCCAGTCATCGGATTTTACCTGCAGCCCAGCGTTGGCGGCCGTGTGCTTCCCTACGCCTTCTGGCGGGAATTCTGTGAAATCGAAAACGTGGTAGCCATTAAGGTGGCGCCGTTCAATCGCTACCAAACCCTCGAAGTAATACGCGCCTATGCCGAATGTGGCCGCACTGAGCAGATCGCTTTATATACTGGCAATGACGATAATATTTTGCTCGACTTGCTTACTACCTATGAGTTCGGCAACCAGCGAGTTCGTTTTTCGGGTGGTTTGTTGGGCCACTGGGCGGTATGGACAAAGAAGGCTGTCGCTCATCTAGGGGCCGCTCGGCAACAGGTCAGCGATATTTCCGCTGATCTGCTAACGCTCGCACAACAAATCACTGACGCAAATGCGGCGCTGTTCGATCCTGTTCACAATTTTCGCGGGTGCATTCCGGGCATTCACGAAATTCTGCGAAGGCAAGGTTTTCTCGAAGGGCGCTGGTGTCTCGATCCGCACGAAGATTTGTCCCCCGGTCAGGCAGAGGAGATTGATCGCGTCTGCAAGCTTTATCATCACTTGCAGGATGACGAATTCGTTCACGCACATCTGGACGAGTGGCTGCGTTAATGATTTTCTGTAAGTGCAGCGCTCACACGTTTCCCGGTGCGACAAGCCTCATAAACCGCTTGCACAAGAGCCAAACTGCGGCGCCCTTCCTGTCCATCGCATCGCGGTTTCGTATTCGTCCGAATAGCTCGCAGGAAATCTTCCAACACAGCCTGATGGCCTCATGTATCGCTGACTATCGGCGAAGAGGAACTTGCATTCTTGTCAGCTTCCGAACTTTTCAATAAATCCGCACGCGGATTTTTTAGGTCAGCCGCCAGCAATCGATCCTGCTCGATGATAAGTGTGCCTTCCGAACCGGTAAGCTCAAGTCTGCGCGGATAACCCGGAAATACCGAAGTGGTCGCCTGCAATATTCCAAGCGCTCCGTTGGCGAATTCCAGCGTTGCAATCAGCGTGTCCTCCGCCTCAATGGCATGCAACGCAGTCTTACATATGGCTTGAACAGCGTTCACTTCGCCGAAGATCCACAACATGAGATCAAGCGTGTGCACCGCTTGATTGATCAATGCGCCGCCCCCGTCGAGAGCCCACGTTCCTCGCCACCGCGAATTGGCGTAGTACTCGGGCGGACGGTACCACTTCACTCGCGCATCCGCGAGAATCGGATCGCCCAACACACTCGCATCCACGGCATTTTTCACCGACAAAATATCCGGCTTGCAACGGTCTTGAAAGAAAACCCCCAGCTGCACGCCAGCTTTACGTGTTTCAGCGATGAGCGCATCAGCCCGCTCGACTGTAATGTCGATGGGCTTTTCCGTAAGCACGTGCAGGCCATGTCGCGCCGCAGCTATTCCCTGCTCGGCGTGAAGCCCGGACGGACTACCTATGGCAACAAGCTCCATCGGCCGATGAGCAAGAAACTCATCGAAGTTGCAGAACGGTTTTCCGCCGTACTCACGGCACAAGTGGCCAACTTTCTCCGCGTTGGTGCCGAAGCTAGCGGCGATTTCAACATCGGGAATCGCGCGGGCTGCACGCGCGTGCGTCTCACTGATATTTCCCCCGCCAATCAATCCAATGTGCGTAGTCATTTGCGAAAGCCAAACGTAAGAGCAACACCATAACATTGCAACCCGGCGACACTTTAGTATTTGGACAAAAAGCGAGCGCTTCGCATACACTCCAGGGCTCGCGCGTGAGCACCGTGAAGCGCGCCGATGAACGGTAATTTAAAATGCAGCGCGCACTTTGCTACGGAGGCAGTTCAAATGACCGATACAACCAGTGAAATGAACCGCAGGACATTTTTGAACAATACCGTCAAAGTGATTGGCGGCAGCGCGGCGCTGGGCACGAACGCTTTGTCCTACGGCCGGATCGCCGGCGCGAATGATCGCATTTCCATCGGGCACATCGGCATCGGCAGTCGCGGCACTGAACTCGATGATATTGCTTCGCGATTAAAACAAAGCCACAACATTGAGTTGACCGCGGTCTGCGATCTGTGGTCTGTCAATCGCGACAAGGCGCAAGCAACGAACGAAAAGTTCTATGGCAAGGCGCCCCGGTCATTCAAAGAGCCGATCGAACTACTCAATTCCCGAGACGTGGACGCTGTGATCATTTCCACGCCGGAACATTCTCACTCGCCCCTTCTTAAATTGGCCGCCGAAGCCGGTAAGGATGTCTATGTCGAAAAACCCATGGGCAATGTATTGTCCGAAATTAAAGCGGCTCGCGACGCAGTGCTGCAGCGCAAGCTGATCGTGCAGGTGGGAACGCAACATCGCAGTGAACCTTATCCCAAACTCGCTCGCGAAACGATACAGAGTGGCGTTCTCGGCGACGTCAGCAAGATCGAAATTGAGTGGAATTATCACGGACCCCGATGGCGCGGGCGCACAGAAGTGATGGAGATTCGTAAAGCTGATACCGACTGGAATTCCTGGCTCATGACCAAGCCGCACCGACCGTTCGATCCACGCCTTTACTTTGAATTTCGGCTTTATCGCGAATTTTCCGCCGGCATCGCGGATCAATGGATGAGTCACGGAATCGACCTGGTGCACTACTTCATGCAGGACCATTTCCCCCGCTCAGCCGTAGCGCACGGAGGAATTTTCGCGTGGCGCGATGAACGCGAAAACCCCGACACCTTCCAGGCGCTGTTCGAATATCCAAAAGGTTTTCTGGTGAGCTACACCACGAGCTTTGGAAACGACTCGCCATCGTCAACCCGCTACATGGGCAAAAAAGCCACTTTGCTGAATCTTGGCGGCGAAGGAAGCCCGCGATATCAACTCGTCGAAGAAAAAGGCAATCACGAAGACGATCCCGATATTGAAAAACAGCGCTCGGGAAAATATTTGTTATTAGCAGGCGACAAGAATTTGCCGCCCATGGGAATCGATGACATGTCGGTCGAGCACATGGCCAATTGGATCGAGTGTGTTCGCAGCAGGCAACAGCCAATCGCCACGGTGCACGATGGTTTCGCGCAATCGGTCGCGTGCATGATGGCGACTCAAGCGTACTGGACGGGCAAAAAACAATTCTGGGACGCCAAGGCTGAGGCCATCACCGACAAAGCCCCAGAAGCAGTCTAGATTTGCGACGTGTGCGTAGAAAAGAACGATAATGATGGCCTACAGAAGTTAAGCCAACAGAGGTGAAACAAGCAGAAGTTAAGCGCTAAGCCGCAGTTCTTCCGCCAGATGTTCACTGGCTCGTATGGCTAGCGCCATGATGGTCAACGTAATGGACTTCTCCGGATGCGAAACGAACGCCGCCGCGTCCACCACCAAAAGATTTTTTATATCGTGGCAGCGGTTCCATCCATCCAGCACTGACTTTTTAGGATCGTCTCCCATGCGCGCGCCGCCGGCTTCATGCGTCACACTGCCCATCGGGTAGGGGTTTCGTTTTTCATAGGGCAGCAGCTCCGCACCGGAAGCTCGTAGAATTTCTTCCATTTGGCCGTACATTTCATCGCGTAGCGCAAACGCATTGTCATACTCCGCGTTGGTATGAAAACGCACTTGAGGAATCCCAAATCGATCCGTCAAGCCATCGGGATCAATCTCCACAAAATTCCATTCGAATGGTAGGCCTTCTCCATACCCTCCGATATTTACTGCGGCTGGATACAGTTCCTTGATTCGTTTCTTATACGCTGAACCGAAGCCGGGAAGCTCCGCACCGGGCCCCGGCCCCATACTGCATCCCGTTTCCACTGTGAAACGGTATCCGCGCAAAAATTTATTGTTCTTCTTTCCATAGTTGAAGCGCGGAATATAAAGACTGTTTGCGCCAGGACCGTCATCATTTGTTGACGGTCTTCCAGCCAGTTCTGGAAAAAATCCTGAAAGCTGATTGAACGCTACATGCTCCATCAAGTAGCGGCCAAGCGTTCCACTCGAATTGGCAAGCCCTTGCGGAAATTCCGGGTTGCGCGAATTAAACAAGATGCGCAGCGACTCTACCATCGAGGCGCCCAGAACTATGGCTTTACCAAAAACTTCATACTCCTGATTGTTGGTGGTATCGATAAACGAAAGGCCGCGCGCTTTCCCGCTGTTGCGATCGATCAGCACCCTGTTCACAACCGCGTTGGTACGCAGCGTGAAATTCCGCATGTTCTGCATTTTGGGAAATAACACTTCGAGCGTGCTGAAACGAGAAGCGGTGTCGCATCCAAAATTGCAAGCGCCGCAATAATGGCACGCCAACCGGTTATCGTAGGGCTTGCTTAGTGCTCTTGCTCGGAATTACGGTGACGTATTTGTAAGGGCGTCAGGCGGCGGAAGCTAACCGTTTGTTTTCGATCTTCGCCAAGAGAGTGGTCAGGTCTTTGCGAGTAAAGGTCCATT
>Ga0073928_10006022_pt1 | contig 16587 bp, 16 predicted proteins | sample PaiPotPPA55metaG_FD_76969 | JGI IMG/M metagenome (GOLD analysis project Ga0073928, IMG submission 76969) | Iron sulfur acid spring bacterial and archeal communities from Banff, Canada, to study Microbial Dark Matter (Phase II) - Paint Pots PPA... ... | reverse complement strand
TCTCTTGTTACCTTTCCAGCGGACACGCTCACGCTTCCAGCACGAACCCATGTTGCTGATAATCTTCTGTCCGCGGTCCGTTTTCTTCTTAGGCACGGTCGATCTCCTCGCCCCGCTTAGGTCCACCGCCAAGAACCGCAGGGCATAGAAAATCACCCAGGCTGGTTTCGGTCACTCCTCTTCGTTCGGGCGGATAGGCAGCTTAAACAGATGTCAATTATTTCGGCAGTATTTTCAGGAAGACGGTGCCCGTCTCTGGTCTGTATATCCAAATCTCCGACACCGTCATATTTACGTAACGCACCTGCCCAAAGTACGAACTTGGACTCTCTATCGTGGCCTCTCCTAATGAGGCGCCTTTACCGATAGGCGGGCGGGCGAGTGAGCCTATGACGAGCACCCTCGCCGATTGTTCTAATCGGCGGGCCTGTTCCGGTGCCAAGTGCAGCTCGCCATAAAAGCAACGCACGTCGGGGCCATAAAAGCAATCCAAGTACGGGTCGGGATCATTTCGAAGTTCAAAGTTAGGCGCATTGACGACACCTACTTCGATCGATCTAACATCTTTTTCCTTAACCATGGTGGTAGCCCCAAAGGCGTTCGACGCCGGGTAGGAACGGTAAGAGATGCTCTCTTGGATCTTTAGTGCAAGCCGCGAGCTATCGATTTGGTCTGCATCGTCAACGGCAAATGACGTAGGCACATAGAGTTCCATCACGCCTTTGTCCGCGTCGTACCGAAACTTCAGCTCTGCCGTCTTGAAGGCGAAGAGGCTGCCGATCTGGAGGGGACCGATTAGCGGTTGCTCATCTTGGCGCTCAAGGCGAGTTTGGTGTTGCTCGCTCGTCTCAAATTCGCCCTTGGTCCGAGATTTTTCGCGTTTTTCGATAAGGCGATAAATTCTGTCTGCGTCGTTCCCTTGGTAGTTTGCGGGGAGCCGATCGACAGATGGATCAAACGGAGTCTCTGAATAGCGTCTCTTGGCTGCGTCGACCCTCCCTTGACCGGCACAAAGGGAGGAAATCAAAATCACATAAACGATCGATACGACACACCTTGGAAGGAGCGTCATCAAAAGGACCTCCGTCGAGACACTCGACACCTGGCCTGCGGACTACTTACACAGTCGTGATGGCCCAGACTGAAACGGCGAGCCAATAGTGGGAAGTGGGTATCCTACGCCTCGGTGCTGATCGTACCATGATCTGGGGTGGGCCCTCTTTCGCTTTGTGAAACGTGGGTTCCCCGAAATCCGGTTTGCAGATGAGGACACCAGTGAGGAAGGAACCCCTCATTCGGCCGCATCGCTCCCCACCCTTTCGCAGAGTACGCGAAAGGATGGGGCACCCTCGTTGTGGTCATGCTGGCGAAGTCAAAATCTGTGGAGACACTCTGTCGTTTTAATATCATCCAATGAAGGTTTTGATTCTTCCTTACACTCGCGGCAGCTTTTGGAATGCTCCGTCTTGGTTTTCGGAGCGGCTTCGGAAAGAATTTCCGCAGCTTGAGATCTTTCAGCTCGGCGACTTCGACCAAGTTGAGAAACAGATTAGGGATGCCGAAATCGTGGTTACCTGGTCCCTTCGCCCCGAGCAGTTCAATGCCGCGACTAAACTTCGCTGGATACATTCTCCGGCGGCAGCCGTGCATCAGTTGATGTTTCCTGAGCTGATTAAGAGTGACGTAATCCTGACCAATGGGCGCGAAGTTCATGGTGCAACGGTTGCGGAGCACGTGATTGCGCTGATCTTTGCGTTGGCTAAAAAGCTGCCGCTGTCGATCCGATGCCAGGAGAAGCACGTATGGGGACAAAATCAAGTTTGGGAGTCACAGCCTCAACCGCGCGAAGTTTCTGGGGCAACGCTCGGCCTCGTCGGACTGGGAAGTATCGGGACAGAGGTGGCGAAGCGCGCATCGGCGCTCGGGATGCGCGTGATTGCGGTTCGCAACAGAGTGGAAGCAGATAAGCCTGACAGTGTCGAGCAAGTGTATGCATCGTCCCAGATCGATTCGATGTTAAGTCAGTCCGACTATGTGGTGTTGGCCGCACCGCTGACTTCGTCGACCACTGGAATGATCAATGCCGCGCGACTCGCCAGTATGAAGCCCGACGGCTACTTGATTAATGTCAGTCGCGGCCAACTGGTGGACGAATCCGCGCTCGTCGAAGCCTTGCGCTCGAACAAAATTGCTGGTGCCGCGTTGGATGTTTTTGAAAAGGAGCCGCTGCCGCCCGAATCTCCGCTCTGGGATTTGGAAAATTTGCTGATTACCCCGCATACGGCCGGCTTTACGGAAAAGCTGTGGGATAATCATTACGCGTTTTTCACAGAAGATTTGCGCCGCTATCTGACTCATCAGCCACTCATTGCGATCGTGGACAAGAGTAAGGGATACTGAATCATCTTGCCTCGGACCGTGACACTCAGAATCCTGGCTGGTGCGATCTCGAGTATCGCTTTGCTATCCACTCGCAATGCTTCGCAGGCAACAAACAATACCCCAACTTTCTACAAAGATGTGCTTCCTATCCTGCAACAGCATTGCCAGGCGTGCCATCGGGATGGAGAAATCGCGCCATTTCCATTGGTGACATATCAGCAGGTACGTTCCTGGTCGGATCAGATTAGGGACGCCGTGCGCGCGAAGCGAATGCCTCCCTGGTTTGCGGATACGTGCTGCGGAAAGTTTTCTGATGATCCTTCGCTCACTTCTCAGGAGATCGCAACCATTTCATCCTGGGCAGACTCCAGTGCTCCTGCTGGCGATCCGAAGGATGCGCCTGCGTCCCCGCACTGGGCTTACGGATGGAATATCGAAGAACCGGATGTTGTGGTGAAAATGCCGAAGCCGGTGGCGATTCCGGCTCATGGCGACGTGGAATACACATACGAAATCGTGCCTACTGGTTTTGCGACCGATAGGTGGGTGCAAATGTCTGAAGTGCGTCCATCCAGCCGGGAGCATGTGCATCACGCCGTAATTTATATTCGGCCTCCGGAATCCAAATGGCTGCGAGGCGCTCCAGTCGGCGTTTCGTTCACGGCTTCAAGTATGCATGATCCCGAACTCATGCACGAAGCTCATGCCACGACCAGCGACATGCTGCTCGTCTACGCGCCGGGTAGTTCCCCGGATAACTGGCCCGAAGGGATGGCGAAGTTTATTCCGGCGCACTCCGATCTCGTATTTCAGATGCACTATACGACGAATGGCCATGCAGCGCGCGATCAGACCAGTGTCGGGCTAGTTTTTGCGAAGCAGAAGCCCAAACAGCGGGTTCTTACTTTGCAACTGGCGAACGAGCACGACATGATCCCGATTCCCCCTGGGGCGGATAACTATCGAGTCGAGGTGCACGGTACTTTGCCGAACGATGCGACGCTGCTCAGTTTCTTTCCACATATGCATCTTCGCGGCAAGCGCTTCGAATACAACATTGTCCCCGCCGCGTCTGATGAGAAGGCAGAGACTTTGCTCGGAGTAAATTATGATTTTTACTGGCAGATGAGTTATCGATTGGCGCAGCCCCGTTTTCTAAAAGCTGGAACCGAGCTGCAGGCGGTCGCGTGGTATGACAATTCACGGAATAATCCGCACAATCCGGATCCGAATGCCGCTGTGATCTGGGGTGATCAGACGTACAACGAAATGATGGTGGGGTTCTTCGATGTAGCGGTGCCAGCCGACGTCGACAAAGAGCAGTTTTTCATTCGTCAGCAGCCAAAGTGAACTCTAGCCGTGCTCAGTGCAGGTCAATATTTCCTGATCCAGTTCCGATTTGCACCGAGACTCCGCCACCGCGAACTTTTCCTCGAAGATCTTTTTTCCCCGTAGATGCCTCTAACACGATCGGAAAATCCGTGGAAACTCTACCTGAGCTGGTATGGGCGTTGAGATCGAACGCAGCATCGGGCGCGAAACGAATGTCAACGCCGCCGGAGCCTGTATGCACGTTCCAAGCGCCAGTGGGCTGGCCATCCGCATGAACGGACCCGCTGCCGGTGCCAGCCTCGAGAGAGCCCCTGATACCGCGGAGATCAACGCTACCCGATCCGGTGCTTACGCGCACAGATCCAGGTGACGTTTGCACCAGGCGCAGGTCCCCGCTTCCGGTACCGCCTTCGAAGCCGCCCGCAACATCGGTTGCGTGGATCGATCCACTTCCGGTCTTAGCGTGAACGTTGCCTTTTACTTGGTCAATTTCGATTTCGCCTGACCCGGTGCCGGCGCGAACGGTATTGCCGATCCGCGAAATCTTCAGACGCCCGGAACCGGACGAAACGTCAAGAGAGCCGTTAATGCCTTGAATATCTTCACTGCCCGAACCGGTTTGCGAATGTAGTTGAGTTTCGGCGGGTACGACCAATTCGTAGCTTATGGAGACGTCGCGTCGCAACTCGGGGTCGTCGATGTGGCCGATGTGAATGTCGTTTCCGTTCTGCTCGATTGGCGGATTGTTCTCTAGGCGTTTGATTTTGTCGTCAGCGTTCCCGCCAAACCAATCATGGACTTTGATTCGTCCGGTCACTCGCACTTCGTTCGAGGAGCCAGTTCGAACCTCAATGGTTCCGGACCCGGTGGTCACGTCGAGATTCACGGTTCCGGTAACCCTTAAAGTGCGCTGGAAGGATCCCTCTGAGTCGGCGGTTGCAGGGATAGCGCAAGCGACTAAGACGAAAGCTAAAATAATCCAGCGATTTGAATTGATTCGATGGGATGGCATCTTGGTCCTCTTTCTGCGGTAAGGCTTCCGATCCTTAGACGCGATCCTCGGATGACGCAGTTGCGGCCTTGGCGCATGATCGATTCCATCTACACCCCGGACTTCCGTCCGGGGCTAGGATAGATCGCTCCTTCGGAGCTTATTTACTGGAGAACGACTTGATCGCCCTCTTTTAGCCCGCTTAGGACTTCCGTCTTGGCGCCGTTCGAAATACCGATGTTGACGGCGACTTTGACCTTGCCATCTTTTGCGCTGGGCTGCGGAATCTCAACGGAAGCTTTCTTGTCTTTGTCGTAAATGAGTGCGCCTTCCGGAATTTGCAGAACATTCTTGTGCTCTTCAAGAATGATTTCGGCGTTGGCGGTCATTTCAGCCTTTAATTCGCCGCCTGGGTTGTTGATCGAGACGCGCACCTCAAAAGTTGTGACGTTGTCTTTCTCCACGCCCATGGGAGAAATCTTGGTCACGACTCCGTTGAAGGTCTTATCTTTGAAGCTTTCTACCTTGATGCGTGCGGGCTGTCCAAGATAAACCCGGCCTATATCGCTCTCATCGACTTTTCCCTTCACGTAGACCTGGCTGGTATCGCCTAAGGTCATGACGAGAGTGGCTGACGAACCCAACACGAGAATGGAACTAACCGCGTCTCCGAGTTCGACGTCGCGGGAAAGCACGACGCCGTCCATAGGCGACACAATATCAGTGTAGTTAAGCTGCTCTTCGAGCTGCTTCAAGTTAGCGCGGCTCTGAGCAATTTGAGCCTGAGACTGAGCAATCTTGGCCTGCAGGACGGTGACTTGCGCCTTCGAGGAATTTTGCTTGTTCAGCGCCATCTTGTAATTTCTATCCGCGTCATCCATCGCGGAGGTCGAGACGATGCCTTGTTTGGCCATGCCTTCGGCGCGTTCGTATTCATGCTTCAATAAAGGCACATCGGGGCCTTCAGCATCTACTTTGGCGCGTTGCCAATCAGCTTCGGAGCTAGACAGGTTGGCTTCCGCCGCCTGGAGAGCTGCACGAGACTGCTCGACTTGGGCCTCGATTTCGAGTTTGTCCAATTGAGCGAGAAGCTGGCCCTGCTTAACTCTGTCTCCGGCGTCAACCAGAAGCTTTTTCACGATGCCGCTGGCTTTGGACTTCACCTCGACCTTGGTAATTGGCTCGACTTTGCCGGTGGCGACTACGCTCTTGGCTAGGTCTCCTTTTTCAACCTTTGCGAGCTTCGAGGGATCAATCTTGGTGCCGCCGCGAGTGAAGGCGTACAGTGCACCTGCAAATATCACAATTAAGGCGACAACGATTGTGACAATAATGATCCGCTTACGCCGTTTCTTCCTGCCATTTGTATTGCCGTTCACATCGCCTCCTGATCAAAACCGAAAAATTCTGGCCACACTTGTCTTACGCATGTGAACATTGCTTTGTTCCCCAAAGTTTCCGACCATGGGAAATAGGATCCGCCTTGCTGGACACTGCTTAGACTCGACCATCCGGAAAACGGAAGCAACAAAGTTTGGGCGCGGTTATGCTTCGTTGTTAATGATGCCTGAAGACAAATCCTGTATCAATTCTACAGTCTCCGAGCCTGGGTTGAAAACGCGATACCGCCTTTGGAATGTTAAAATTAACGATCCATGATCGCCTTTGTGCTGCTCCGGGTTTTCCTGGTTTTGCTCCTGGTCGCGGCCAATGCGTTTTTTGCGGCGGCTGAATTTGCCCTAGTGAGCGTCCGCGACACTCGCATACAGGAACTCATTGAAGCGCGTCGTATCGGTGCCAGAATTGTCCAAAGACTTCACCGTAATCTGGACGAGGTTGTCAACGGCGTCCAACTTGGAATCACCATAGTCAGCCTCACTCTGGGATGGATTGGCGAGCCGTTCGTCGCTCACATCCTCGAGCAGTCCCGGTTCATGAGAGAAGTCCCTCATGCGATGGTCTATGCACACGGGATCGCGATCGTCATCGCTTTCAGCCTGATTACCTGCATGCACGTCATTCTCGGCGAATTGGTGCCGAAGTCTTTGGCGTTGCAACGTTCAGAACAGGTGGCGCTTGCGGTCGCTGCGCCGATGGAAGTCTTTCTAACTCTCACTCGGCCTGTGCTCTTCGTGATGAGCCGGGCGGCAGGCTCGGTTTTGCGCGCATTTGGATCGGGTAGGATTCGTCAGGGGCCGGTACATTCGCCTGACGAGTTGAAATTGATCGTAACCGCCAGCCGTCAATTTGGACAAATCCCACCTTTCCAGGAGGAGATGATCCATCAAGCGATTGAACTGGATAACATCACCGTGCGCGAAGTGATGGTGCCGCGGCCTGATATTTTCTCGCTGCCCGGGGATCTGACTTTAGACGAGGCTTTGAAACGAGTCGTGGAGGAGCAACACTCGCGAATTCCTGTTTACGATCCGCAAAGTGGTCCGGAACATATTATTGGAGTGCTCTATTCGAAGGACTTGATGAGATGGATTCGACTTCGCATTACTGGAAATTCTCCGCAACCAATCGCCAGCCGTATTGGGAACATGAAGATCAGTCAAATCATGCACGACGTTCTGGTGGTGCCGGAGACCAAGGTTTTGACCGAACTTCTCACTGAGTTTAGAGAGCGCAAGCGGCACCTCGCCGTAGTTGTCGATGAGTTTGGGTCTACGGCGGGAGTCATCACTGTGGAAGATATCCTCGAACAGTTGGTGGGCGAGATCGAGGACGAGTTCGATGTGGTGCCGTCAGATCAGGCGATGGTCGGAAGCACAGATGAGTCTCTGTTGTTGGAAGGATCTACCAGTATTCGCGATCTGGAGTCGCAGTACGACTTACAGTTGCCTCGGGATCGGGGTTTCGAGACTCTCGCCGGCTTCGTGCTGGCACAACTCCAGAAAATTCCACGAACCGGAGAAGCTTTCGAATACGAAGAGCATCGTTTCGTGATTGCTGAGATGGATGGCCACCGGATAGCCAAGGTGAAGATCGAAAAGTTGCAACCAAAGGCAGTGGCACAGGCACAGGCAGTACAGTGAGGCTTTCAACGATTCCGAGCTGAAGCCAACGACGAATGACCAACGACCAACGGCCAACCTGAATGCTCCGCTATCTCTCTCTTCGCGTACTCTACACGCTGCCCGTTATCTGGTTGGTTGTCTCACTGGTCTTTCTTCTGATTCATTTGGTACCGGGCGACCCTGTTTTGCAAATGCTCGGGGAAGGTGCACCCGCGACTGACGTACAAGCCGCCCGGCATGCGTACGGTCTCGATGTGCCCTTGGGCCAGCAGTATTTTCACTATTGGAGAGGCGTGCTGCACGGAGATCTCGGGCCGTCGGTCCGGTTCAACCAGAGTGTCAGCAGCCTGATCGCACAGCGGTATCCCTATACGGTGCAACTGACGATTGCGGCACTGGTAGTTGCGATCTTGCTGTCGATTCCTGCCGGCGTCCGGTCGGCGCAAAGACGAAATCGCTGGGACGATCGTACCCTCAGCGTGGTCAGTCTCTTCGGATTGTCATTCCCAAATTTCGCACTGGGACCGATACTAATTTTGCTCTTCTCTATAAAGCTGGGACTGCTGCCGGTATCGGGATCTGGCAGTTTCGCGCATTTGATATTGCCAGCAATCACGATGGGTGGGGCATTGGCGGCAATTCTCACCCGCATGGTTCGCACGTCGATGCTGGAAGAACTTGGTCAGGATTACATCCGCACGGCGCGAGCCAAGGGATTGCCGGAGCGGACGGTCGTCTATCGCCATGCGCTGCGAAATGCGATGATCCCGGTAATCACAGTTTTGGGATTGCAGTTCGGGGCGTTGCTGGCCGGGGCAATCGTAACCGAGACTATCTTTTCCTGGCCCGGCATCGGGAGACTTACGATCCAAGCAATTAGTAACCGCGATTACTATTTGGTGCAGGGATGCATTCTTGCGATTGGGTTGACGTATGTCGCGGTGAATTTTCTGACCGATTTCCTGTATTCCGTGGCGAATCCGAGGATTAGGCAATGAAACGATAAACCCAGCAGCGAAGCGAATCCTCGTTCAGCTTGCCAAACATGCAGGCGCTTGACGTATATATAGGAGCGTAATATTGTATATATATGGAAATGGAGGTCTAAATGGCTGTCACCATGACATCGATCCGGCTCGACACTCGGCTGGCGGACGAAGCAGCGAAACTTCTTGGGGCGAAGTCCCGGACTGAGGCGGTTCATGTTGCCCTTAGGGAAATTGTTGCGTTGAAGCGATTTAAAGCCCTTATGAAGAAGAACGCTGGGAAGCTTTCGTTTGCGGGTCTTAATGAGTGACCTCTTCCTTTTCGACACGTCGGTTCTGGTCGATTATCTGCGCACTGGCCGACATCAGCACAGAATAGAAACTGTCACCGGTCTTGTCCGCTCATCTTCGGTCGTTCTGGCAGAGCTCTGGCGCGGTGCTACTACGCCAGCGGAGCGGGAGTTTTTGCGCGTGTTGAGTAAGAATCACCCGATACTGACGCCGACGGAAAACAATTGGTTAGAATCGGGCCAGATACTGGGAAGCATTCGCGCAGCTAAAGGTTTCCCGTCGGATAGACTGCGTGACCTCCACTTTGACGTTCTGATCGCGCTTACCGCGCGTTCCCATGGCGCATGCCTGATTACCTCTAACCGAGGCGATTTTGAGATGATCAGCCAAACGCGAAACTTCCGTTTCGAGGTGTGGTAGTTAGATTTCACCATGTCCACGGCCGCAATTTCATTTCGTCGCGTCGCACGCCACAATGTGCTGGCGGTTATCGGAATTGTGCTCGTTACGCTTTTCGTTTTCTCCGGGATATTCGGGCCGTGGATTGCCCCTCAGAATCCCGCGCAGATCGATCTGCCCAACCGACTGGAAGCACCCTCGCCTGCTCACTGGTGTGGCACTGATGAACTTGGTCGTGACATTTTTTCCCGGTTGATTTATGGATCTCGGATTTCAATGCTTGTCGGAACGTGCGTTGTCGCCGCCTCGCTTGCGTTGGGGCTGGTTATCGGATCTATCGCCGGATACTACGGTGGTGGCATTGATCGTTTTGTGAATGTTGTAATCATGAACGCGTTTCTATCGTTTCCTGGAATTCTGCTGGCGATTGCGTTTGTGGCTTTTCGCGGGCCCGGAATCTTCAATTTGATATTGGCATTGTCTCTTGGCGGTTGGGTGGGGTATGCACGATTAGTGCGGGCACAAGTCCTTGCGGTGCGCGAGCGTGAATTTGTCGAAGCCGCGAGGGCGCTCGGAGCCACGGATCTGCGGGTGATCGTCCGCCACATTCTGCCGAATATTATTCAGCCCATCGTCGTGCAGGCGGCAATCGGCATGGCTGGTGCGATTCTCGCGGAAGCCACGATGAGCTTTTTGGGGCTTGGCGTTCCTCCGCCTACGGCGAGTTGGGGCGCAATGTTGAACGACGGGCGCGCGCATTTATTCGATGCTCCGCATCTTGTGATTTTTCCCGCCCTTGCTGTGATGCTTGCTGTTCTGTCTTTCAACTTTATCGGCGACGCGCTGCGGGATACGCTTGATCCCCGGTCGAGAATCGAAGCCGGTCTGTAGATCGTATTTCTAAGTTACGATTGCGCCCTTCGGACGCGTGGTCTTGTGGCACTCTTACCCCGGACTTCCGTCCGGGGCTAAGATCGGTCGCTCCTGCGGAGCTGGTTATAAGGTATTTCGTTATATTAGCCTGCCCTCAAAAGTGCTTCTCAGACTCTCGCGAGTCCCGGGTAAGGTGTTTAGCCGACCTCTAGCCACCACAAACTTTTTCCCACCCGCAACATTCCTCCCTGACATGGGTTCGAAACACAAGCAGCCAAGCAAAGAAGGCTGACGTTAATCGACGGAGGAATTGAAAATTATGAAAAGGCATTTGGGCACCATATTTCTCGGAGCGACGTTGGCTGCGGTTGCGTTGCCGGCGTTTTCACAGACCACTGCGCCAGCAACAGATCCTGCGACGATTCAAGGACGCAAGGAAAACCAGCAAGATCGCGTTGGTCAAGGGATTCAAAGCGGACAGCTCACCGCTGGCGAGACCACAAATCTGGAAAAGAAAGAATCAAATCTTAACCAGGAAGAGCGCGATATGCGGAAGCTTGATAACGGACATTTGACCGCGTCCGATCGCACGACTTTGAATCAGCAGCAGAATCAACTCTCAAACAAAATCTATCAGGACAAGCACAACGCGACTGTGCAGAATACAGACCCGAAGAGTGAAGTAGGGAAGCGGGCCGAAAACCAGCAGGATCGCATTGCACAGGGCGTCAAGAGCGGTCAGTTGACGGCTGGCGAAACTGCCAAGCTGGAATCGAAAGACGCTGGTATTAATCGCGAGATTCACAATGATCGCGCCGCCAACGGTGGCAAGTTAACTGGCGTCGAAAGATCCCAGGTGAATCATCAGCAAAATAGAGTTTCCCGCCAGATCTATCGCGACAAACACAATGGACGTAAACAGTAGGCCAGTAGCTTTCGCTTTTGTGAAGAGGCGCGGCGTTTCGGCCGCGCCATCTTTACGTATCGCTAATTCTACAAACATTCCCTACGGAGGATTTTCCATGAAGACAGTTGGCATTTCGTTACTCATGTTGCTCGGACTCATACTCAGTGCCTGTGGCGGCGGTTCAAGTAATAGCAATTCAGGAAATATTAACGGGACTTGGACAGCAACTCTAACCGACCCCAACAATCCAAATGGTCCGGCTTTCGCCTTTGGGACGTCTTTTACTCAGATGAGCGGCAGCAACGTGAGTGTCACCAATTTCACATTCAGCACGGAAAATGATTCGTGTTTCGGGACCGCGAGTACAGAAACTGGATCATTCGGCCTGAGTGGAAATTTCAACGGCAATGTTATGGGCACATTTGCGATGACTGTTCAGTCGGCAAGTCCCAGCGGGAACACTCTGAGCTTGAATGGCACAGTTTCGAACAGCACGATATCCGGAACCTGGGTTTTGACCGGACCGGGATGCACTGGATCAGGTACGTTCACCATGAACAAAATGTAACTGTCTAATCGTGCGAGGCGTTGCGTTCGCGCACTGCCTCAAGCACTGGCTTTATCTGCGAAGGGCAGTCCGTTGCCTTCGTTTTCATTTTTGGCGTCTAGTTCCAGTTGCTCTTGTCCGCTGAGCACTGTTACTTTGCCGCGATAAGTCTTCAGATGTCTTTGCGCGGTTTCGAATGCGTCCTGGGCTTTGTTGAGGCTCTTGCCGACGTTTTCGAATTGGTTCTGGAAGTGATCGAAAGACTTTTGTGCTTTGGCGAGTTCAAGACGGCTTTTCTCGAACCGGCTGGCGACTTCATACCATTTGTGAACTAGCGCGATCGTCTGCAACGTCATCAACAACGTATTGGGTGACACAGGAAAAACGTGTTGCTGGTTCAGCCAGTCAGCAAGTTCACGATTCCGTACCGCCTCCATATAGAGAGTTTCACTCGGCAGGTACATGAGAGCAATTTCGGTTGTCCCATATTCCGGCTGAATGTATGCCTTGATGCGTCTGGCTTCCGCCTTCATGACGCGGACAAATTCATGGCGCGCAAGCTCGATCTCCGCTTCTACATTGCTTTCAAAGAGCGCCAATACTTGTTCGCGAGGAAACTTTGCGTCAATTGGCAATCGGCGGTCAGGGAATTGGATCATGGCGTCAACCCGTCCACCGCCTTGCACCGTGCATTGCAACTCGAACATGTGAGCGGGCAGGAAATCTGCGAGCAACCTTTCCAGGCTTGCCTCTCCGAAAGTTCCGCGCAGATGAGGTAGTTTCAGGAGATTATTCAGATCGTTGATGGAGTGGCCCAGCGCCCCGACTTCGCGCAATTGTTCTTCGGCGGCTTTCAAGTGCTGCTGCACTTTTTCGAACTGAGCGAAGCCTTCTTTGATATTTTGATCAAGCTTTTGCTGGACCTGATCGGTGATTGCCAGCAGCTTGGCGTCCACGCGATCGCGAATTGAGTCCAGACTCTGCATCGTCTTTTGAGTCAGGTTGTCGAAGTCGGATTTGAGCTGCGAAGTCGTCAACGCCAGGGACGAAGTTAATTCGGTGCGGGCCTCGGTGAGCCTTCCGGATTGCTCGTTTCTTCCCGCTTTCATTTGATCTTCCACGGCGTTGCGGATGGAGGAGAACCCGTCTCCGAGGCGATCGGCGACTTGCTGACGAAGGTCGCCCTTGGTCTGTTCCAGCCTCATCGCCATGTCGGCGGTGGACGCCGCAAATTGCTGCGATAGCGTCTGGTGAAGCGACTCAGCCTGGCTGGCAAGATGCGTCAATGCCTCGGCCTGGTCCGCTGCGCGTGCAAAGCGCTGATACAGCAACACGGCAAGCACCAGAAGTACTAGGTTCGAAACGAGAAGAAAGCCGAGCAGTAATGTCTCCATTGTAATGATGCGTGACTGAATTCTAGAGCGTATCGTCCTATGAACAAAGTAACAAGTTGTATCTCCCGATTCTGGGCGTGGGGAAAAATACCATGTCTCGAGTCATCATAGTTTTACTGGGAAGTTTGGCGGTTGCGGGCGGTGCTATGGCCCAAAACCCGGTGCCGAAACCAGCGACAGTAAATAATGTATCGCTCCATTCGTATCCCTCTGGGACGAACTCTTTTTCCTTTGGATCCGAACCTGAACGCAAGCTTTTTGACTTGGCAAATCAGGCGCGAATAGACGCCGGTCTCGCGCCCTTAAGTGCGGATGAAGGGTTGACTGAGGCGGCTCGCGCCCATGCAGCCGCGATGGCGGCGCAACAAGAACTCTCGCATCAACTCGCGGGTGAACCGGCCTTGCCGCAACGGCTGGCGGCTGATAGCAAGCTGCACTTGGATGTTGCGGGCGAAAATGTCGCTTTTGCTGGCACCGTCGAACAGGCAGAGGATAGCCTTATGCACTCTCCGCTGCATCGGGCAAATCTTTTGAGCGCGGATTACAACGTCGCGGGGTTTGCCGTCGTGCAGAGCGGTCCGAGGATTTACGTGGTGCAGGATTTTGGTCACAGCTTGCCGTCGATCTCAGGCAAGCAAGCGGAAGAGGCGATTGCTGACAGCCTGAAACGCCTGCGCTCCGATGCGAACCTTCCGGAATTGCGGCGAACGGATGACGCGGCGGTAAAATCGACGGCCTGTGCGATGGCTCGGGCGGATTCGTTGAAGACTCCATCCCCGCAAGGGCGTTACATCCTGCGCTATACGGCGATGGAACCGGGCGAGCTTCCCTCCGGCATTTCAAAGATTCTCGCGGATCGCTCGGTGAATTCGGTGGCGGCGGGTACGTGCTTCGCGAAGACTACGAGTTATCCCAATGGGGCGTACTGGGTCGCCTTGATTTTCTACTAACGTTCAGTCACTGAAACAACTGGGATCACAAAGTCTTGGGTTTTGTCGTTCAATCCTTTTAACGAAGCTTGAAGTTCACCGTAATCTCCGCGTTTGCTTCCACTGGTTCATTGTTCACGATGTAAGGTATGTATCTCCATTGCTGCACTGCGCCGATCGCCGCAGCAACGAGTGCTTCGGGGCCTGATATCGGTACGAGCTTTTTAACGCGCCCGTCTTTGCCAATTGTCGCCCACAGTAAAACGGTACCTTGTATTTGCTGTAGACGTGCCCCATTGGGATAGAGAGGGGTTACTTTATGTATGAGCATTCCCTCAAGGGTACCCGCAGATAAATGCACGCTCTTTTCTGGGCCCGAATCCGTGGGCGGCACGGTGTCTTTGATCTGATCTCCTGCAGAAAAGTCCATGGGCAACTTCACGGAAACTTTCACGGCCTTGCCGCCCTTGATATACGGCCTAAACTTCCACTTCTTGTAGGCTTCTACGGCAGCGTCGACTAAAATCGGATTTCCACTCACAACATCAACCTTCTCTACGTCTCCGGTTTCGGAAATCGACAGTTTTACCCATACTTGCCCTTGAATGTTCTCATCGGCCGCTTTCCGGGGATAAACTGCATTTGGAGCATATATAGCTTTCAGCACGGTTGAATCGCCTGAATCTGAAACGGGAGAGGCTGTGACGGCGGAGGGTACCGAGTCGTGGCTGACCCCGGGCTTCGAAGATGGCGGCTGTGAATTACTCTTCTCTGCTCCTGCGCTTGCCGACCCTGCTGACTGCGGCCAAAGAGGGAAAGGAGCCAGAATAAGGAACAGGATTGGAATCCGCAGGCGCGACATAATGAATAGAGTCTTAACCTAAAATGACTGCAGCTCCAAAGATGCGCATTGGTACTGCCGGGTGGTCTTATAAAGACTGGGACGGTATTTTCTATCCCCCCGGAATGCAGCGCCGGAAGGAACATCCGCTGGAGTATCTTGCGCAATGCTTCGACATGGTCGAAATCAACACGTCTTTTTATGGGCACATCAAGGCGGAACTGGCGAAGCTGTGGGCGCGCCGGGTGGCGTCGAATCCCAATTTTGTATTCACCGCCAAGCTGCATCGATCATTCACCCATTCGCCGCTAGCAGTGATGGAGCCGACATCGGCAGCCAGTATTCGACCGAATGATGAAGATGAAAGACTAGCCCGAGAAGGACTTGAAGCGCTGGCTTCTACCGGGAAATTTGGCGCGCTTCTCATACAGTTTCCCGTGTCATTTAAGAACACGTCGCTTAATCGTGAGTACGTCGAAGTATTATTGCGGCAATTCATCGAATATCCTCGAGTGCTGGAAGTGCGGCATTCAAGCTGGGACAATCCAGAAACTCTCAACTCATTCGCTCAAAATAACGTTGCATTCTGCAACATCGACCAGCCGTTGATTGGGCGATCTTTGGAGCCAACCGAACACGTCACTTCGTCTCTTGGATACGTGCGGCTGCATGGACGAAATTATGACCAATGGTTCGAATCCGAAACGCGCTACGACCGCTATAACTATCTCTACAAAGAATCTGAGTTGATGGGTTGGAAAGAGAAAATTGAACGGATCGGCAAAAAGGCAGAGGTAACGTATGTCGTCGCCAACAACCACTTCGAGGCTAAAGCTGTAGTGAACGCGCTGCAATTGAAACACATGCTGACGGGGCAACGCCTGAAGGCACCCGAGGTGTTGTTGAGGCATTACCCAGAACTGAAAGACATTGCTGACCCTTTTCCCGACGCAACCTCTGATTCCAACCTCCCGCTCTTGGCGTAGCGCGACCAAGCGATGTTCGTAGAAGTTTTCTCAGGGTGTAGAATAGCAGCGGGTTTGACTCCGTCAGTGAGCGTTCTATGAACGTGCACATCAGTTACAAAGTTCACAAAACTCCCGACATTGAAAAAGAAATCAACCACTTCCTCGAGAAACTAAATCGGCGCCTGCGTGCTTTCCGTCCTGAGCTCGTGCATTTGAAGGGTCTTATCGAGCAGAACTCACCGCGCGAGGGCACGGTAGTCTCGCTCAATCTTCGTTTGCCGTCGGGCCAGATGGCAGTGCAGGAATCTGGTCCCAATGCATTGGCGGCGCTGAAGGCCGCATTTGAAGACCTCATTTCGCAGATCGGCAAGCACAAAGACTTACTTCGTAGCACACATAAGTGGCGGCGACGCGGTGTAGGTGGGCCCATTCCTGCCAGTCGGGATCAGAATGGTCATTCTGCATTCGGGGAGTCGCGAGAGGAAGTCCACCCGACTGCATCATCGGACGATATTCGTTCCTATGTGAATGCGCACTTGGGGCGTCTGGAGCGGTATGTGGAGCGCGAGTTGCATCTTCGGATGAATGCAGGACAGATAAGTTCGGGTTCGGTGACAAAAGAGGAGGTCGTGGATGAGGTTGTTGTCCGCGCGCTCGGAGCAAGCGAAGATGGAGCAGGGCACTTGGCACTTGAACCGTGGTTCTACCGCCTTGCCATTCAGAG
>Ga0073928_10006021_pt1 | contig 16587 bp, 17 predicted proteins | sample PaiPotPPA55metaG_FD_76969 | JGI IMG/M metagenome (GOLD analysis project Ga0073928, IMG submission 76969) | Iron sulfur acid spring bacterial and archeal communities from Banff, Canada, to study Microbial Dark Matter (Phase II) - Paint Pots PPA... ... | reverse complement strand
ATTACTCCGGGAATGTGTTGTGCCCTCACGAGTAGCTGGTCGATAAATTGCCGTTGTGCCGCCGGCGTCTGGTACTTTGTCAGCGGCAAATCGATGCTCATGGTCAGCACATTCTTTGGCTGCACGCCGATATTCGCGTTGCGCAATCGAGCGAAGCTGCGCAGCAGCAAGCCCGCACCGACGAGCAATGCAAGCGATATCGCAATTTCGCCGACAACCAGCAAGTCGCGCAGCAACTTGCGCCCCGCCGTAGGGCTGACTACCGCGTTCGCGCTCGACTTCAGCTCCTCGCTCAAATTCAATCGACCTGCCTGCACCGCTGGCGCGAGGCCGAAGAGAATCCCGACCAGAACGCTCAAACCAATCGCAAACAGCAACACGGTCATGTTCAGCTGAATCGGATTTGCGCGCGGAATCGGCAACGTGTTCACCACCAGCTCCGCGACCGCCCACCAGGCGCCGATGATCCCCAGGGAAGCTCCAACGAGCGACAGCAAAAGGGTTTCCGTCAGCAATTGGCGCGTTAAACGCCAGGGTCCCGCGCCCAACGCTGCACGAACTGCAATTTCGCGCTGTCTGCCAATCGCGCGAACGAGCAGCAAATTCGCAATGTTCGCGCACGCCACAAGCAGGACCAGCGCGACGGCGCCGAACAAGATCAGAAGTTGCGGCCGCGAATCTCCGGTGAGTCTTTCTTTCAGGGGAAATACGAGTGAATGAATAGAGTGGTCCGTGCCGCGATACTGCCCATTGATGCGCTCCGAAACGCTCATCAGATCGGCGCGCGCCTGCTCAATCGTGACGCCCTTTTTCACCCGCCCAATAGCATTGGCAAAATGGGTCCCGCGGTTGTGCATCACCGCCATCGTCATATCGAATGGAATCCACACGTCCGTCGCGGCAGGGAAATTAAACCACCTCGGCATCACGCCAATTACGGTGTACGGCTCATCGTTCAATTCCACATCCTTGCCGAGCGCATTTGCCTGCCCCCCAAAGTGCCGCAGCCAGAAGCCGTGGCTGAGAATCACCAGGCGATTTTTACCGGCGTCCTCGCCCTTCACAAACGTGCGGCCAGCCAGCGGCTGGACGCCCAACGTCTTGAAGAAGTTCGCCTCTGTAGCCACGATGGCCACGGATTCCGGGTCACCAGCTCCGCTCGCGTTAAGACCGAAAGGCTGCGAATAAAAGCTCATCAACTCGAACGTGTGATTCTGCTCGCGCCAGTCCAGATAGTCCGCGCCATCTAATGGAAAATTTCCCGGCGCGCTCTCGGTTTGACGCAAATCGACTAACTGTCCGGGATCTTTGAATGGCAGCGGCTCGAGCAGCACCGAGTTGATCACCGAGAAGATGGCCGTGTTTGCGCCGATGCCGAGGGCGAGCGTGAGGACGGCCACAGCGGCGAAACCGGGATTTCTCGCCAGCATCCTGATGGCGTAGCGCAGGTCTTGTAGCAGGGTCTGCATGGTCGCCCTTTTGCGCCTATCGCCTGTCCGCGAAGCGCACAACTCGATCTAAGGCGATTAGCAGGTGGCGTACCACGGGAGATGCACGGCAAATGGCATGTTTTCAGCGGGGTAGAAGCTGGCCTTGAAATTTGGATTCGGAGGAATGACCGCTAACGCGAGGGCACGTCGCGAAACCGGACAGCGGGCATCGGCGTCGAGCACCGCCTAACGGAAATCCCGGTGCGGGCGGTCCGCCTCGGGATGACCATCCTCGTCGGGCGGTCAGTGAGCTTTTTTTAATTCCTCGATTAATGCCGGAACAACCTCAAAGAGATCACCCACAATGCCATAGTCGGCTACTTCGAAGATGGGAGCATTTTGATCTTTGTTGATGGCGGCCACGGTGCGTGAGCCTTTCATTCCGACGACGTGCTGGATCGCCCCGCTGATGCCGAGCGCAAGATAAAGTTTGGGCGCGACCGTCTGTCCCGAGCTGCCGATCTGGCGATCCATGGGGAGCCAGCCTTCGTCACAAATAGGCCGCGAGGCGCAAATTTCTCCGCCAAGAAGTTTCGCCAGTTTTTCAACCATGGGGATATTTTCTGGAGCCTTAATGCCGCGGCCGATGGAGATCAGAATGGGCGCTTGCGTTAAATCGACGGCTTGCTTGGCTTCACGGAAAAGCTCGAGCGGCTTGGTACGGATTTGCTCGGGCTTCAAATCGACCGAGACGGAGTTAAGGGGGGCTTTGCCGCTGGCGTGCTTGGTAGCCAGGTCCGCGCGGAATGCGCTGGCTTGAAAAGTGGCGATCCAGGGAGCGTCTCCGGCAAATACGACGTCCGCGTTCGTGCGGCCTTGAAACATCTGGCGGACGAAAATTAATTTGTTGTTTTCGTAACGATAGTGGATGCAGTCGCCAATCATTCCTTTTCCCAGCGAAGCAGCGAGCTTGGGAGCGAAATCGCGGATCTGATAGGTGTGGGGAAGCAGAACTAGGTCTGGCTTCGCAGATTCGATTACTTGGCGCAGGGCGAGCGAGAACCCGTCGGGAGTGTATTTTTCCAGGAGGCCGTGCTCGACGAGGAGCACTTCGTTGAGTTCGAACGTGGCGATTTCGTCAGCGAGAGGCGCAACGTCTTTGCCGATTACTACAGCCGTGAGCGAGCCTTTGGTCTGCTGCACGATTTGCTGCGCGGCGGCTAAAGTTTCAAAGCTGACTTTGTTCCACTTGCCTTCGCGCTGCTCGGTGATCAGGAGAATCTTCATGGCTAGAGCACCCGCGCTTCATGCTTTAGCTTTTCGATCAGTTTGGCAGCAACTTCTTTTGGCTGGCCGGTGATGAATTCGGTCTTTTTGGTTTTTTGCGGGATGTAGATGCGCTCGATGCACTGCGTGGGCGCGTCGACGATGCCGAGCGATGCGCGATTCACGGTGGCGATTTGTTTTTTCTTGGCGGCCATGATGCCTTTCAGCGTGGCGTAACGCGGCTTGTTGATGCCGGATTGAATCGAGAGCACCGCGGGCAGCGGTAACTCGACCCATTGGAACCAGCCAGCTTCCAGTTCGCGCTTTAGCTTCAGGTGCCCTTCTACAATGTCGATGTGCATGATAATTGTGGCGTGAGGAAGGCCCAGCAATTCAGCGAGCAACACACCGGTCTGGCCGAAGCCTTGGTCGTCGCTTTGCAAGCCGGTCAACAACAAGTCGAATTTCTCGTCTTTGATTGCAAAGGCGATGGAGCGCGCGGAAGACAGTGGATCGAGCTTGAAGAATTGATCGTCGGCGATGTGGATTCCGCGGTCGGCGCCTTTCGCCAGAGCTTCTTTGATGGTTTGCTTCGCGCGCTCCGGGCCCATGGAAATGGCCACAACTTCGCCGCCGTGTTTTTCTTTCAGGCGCAGCGATTCTTCGAGCGCAAAACTGTCGGGCTCGTTGGTTTCAAAACCGATGTCGGATTCGCGGATCCATGCGCCGCCTTCGACGATAGCAAGCGGCGCATCCTTGGCGGGAACTTGTTTGACACAGACTCCGATCTTCAAAAGGCCCCCTGCGAAAACCGCCATAAAGAGATGGCTACGCTACTGCGGATACACATGCGGCTACTTCCCATCCCAGAGTTTGAAGATCAGGGATGCGTTTGTTCCGCCGAATCCGAAGGAATTTGAGAGCGCGTAATGAACTTGGGCTTTGCGCGATTGATTTGGGATGTAATCGAGATCGCACGCGGGATCGGGAATTTCGCAGTTCGCGGTGGGCGGAAGTATCTGGTCGCGCAACGCGAGAACGCTGATGCCCGCTTCCAAACCGCCCGCGCCACCCAACAAATGCCCGGTCATGGATTTCGTGGAGCTGATGGGAACCTTTTTTGCGCGCTCGCCAAAAACTCGCTTGAGCGCGGCGGTTTCGATGGCATCACCGATGGGGGTGGAGGTCCCGTGCGCGTTGACGTAACTCACATCGCCGGGCGTGATTTTTGCGTCCTTGATCGCCGCCATAGCCACGCGGTATCCGCCGTCGCCACCTTCAGCCGGCTGCGTGATATGGTACGCGTCGCCGGACATGCCGTAGCCGACAATTTCTGCGATGATTTTCGCGCTGCGGCGCTGCGCGAAGTCGAGCGATTCGAGGATTAAAACGCCGGCGCCTTCGCCCACCACGAAACCATCGCGCTGCGCGTCAAAGGGGCGGCTGGCGCGTTGCGGCTCATCGTTATGCGTGGAAAGGGCGCGCATCGCAGCGAATCCGCCGACGCCCATCGGCGTGATGGCAGCCTCGGTGCCACCCGCAATCATCACCTCCGCATCAGAACGCTGGATGATTTTGAAAGCGTCGCCGATAGCGTGGGCGGAGGCCGAGCAGGCCGTCGCGGTAGCGGAGTTTGGTCCCTTCGCCCCATAACGGATCGAGACATGGCCCGAAGCGAGATTCACGATCGATGCGGGAATAAAGAAAGGAGAAATCTTGCCCGGGCCGCCGGCCAGGTATTTCGAGTGTTCGCGCTCGATGACGTCGAACCCGCCGATGCCGGAGCCAATGTAAACACCGGTGGAGTCTGCGATATCCGGGGTAACCTCGAGCGCAGCCATCTTTACGGCGAAATCAGAAGCAGCCATGGCCAGTTGAATGAACCGCCCGGTTTTCTTCAGCTCTTTTTTTTCAATCCAATTTAGCGGATCGAAATTGCGAACTTCTCCGGCGATGCGGCAATCGAACCCGGCGGGATCAAAATGAGTGATAGGGCCAATGCCGCTCTTTCCAGCCAGCAGATTGCGCCAGACCTCTTCGGTCCCAATGCCACAACCGCAGATCAGCCCAATGCCTGTAACGACAACTCGGCGGTTCAAAAGGAACTTCTCCTATACTGAATGGGGACGGCCAGCGGACTATTTGCTTCCTTTGGAGTGCTTCTCGATGTAATCGACGGCGTCTTTGACCGTGGCAATTTTCTCGGCATCTTCGTCCGGAATTTCGATGCCGAAATTTTCCTCGAAGGCCATGACCAGCTCGACAGTGTCGAGCGAGTCGGCGCCCAGGTCGTCCACAAAGGAAGCGGTCGGAGTGACTTCGCCTTCATCCACACCGAGCTGCTCGACAATAATCTGCTTCACGCGTTCTTCGACGCTGGCCATTCTAATTTATCCTCCGGTATCGGCGATCTCGCGCTCCAGGCGTACAGCGATAGGGGAGCGCCCCAAGACAGCCTGCCCATTCTATGCAAGGCAGAATGCAGGGTCAACCTTTGCCAAATCTAATCTTGTTCGAAACAAACCTACATCCGAGTCATTCTTCACGCTCTGGAGGACGCGTGCGACCGAAAATCTAGCCCATGTGCAGGCCGCCGTTGACGTCGAGCACCTGGCCGGTGAGGTAGCCGGCTTCGTCACTGGCGAGGAAAACGATGGCGGTGGCGACGTCGCGGTCGTTGCCGAAGCGGCCGAGCGGGATCATCGACTTCATTTTGTCTTTTAGCTCTGCTGAAAGCGGATCGGTCATGGGCGTGGCGATGAAGCCGGGCGCGATCGCATTCACGGTGATATTGCGGGAGGCAACTTCGATGGCGATGGCGCGCGTGAGGCCGATCAGGCCGGCCTTCGATGCCACGTAATTTGCTTGGCCTGCGTTGCCCGTTTCCGCGACCACCGATGAGATGTTGATGATGCGGCCTGCGCGCTGCTTCAGCATGGCGCCCAGCGCTTGCTGAATACACAGATACGCACCGGTTAGATTGGTGCGCAGCACTGCGTCCCAATCTTCGAGTTTCATGCGCAGAGCGAGAGTGTCGCGCGTGATCGCGGCGTTGTTCACCAGGATGTCGAGCTTGCCGAATTTCGTTAGCAATTGCTGGAAGCCGGTTTTTACTTGCACAGCATCCGCCACATCCATCGGAACCGCGAGGGCCTCGCCGCCTGCGGCTGAAATTTCTGCCGCTAGCGACGCGAGTTTTACAGTGTTGCGCGCGGCGATGGCTACTTTTGCGCCGGCTTCGGCCAGTGCCAATGCCGTGGCGCGGCCAATGCCCTGAGATGCGCCGGTCACCAGAGCAACTTTGTCTTTAAGAGAGAACATAGGATGTGAAGCTATCGCATATCAAACGTGCTGCGCAACAGCTCGTTCGTGTGGCAATGATGAGTAAAATCTGCGCATCTTATTTTCCAGCCCGTCCGACATCGGCAACGGGTTCGACTACGTTGTCGATACCTTAGCTTTCAGCGGAGCTGCTGTGGTTCTCGCGCATGCCATCAGCGAACGAACCGGCCCGTGCCCCACTAGAATGCGACCTGATCTTTGGGCGACGGAAGCGCCTTCAGGCGAGTGGCGCTCCTGCGTTCGCATCGCATTCGCTGAATTCTAGGCTTCCGGTGTTTCGGCGCGCAATTGTGCGACTTTGTCGATGGCGGCTTGGAGGCTGGGAGCGTCTTCTACGTTTACGCAGCGGACGGAGCGGTCGATTTGACGCAGCAGGCCGCAGAGGACTTTTCCGGGCCCCACTTCGACGAAAATTGTTACGCCGCTTTCGATCATTTCGTGAACCGAGTCCAGCCAGCGCACTGGAGCGGTAACTTGGCGGATCAGGGCTTCGCGGGCTTCGTCGCCGGTGGTAACAGCTTCCGCGTCCACATTGGTGATCAAAGGAATTTTCAGCGGGCCGAAACGTGCGGCACGGAGATCAGGTTCCAGGCGCTTTTGCGCCGGAGCCATCAGCGCGCAATGGAAGGGTGCGGAGACGGGAAGGATTACGGCGCGCTTGGCGCCGTTTTGCGAAGCGATTTCAACCGCCCGCTTTACTGCGGTAGCGTTTCCCGAAATTACGGTTTGTTCCGGAGAGTTTAAATTCGCCGGAGAGACCACTTCGTGATCCGCGGCTTTCTTACAAATTTCCAGAACTTCCGAGGGCGCCAGGCCCAGAATCGCGGCCATGGCGCCTTCACCTAACGGAACGGCCTCCTGCATGTAGCGGCCGCGAGCGCGGACTAATTTCACCGCCGATGAAAAATCCAAGCCGCCGGCGGCAACCAGCGCGGAATATTCTCCCAGGCTGTGGCCAGCGACAAAATCGGGGGCCATGCCTCGCTTTTCAAGCGCGCGATAAGCTGCGACGGAGGCCGTAAGCATGGCAGGCTGGGTATTTTCAGTTTGCTTGAGCTCTTCGAGCGAGGCGGTGTAACACATATCGGACATGGAGAATCCGAGCGCGGCATTCGCTTGCTCAAAAACCTGGCGCGATTCAGCGAAGTTTTCCGCGAGATCGCGGCCCATGCCGCAATATTGCGAACCCTGACCCGGAAATAGAAATGCGAGTTTGCCCATATGCAGTTGAAATTCCGCTGAGGTCAGCCGCGAGCAGCGACGGCGGCAGCGGAAAGCTCCTGATCGATCTTTTCGTTGATGCGCGCGCGATAAAGTTCGCTGGCCACGCGTATGGCATTCTTGATGGCGTTGGGATTCGAGCGTCCGTGGGCGATGATGGTGATTCCGCGGATGCCCAAAAGTGGAGCGCCGCCGGTTTCCGAAGAGTCCGTGCGCTTGCGGAAATCGTCGAAGGCTTGCTTGGATAGAGCGTAACCGATCTGCGACTTAAGCGAGCTTTTGATGGCTTTCTTCAGCATGCCCTGAACGTGCTCGACAAGTCCTTCACTGATTTTCAACGCTACGTTGCCGATGAAACCGTCGCAAACGATCACGTCCACATTTCCGCGAAACACGTCGCGGCCTTCCACGTTGCCGACAAAATTTAGCGACGACTGCTTCAGCAGGTTGGACGCTTCGCGAGTCAACTCGTTACCTTTCATCTCTTCTTCGCCGATCGACAGCAGGGCCACGCGCGGACGTTTCACGCCCCAAATCGCGCGGTAATAAATCTCGCCCATCACAGCAAATTGGCGAATCTGCTCGGGCTTTGAATCCACATTCGCGCCCACGTCCAGAATCACCGAAATCTTGTCCTTCATGTTGGGAAAGGCGGCGGCCAGCGCGGGGCGGTCCACAGCAGGAAGCGTGCCGAGAATGAAACGGGCGACGGTCATTGCTGCGCCGGTGTTCCCAGCGCTTACCATGGCTTCCGCTTTGCCGTCACGGACCAAGCGCGCGGCCACGTGCATGGAGCTTTCCTTCTTGCGGCGGAAAGCCTGCGAAGGGGAGTCGCTCATGGTGATCACGTCGGTGGCACCCACGATTTCGATGGGGAGGTTTCGCGAGCGGTGCCGGCTCAATTCCTGTTTGAGCGCGGCCTCCATGCCCACCAGGGCGATATGGATACCAAACTCGCGCGCGGCCAGGATCGCGCCTTCCACTTCCGCACGAGGCGCATGGTCGCCTCCCATGGCATCTATTGCAATGGTGGTCATCTGAGCACCAACGGGCTCCAATCGCGCGAAATCGGAAAGGCAATCGAAGGAAAACTTAGGCCGTCTTGACCGAAGTGTCAATCACTTCACGGCCTTTGTATTGCCCGCAATGGGGACATGCCTGATGCGGCAGTTTCTTCTCGTGGCAATTCGGACACTCGGAAAGCGAGAGCGTTCGGAGATGGTCGTGGGCACGCCGCTTGTTCTTGCGCGCATGGGAGTGACGTCGTTTTGGATTAGGCATTCCTGCTCCTCTAAATTAGCCGTGTGCAGCTTGGTATGGCTGAAATGGAAAGGGATAGTGTAGCGTTTTATTGCTTTTTGAACCAGTCCTGCTTCAAACGGGCAAGCGGAGCTAGGCGCGGGTCGGCAGAGTTCTTTTCGCAGCGGCACTCTTCGTTATTCAGATTCGCGCCGCAATGCGAGCACAAGCCCCGGCAGTCGCTGCGGCATATTACCTTCATGGGTAGGGCCAGATTTACCTGCTCGGCCAGAACGTCGGCGAGGAACAGGCCGTCACCTTCGAAGAAGGCGATTTCGGTATCGTCCAGGTTGAGGTGAAACTCGTCATTATGGGCGATGGAGGTCATCGGGCGGTAAAACAAGTCAAAGTCGCGGCTGATTTCTTCTACTACGGTATCCAGGCAGCGTGCGCAAACCATTTCAACGCGCGTGTGCAGGTTGCCGTAGACACGGATTTGGCCTTCCGTGAGCTCGGCCGTCGCGCGCACTTCGAGCGGTTCCACTTGGCGAAACTCGCCGGAATGGAAGTCGAGCGTCCCGGGAATATAGCTCTTCCGTATGCGGATTTTTCGGACGGCAAGTTCTTTTACGTCCAGAAACATTGGGTTCTCCGCGTTAGTAAAGCTAATTATATGACCAGTGCCGGCGATGTCAAGGAAGCCACTTTGAGAACAATACCGACTGACACCAAATGGACAATGACTTTCTTAGACTGCTTTAGATGCGCAATTGCCCGGGACAGCTGCTAGCCCGAATGGGACGCTGGGAGGCCCAGTCGCTCGTTACACTGGCGCAGCAGAAAATGGTCGGTCATTCCGGCGATGTAGTCGCAAATCACACGATGGCGTGGCTCGTTTTCGGCCAATTCCGCGTATTGCTTGGGCAGACGCTGCGGATGGTCGAGGAAGAACAGGAAAAGGGCGTCTAGCGAAGCAACGGAGCGGTCCCGGTCGAAAGCAATGGCCGGATGGGAATACAGATGGGCGTACAAGAAGCGCTTTAATGCGGCATTTCGCTCAGCGATTTCGGACGAAAAGGCGGCCACGCGCTTTGGCAGATGGCGAACGTCTTGGGAATTTTTGGCGCCGCTTTCCTGAACTTTGGTTACCGTGTTGTCGATCAAGTCGGTCACCAGGCGATTAAGGAGCTGCTTTAGCGCCGCATTGAATTTCAGCTTGCGGCGGCCTTGTGGGTAGCGGCGATCAATCTCGGCGTAAGCTTCGTCGAAGATGGAAACTTCCGCGCGCAACAGATCGAAATCGAAAAGCCGAGACTCGAAGCCGTCGTCCAGATCAGCCGTGTTGTAAGCAATTTCGTCGACTAGATCGATGAGCTGAGCTTCCAGAGTTGGGCGCTCGTGCAAGCGGTATTCAGCTAGTGACGGAAATCCACCTTCAGAATAGCTCCGCGAATGTTTCACGATGCCTTCGCGGACCTCGAAGGTGAGATTCAGGCCGGGAAAATCCAGATAGCGCTGCTCGAACTGTTCGACGATGCGAAGCGCATGGAGATTGTGGTCAAAGTGCTCGCCGTGTTCGCGCATACGCAGGTCCAGTTGTTTTTCACCTGCGTGTCCAAAAGGCGGGTGCCCGATGTCGTGAACCAAGGCAAGCGCTTCGGTGAGGTCCGTGTTCAGGCCGAGCGCGTCGGAAACGGTGCGCGCGATCTGCGCGACTTCTATTGTGTGAGTCAGGCGATTGCGAAAATGGTCGGAATAGCGCGTGGTGAAAACTTGTGTCTTGGCTTCCAGCCGGCGAAAGGCGCGGGAGTGGATTACGCGATCGCGGTCGCGCGCATAGTCGCCGCGGTAGGGATGCTGTGCCTCGGAATAGCGACGGCCGCGAGAACACCGCACCTCCATCGCGTAAGCTGCCAGCGGCGCCGGCGTCATACGGGATCCTTAGATTTTGCCGGGCAGGAGGGAAAGTTCCTGGTCTGCTTGCTCGGCGATGGGCGTGTCGGGATAGTCAGATTTAATTTGCGCGTACAACTTGGACGCTTCCGCCGGGTTGCTTGCGCTATAGTGCTGAGCCAGCGCCAGCATCACAACCGGTTTCGGCACCAGAACGGTAGGCTTGGCGATTAACTTCTTGTAAAGATTCACGGCTTCGTCGCCTTGGCCAAGCCGGTCCTCCAATTGAGCCAGCTCGAAACGCGCCATGGCGGCAAAATCTTCGTCGCCCGAATCGGCGAGGCTCTGTAACAATTTCTTGGCCGCGTCATTGTTGCCCAGCCGTTCCTGGCTGATCGCCTCATAATAGCTGGCCAGCTGGCCGGGACGAGTGCGCGGATATTTCTTCGCTACGTCCTCAAATTTCCGAAGCGCCTCTGAATATTTGTTCTTCTCGTCCGTGTAGGTGAGTTCGCCTGGTTGCTGGGGCTCGAGTGGCGAACGGATGCGCGCATCGAATACTTTGTTGGCGTCATCAAAGGCCGCTGCGGCCTTCACGGTTTGGCGCTCGGCGTAGCTCTTCCAGCCAAAAACGCCCAAGGCGACGATGACAGCGATGATAACGATATAAAACGTGAGCGCCTGATGCCCGAAAACCAGATCTGCGCCGTGCACCAGGGTATTGCGCACTTCGTCCGTTTTCAGTTCTTTACGGGAAATACGTTGCGCCAATTGCTTCTCCTGAAGGGAGTTACAGATGATGATATCACAGGGTGCCGGGGGAACTAAAATGCCGGACGGTGCGTCCCCAGGGCTCTCTTGTTAATCTTAATTGCGTGGCAAGGTTTCTCTGTAGAGACTAAGATTGGCGGGGTTCGCCGTCCGGTGCGAACCCAGGAGAATAAACTTATGGTAGACGGCGAAAAGTGCGCACATCCTGTTTGTACTTGCACGGTAACAAAAGGAAAGTACTGCAGCACTGAATGTGAGGCCATGGAAGATACTCCGGATCTTGAATGCCTGTGCAATCATCCTAGCTGCAAAGGCAAAACGATCTAGAGTTCTGTTGGCATAGAAAACGAAATAATCCGCCGGAAGAAGGGAGACACTCGATGTCGTTCGGACTTTACGCCGCGGGTTTTGCAATCGTAATTGTCGGCCTGATCTATGCCGCCTACTTGATGCACGTCCCGGCGCACTGGATCGCGGTAGGTGCGATTATTCTGATAGGACTGGGAATTGTGACAGGCGTCAAGAACACGCGCCAAAAAGATCCTCCGAGCTAGAGCGGCTTCTAACCAATGGGAAAGCGATCGATTTGTGTGGGGCTTGCGCGACTCGTGTAGCGCGAAGCGGAATGCTCTAGCGGAAAGCGCGGATCGCGACTTCTTCGTCAGACTGTACATCGAATACGGTAAAAAGCCGTGTGATTTGCAAAATGTCGTGCACACGCTTGGTGAGATGAAGCAGCTTCAGCTCGCCTTTTGCGTTTCGTACCGTGGTGAAAGCGCTCACCAGCTCGCCGATACCGGAGCTGTCGATATAATCCACATCGTAGAGGCTAATGATGATTTTTTTCTGGCCGTTCTCGACAAGCTCGCGGATGGTTTTCCGCAATAGAGCACTGCCGTCGCCCAATGTAATCTTGCCGCTGAAATCCACGATTGATACGTCGCCTATTTGTCTGCAGGTCGCCTGAATAGCCACGGAATAGCCTCTGGCTAATTCTACTCCGGTTGGTGGGTGCCGTTGTTGGAAACTTTATGCGGAAGCTTTTTAACCATTACGAGTTCGGCGCCGCCACCCGGTGCGGTGTGCACATCGAACTGATCCATGAAAGCCTTCATCAGGAAAAGCCCCCGACCTGAAGTGCGCAGCAGATTTTCTTCTTCCAGCGGATCGGGTATTTCGTGCAGCTCGAAACCTTTTCCTTGGTCCAAAACACGCACGGTCATATTTTCGGGGTCGAGCTCGACCGTCATCAGGATTTTCTTGCGGCGATCCTGCTGATTGCCGTAGTTGTAAGCGTTGATGACCCCTTCGCGCACGGCCATGCCGATCTTATGGAGTTCTTCCTCGCTGAAGCCGGAGGCTTCCGCAATGCGCATACAGATACTTTCTGCGAGGTCCACGCTTTCCAGCAGCGTCTCCAGCGTGACCTCGATCCGATGGGTTTGGGCCGCCATTCCTAGAGTCGAGGGAAATCCTTGTTGAAAAGACGGGTGTATGGGTATCACAGCGCCGGAGTACAAGTCAATGCAGTCCCGGTAAGTCCCGGTACCGGACCATTCTCTTGAATTCCGGCGGCGGTCAGGCCCCGTCAGTGCGCTCTAGCGTGCGGTACTGCATGGCTTCTCTGTGCGCAGCTCATCGGCTTCCGCGAGATCGGCATCAATTCCAAACACTGCGGCGCCAAATGTTTGGAAGAGCTTCGAAAGGTCGGGACCGGAGAGGGAGTCCCCGTGGCGCTCTGGTAGGGTTACACAAAAGAGTACGTGACGCTAGCGATACTACGCAGAACCATCTGCCGTCATTTGTGATTGTGCTATTCTCGGTATTACGAGAGCGACCATGAGCAAATTCCCAAACTGGAACGCCTATTGGCTTCCTGTTATTTCTGTACTTGTTTTGACTGTCCTAGCGCAGGCCCAAGCGCCGGAAAGCAACTCCGCTCAAGCCGTCTCTGTGAACAATCGCGGCCTTCAGTTGTTTAAACAAGCGAAGATTGACGAAGCCATCGCTCAGTATCGCCAGGCGCTAGTGCTGCGTCCGGATTTTGCGGAGGCGCTGAGCAATCTGGGCCTCGCGCTCGATGCCAAGGGCGATGACGTGGAAGCCCTCGCCGACCTCGACAAAGCCCTAGCGCTGAAGCCTAGAGATGCCACCACGGAGAACAACCGCGGTCTTGCGCTTTATCACCAAGGAAAGTACCCGGAATCGATTGCCGCATATCAACTTGCCATTTCGTTTCACTCTAATTTTCCGCAAGCATACAACGGAATGGGTGCGGCGCTCGTGGCCGACGGCAAAACGGAGGAAGCCATCGCCGCTTATCGCACCGCTCTGCGTCTTCAGCCGCGCTACGTGGAGGCCATGAACAATCTCGCAAGCGCGCTTGATGCGGAAAAGAAATACGACGAAGCGATTCAGATTTATCAGCAAGCGCTGAAGATCGAGCCCAAGGCAACCGACATCCGCATGAACTTTGCTACCGCGCTGCAAGGTGCCAGTCGCATGGAAGAAGCCATCGCCGAGTATCGCGAAATCGTGGCGGCTCGTCCTAACGACGCGCACGCCTTCTTTCAACTCGGTCATTTGTTGTACCAGCAAGGCAAACTGCAGCAAGCAATCGCAGCACTGGAAAAGAGTTTTGCATTACAGCCAGATCAGACCGAGACCGCGTTCAATCTTGCGCGCGCCTATCAGGATGCCGGAAATCTTTCGGCCGCTGTCGAAACATATCAGAAAGGCCTCGCGCTTAAGCCGGACGATCTGCACGGCCTATACAATTTGGGCAACACGTATCTAACCTTGAAGGAACCGATTCAAGCAGAGGCGATGTTTCGCAAGGTGCTCGAGCTTCAAGCGGATTTTGCCGTCGCCTTGCAAGGGCTCGGAATCGCCCAGATGCAGGCGGGCGATCTGACCGCTGCCGAAGCGTCTTTCGTAAAGTTGGATGAAATGCAGCCCGACAATGCTGACGCGCGCGTCAACCTCGGGAACGTTTTCTTCAACAAAGGGCAATACGGACCCGCCGTGGACAGCTACCGCGAAGCCATTCGCTTGAACGCAAATCTGGCCCACGCGCATTACAACCTGGGAATGGCGTTGCTGCGTCTTAACGATCAAAAAGCGGCTGACAAAGAATTTCAGGAAGCCAAGCGCATGGACCCTGCGCTCATTCCGCCAAAATAATCTTCCATGCCTGCAGGGCCCGCCGCTTTGTGGCATCGCCCGAAAAAAGAAACCCCCAACGAACCCAGGCATCTAAACCACTATGACGATAAGAAAAGTAAAACTTGGTTCGCAAGGGGCAATCGTATCCCGCATGGGACTCGGCTGCATGGGTATGAGTGAGTTCTACGGCGAGCGAAACGACGCAGAGTCGGCCGCCACTATCTTGCGGGCGTTGGATTTGGGAATTAATTTCCTCGATACGGCGGACACGTACGGAATTGGTGATAACGAAGAGTTAGTTGGGGGAACCATTCGGGGACGCCGGGATGAGGTTTTTCTGGCCACGAAGTTTGCCAACATCCGGTCGAAGACTGATCCGACCTTTTGGCAGATCAGCGGCAAGCCCGAGTATGTCCGCTCGGCATGCGATGCTTCGCTGAAGCGGCTGGGCCTGGATCACATCGACCTGTATTACCAACATAGAGTGGACCCGCTGATTCCTATTGAAGAAACAGTGGGCGCGATGGCCGAGCTCGTGAAGGCCGGGAAGGTGAAGTATCTGGGATTGTCGGAAGCCTCGCCCGCTACCATTCGGCGCGCGCATAAGGTCCATGCGATCACCGCGCTTCAAACAGAATATTCGCTTTGGGAACGGCATGCGCAGAAAGAGATTTTTGCAACCGTGCGCGAGTTGGGGATTGGCTTTGTGCCGTACAGCCCGCTCGGCCGTGGCTTCCTTACCGGCACGATCAAAAAGAATACAAATTTGGGCGACAAGGATGCACGCTTTCGACGCTATCCGCGCTTCGCAGGCGAGAATTTTGAGAAGAACGAAGCGTTGGTCGAGCGCGTACGCGCGATTGCCGAGCGCAAGGGTGTAACTCCTGCCCAGTTGGCATTGGCCTGGGTACTAGCGAAGGGCGAAGATCTCGTGCCAATTCCTGGAACGAAGCGCAGAAAATATCTGGAAGAGAACGCGGCTGCGGCGGACATCAAGTTGACTCCCCGCGAGGTCGCGGAAATGGAGGCCGCTGTTCCGGAGGACCAAGTTGCCGGCGACCGCTACGCCGCTGAAAATATGAAGCACATCGACCGCTGATCCTGGTGACTTAAGAAACTGTGCACGAGTGCCGCACGCGCCGGTAAGGTAGCTCAGCTCGTTAGAGGGCGGACTGATTTTCCGGCTCTTTACACACGCCGCTGTCCGCCGTATGCTTCCCGCAGTAAAGATTTATGCTAGTTAGTTTTCGGAGGGCACGTGATTTGGATACTTCTGGCGGTTGTTGTCCTGGCCGTGATTTTCGTGATCAGTATGTACAACGGCCTGGTCAGCCTCAAGGTGCAGTGCGACAACGCGTGGTCTGACATCGACGTTCAACTCAAACGCCGCTATGATTTAATTCCTAATTTGGTGGAAACCGTGAAGGGTTACGCGGCGCACGAGCAAGGGACGCTGCAAGGCGTGGTGGAAGCGCGCAATCGCGCCATGAGCACCCAAGGACCTGCGGCAAAGGCCGAAGCTGAAGGCGTGCTCACCTCTGCGTTGCGCCAGGTTTTTGCCCTCGCCGAAGCCTATCCTCAATTGCGCGCCGTGGAATCTTTTACCCAACTTCAAAACACGCTGAACCAGATCGAAGACAGCGTGCAGAATGCGCGGCGGTATTACAACGCTGTGGTGCGTGACTTCAACACGAAGATTGCGCAGTTTCCCTCTAACATCATTGCCGGCATGTTCAATTTCAAGCCGCGCGAGTTTTTCGAGATCAGCGCGCCGGCCGAGCGCGAAGTACCGAAAGTCAGCTTCGGCAGCGCGACCACTTAGCGCGGGTCGCAACTCTCGCCAAAATGAAATACGCTCGCAAATCGATCGGACTATCTGCAATTTGCCTGGCAGTATTTCTCAGCGCGCTACCCGTCTTCCCCGCAGCGCGCCAGCTGGTCATTCAGCGTTTCGATGATGAAGTAGTGGTCAGTGAAGACGGAACCATCGACGTCACCGAAACAATCGAGGCCCGTTTTAACGGACCGAACTGGCACGGGCTGTACCGTTCGATCCCCATCGAGTACACCAATCCGCAAGGCCTGAATTACACCCTCTTGATCGACCACATCACGGTTACCGACAGTACTGGCCAAAGCTTGAAATACGACCAGAGCCGCGTGGGCCGTTACGCAAAATTCAAGATTTATATTCCCAACGCTAGTGACTCAGCCCACACGATAATTTTTCACTATCGGGTTCTGGACGCGATTCGGTTCT
>Ga0073928_10006020_pt1 | contig 16588 bp, 20 predicted proteins | sample PaiPotPPA55metaG_FD_76969 | JGI IMG/M metagenome (GOLD analysis project Ga0073928, IMG submission 76969) | Iron sulfur acid spring bacterial and archeal communities from Banff, Canada, to study Microbial Dark Matter (Phase II) - Paint Pots PPA... ... | reverse complement strand
GGGACGTTTCGGCCATCTTCACGCCGAGCACATCGCCAATTTGCAGAAGTTTGCCAACGAGCAATGGCGCATGATGGGTGTTGAGTTGCCCGAAGCTTTGATTCAGGCGTCGGACGCGAAAAACCTAACCAACATGGCGGCTGCAACCGAGGCGGCAGCAGTGGCGGAGACTGTATGAACGCAAAGGCCGATACTCTCACAACTCAAAAAGAGCCTGAAGTCGAGCCCGAAGGACAGGAAAGTTACATTGTCACCGAAGGCAAGAAGCGCGGATCCACGCGCGATGTGCGGCCAGAAGCGGCCTACGACCGCTACTACACCGTGCTGCGCGTGCATCCCGGCGATGCGATTCTCACCGACAACTGGCATACGAATCAGGTCCTTGACCACGCACGCACCAATTTTGAAGGCGTCACCTTCGCTATGCGCACGCTGGAGGCCTGGGGCGCGATGATCGAAAACGATCACCGCGCTTACTACACCGCCGGAGGGCGAATCTGGATGATGGATCTGGAGCCCTCGGAAGGTAAGAAGAAACGGCTGCCTGGAACCGGCGCCAGTAAGAAGTAGCGGACACTTTGCCACGTGTCCTGCTGATTGACGACACGCCGGAAATAGCCGAGTTGCTGACGTTTTCGCTGCGTGACCTGGGCTATGAAGTCGCTGCATCCGGCTATACCAGCGGCGTCAATGACTTGATCATTGAGAACAGCGCGAGTGCGCTGGTGCTCGACTGTACAAGCTACGATATGAGTGAAGCACTCTTCGACTCGGTGCGCGCCCACCCAAATCACGCAGGCTTTCCTGTTGTCATCATTAGTGACACGCCGGAACAAGCTAATGCCAGCCTGCGCTCACGCAAGGCGCGCAAAGTCCTGCTCGTCCCAAAACCTTTTACAGCTGCGCAAGTTGGGATGGCGTTAAAGCAGCTACTCGAATAAATATGGCGCTGTGGAGCATGGACGAGTGGCAATACCTCGAGCGCGAGGTCGTCACTGACCCGAAGGGCAGGCAATGGACAGTTGCGCTGATGGACGTGCTGGGTCAGCAAGGCGATCCCGACATGCCGAACAGTTTGCAGGAGCTTCAATATTCATCGGGCCGTTACTTCACGCTCGTTTACTCGGATAGCGGCGCATTACAGCGGGAGCGCGGCTATGCGGCGCTACCAGAAGCTACCAACGCCTATTCCAACCTGCTGGTGAGTGTCATTGATGGCAGCCTCGATCCTTCGCAACCAGTGTTTCGGCAGGATCTCGAAGATTGAAAGAAGATAGGGACGCCCTCGGCACTAGCGGCCGGGATCGAGGTCCCTCATGATGACATGAAGCACCTGACCCGTGGTTCGCGCATCACGCTCGGTGACGGTTGCAGCCGCCGCAATCTCGCCCCCCGCGTTCATGCGTTCCCGGTAATGCCGCGCCACTTCCGGCAGGCGGGCACATCCGCCGCGAATAAGTCCGGCCTTCTCGGCGACGGAGAGGCGAGTCTCGAACGACCAATCGGCAAGCTTTCCGGCAGGCGCTCCATAACTATTCAAACTGTTGGTCCCCTTGTGTTCGAGCGCGTCGGTCACGATCGCCTCCAGGATTCCGCAGGTAGTGACCAGTGCAAGCTGATGGTCGCCTGTGGCCAGGGCAGTACGGCTATCGGAGTAGGCTTGCTCAAGTACGGGCCGAAGTTCGGTATTGTGAACGAATTCGAAGCGACGGGGTGGCGGGGCGCTGGACGAAGCCGCCGTAATCGCCTTATCGTCTGTAGCGGTGAGCGAGGCAACGGCCTGTCCCAGGACACCAAGCAATTGCTGGGCGAGCTCGGCCGGAGCTGCGCCTTCCACGGCACGCCCATCGGCGGTGTGCATCAGAAAAGCTTGGCTGAACGAACGGGCCAGCCAATGAGCTTTGCTGCCTCCAGACAGTTGATTGATAGTCACGCCACAGTCTTCCTGCCAGCGTCGCATGGCCGCGACGGTGGCAGCCTCCAAGGGACCTGCCATCAATGCGCCCCGAAGCTCCTGTCCACGACGGATCAGCCCGTCAAGATGCGCCAGGTAAGTCTGGATTTGAGATTCGAGGCTTGGGTCCATGGCTGTTTTTATCGCCGTCCCAAATCGGGGAGCGGACGAGGACATAGAGTCTTGACACTTCTTTACAACGGTGGTAAAGTCCCTCCCGCAAGTGGTTCGGTAATCGGACCAGTATATAACACTATGCGCTACAGTTCGGTTTGCGCGGTGTGCTGGTGAACTCACAATGAGGCATCGATGACCACAAATCCCAATGCGCTAATTCATCCGTCGCGTATTCCCAACCGCTGGGTCCAACTCATGGCTGGCATCGTAGCAATGATGGCGATTGCCAATTTGCAATACGCCTGGACTCTTTTCACCAAACCCATACAAGCCCATCTACACGTCAGTCTGGTCGCGGTGCAGTGGACGTTTACTTTGTTCGTCGCACTTGAGACCTGGCTCGTACCTTTTGAAGGATATCTCGTCGATCGCATCGGACCGCGGCTCATGCTGGGCCTGGGCTCGATCATGGTCGGCTTGGGATGGATCGGCTCCGGCCGGGCTGAGACCATCAATAGCCTCTACTTCTGGTACGGGGTGGGCGGTATCGGCGCCGGTATCGTCTATGGCGGAGCCATCGGGAATGCACTGAAATGGTTTCCGGACCATCGCGGTCTCTGCGTCGGCTTGACGGCGGGGGCTTTCGGCATAGGCACCGCCACGACGATCGCACCCATCGCGGACATGCTGAAGGCGACGAACTACCAGCACACTTTCATCGTGTGGGGAATTATTCAGGGTGTTGTGGTTCTGGCTGCTTCTTTGTTCCTGGCACGGCCTCCGGAGGGATGGACGCCGCCGAACTGGAAAGAGAAAGAAGCGAAGATCAGAGCCAAGGTAAATACTTCGGCGGTCGATATGACCCCGTGGGAGATGTTGAGACAGCCCTCGTTCTACGTCATCTACGTAATGATGACGATGCTGGCATTCGGTGGTCTGGTGGTTACGGCGCAACTCAATCCCATGGCTTCTTCTTACCATGTCGACAAAGTTGTCGTAGCTTTTGGCATGACTGCGTTGGTGCTGGCAATTACCGTCGACCGGATTCTGAACGGATTGACTCGTCCGTTCTGGGGATGGGTCTCCGATAATATCGGCCGCGAAAATGCTATTTTCATCGCCTTCATTCTGGAGGCAATCGCAGTGTATGCCCTGCTGCAACTGATCAACCGTCCGGTTTGGTTTGTAGCGCTGTCGGGCTTGTGTTTCTTTGCCTGGGGCAATATTTTCTCGCTGTTCCCATCGATCACCGGAGATCTCTACGGAAATAAGTGGGCCACTACCAACTACGGAATCGTGTACACGGCGAAGGGCGTGGCTGCGGGCTTTGCCGGTCCCGGCGCTGCCTGGCTTTTCGCTAAGACAGGTTCCTGGAACCGAGTCTTCTGGGCGATGATTGCCTGCGACTTGATTGCCGCATTTATGGCACTGCTGTGGCTGAAGCCGTTGGCGCATCGCGTTGTCAAGAATTCGGAACGCGCGACTTCAGCCCCCGCGCCTGCGGTCATTAAAGCGCGAGGCGTGGCCTAGCGGAGTAGGGATCAGCTACTGTCAGGCTCTAGGGGTACATCAAGAGGCTGATTCCTGCTTGCGCAGAAAAATTCAAAAGACTCAGCCTGAAAATCGTGTTGGCAAGTTTCTTGCACAGTACCACGTCTGAAGTCGGCAGCGCCCCTCCTCCATTCGCGGAAAGTAAAGTCCACGCCCCTGAAATAGCAATTGCCATGGTGAGAAGGCGGAGGTGTGAACCCGATGAGTGAAAACCAGAATAAGAGTAAAAAGATTCATCGCGTTCAGGAGAGTTGAAAGTCCAAACGTACCGCTCTGATAGTTGTCCATTCTTATTCCTCCAGCAGCCCAGTCAGACGAGCAAGTAATCGCTAGGAACTCCCTACGGGGCAACCCGCGTTTCCCAATCGAATTCTAAGTCATAGTTGCCGGGAGGCGCGCATGGTGCAAAGAACCGCGAATTTAACTTTGCTGGCTTTAACTTTGGTATTCTCGACCGCGGCTATCGCTCAGCAAGGTATCTCTTCTACGCCGTCTCAGGACCATCCCAATGCAAACAACACCCGGACGGCAGAGATCAAAATACGCGGTTGCGTGAGCGGAGGGAAGCGCTACACCTTCATGCAAGCCAGCACGCAAGCAATGTTCGAGTTGATTGGCGACAATAACGGTTTTAATTCCGCTCGCGGAAAGCTGGTTGAGATTACGGCGGACGAGCTAGCGCCTCAAGGCTCGGACAATCTTCCCAAGCTACGGGTGAACAATTTGCGCGTGATTGCAGAGAAGTGTCCAATTCAGGCGCGGGCAGCCTCGAGAACCAAACCGCCCTCAGCAAATGAAGGCCCGCCCTCCGCAGCTGAATCTCCGGATACGGCACCGTACGCCGATCCTGGCACTCAAACGCAAACTCCACCCAACGTTAACAACCCAAACATTTCGGGCGACACCGGCGCTCCTAGTCCGGGCACGGGAAACCCGCCGAAGCCGCCTCAGTAACGCTGGGAGCAGATTGATAGACGGTTAGAATTTGTCCCGGTGCTGCGAGTGATCGACCGGTTTATCAAGTTGATTTTCTGCCGCTTGCAAAAGATCATTGAGTTCGGCCACTATGGCATGGAATTTTTTGGAGTCTTTCTCGGCGGCAATCTGCGCTGCGAGTTGAATTAACTGCTCTTTGTCGTCACTTTGTAAAAAGGGGCTCCAGCACGCTTCAGATTTTGGCAAAACCCGATTTAGCCTAACAGCTAAAACGTGACAGTCGTCATCATCTTCCGAGGGTCAGCAACTCTCTGAACCCTATACCCGGATAATGTTCGAAGCTTGCAACAAGCCAAAAATTGTACGATTGCTTTCACTTTTTAGCATCCGCCTGATTAACAGCGCTTTCAATCTCTTATTTATTTCGCCTCGTCACCCCTGTTATACGGTATGTACTGTATCGAACAGAAAAAGCTTGTCTGATAATCTCACCTCCGAATATTTCTGTCATGGGTCTAGCCGCTCTCATCTGTGTTTTCCCGGTTTCCAGGATTGTTGTCGGCGGAGCCTTGGGCCGGCGATTAATAAATGGATGTGGTTATCAATTTGGGTGATGGCATGTCCAAACCAGATGATCGAAAGTCTCTGAGAATTCTAGTGGTAGATGATCACGCAGTTTTTCGTAAGCAGGTGTGTGCGTTCCTAAAAACTCAAGCGGGCTTTGAAGTGGTATGCGAAGCAGCAGATGGCTTAGAGGGCATACGTCACGCAAAAGAGCTTCAGCCCGACGTGATCGTATTGGACGTCAGCATGCCGACTCTCGGAGGGATTGAGGCTGCCGTGCGCATGCGTAAAGTCGCTCCAAAATCAAGAATAGTCTTTTTGAGCCAGCACAACTCCGAGGGAGTAGCCAAGGCCGCCCTGGCCACCGGCGCACACGCGTTTGTCACCAAAGTCGCCGCGGCAACCGACCTCATTCCGGCGATTCAGGCGGTTGTAGCGGGCAAGAACTTCATTAGCCAGTTTCAGCCGTAGCAATCTCGCACCCCCTTAGTAGTGGCACTTGCAATTTTACCCATCTGCAAGATTTCCCCGCTAACTCTTGACGTAGAGATGTTGCGTCAACGTCTTTGCAATCGCAGATCTCGCAGAAGCGGCGACACCTGGGCACGCTGAATCGAAATATCGAAGGGCTAATGAAATCCGTGAAATAGACGATAGAGGACTGGAGGGCAGGGAAGAGAGAGACATTCCTGTGTTGCGACCCTTGATTGCAAGGAAGGGAAAGGAATAGCGATGAGTGACAGCGATATCGTCCAGGATTTTCTGGTGGAAAGTTACGAGAACCTGGACCGGCTGGATCGTGAGTTAGTTGGGCTGGAGAAAAATCCTCATGATCGCGAGGCTTTGGCCAGCGTTTTTCGCACTATTCATACCATCAAGGGAACCTGCGGATTTCTCGGTTTCACCAAGCTGGAGAAGGTGGCGCACGTCGGGGAAAACTTGCTGACACGGCTTCGTGATGGGCAACTCACGCTCAATCCGGAGTTGAACTACGGCGCTGCTCGGCATGGTGGATGCCGTTCGCCAGATGCTGAACCAGATTGAAATCTCAGGTCAGGAAGGCGAACGCGACGATTCACTCCTGATATCCACACTAACCAGGTTGCAGCAGGTCCCCGAAACTCCGGCGAAGAGCGCGGCCGCGGAGTTGAAGATCCCTTTCGAGCCTGCAGTAGCGCCGCCCATCGGCGACATTCTGATGGAGCGGACCGGGGTAACTCAGGCCGAGATCCAGTTAGCCGCAGACATGCAAAAAAAAGGCGACCCGCGGCACATGGGTGAAATCCTGGTCGAACAGGGTGCGGTGCGTCCCGCAGATGTCGTCGAAGCACTGAAGATTCAGCAAGCCGCCCGCACGCAGGCTGCGCTGTCCGATAGCACCATCCGTGTGGACGTGGGGCTGCTCGACAAAGTAATGAATCTGGTTGGAGAGTTGGTGCTGGCACGCAATCAGGTTCTGCAGTTCGCCAGCCGCATGAAAGACACGGGTTTCGTGGCAGTCTCACAGCGCCTGAATCTGATTACCACCGAATTGCAGGAAGGCGTGATGAAAACCCGCATGCAGCCCATCGGGAATATTTGGGGGCAATTCCCGCGCACCGTGCGCGACGTGGCCCTCGGTTGCGGCAAAGAAGTGGGCATCGAAATGGAAGGCAAGGAAACCGAACTGGACAAAACCATTATCGAGGCAATTAAAGACCCGCTCACCCATCTCGTACGCAATTCCGTGGATCAGGGAATCGAACTTCCGGACGACCGCGTAAAGGGAGGCAAAGCCCGCAGTGGACGCCTGATTCTGCGCGCTTTTCACGAAGGGGGACAGGTCAACATCGAGATCAGTGACGACGGCGCCGGGCTCGACGCCGACCGCATTCGCAAGAAGGCGCTCGAACGCGGAGTGATCACTACCGAGCAAGCCGCGCACATGGCAGAGCGGGAAGTCTTTAATTTGATTTTCCTCCCGGGATTTTCTACTGCCGAGAAAGTGACCAATGTCTCCGGTCGCGGCGTGGGCATGGACGTGGTCAAGACGAATGTCGAAAAAATCGGCGGCACCGTCGACGTTCAATCCACGCGCGGGCAGGGCACCACGGTTCGAGTCAAAATTCCCCTGACGCTGGCCATCATACCAGCGCTGGTCGTGACTTGCGGCGGTGATCGCTACGCCATTCCTCAAGTGAGCCTGATCGAACTGGTACGGCTGAAGGCCGAGGAGGTCGGCAAAGGGATTGAATTGGTCCATGGCGCGCCCGTGTACCGTTTGCGCGGACGCCTGCTTCCCCTGGTCTATCTCAACCGCGAGCTGAAGCTGGCGGAGAAACCATCGACTAGCAAGGACGATGGCGCAGTCAACATCATCGTTCTGCAAGCTGATGGGCGGCAGTTCGGCCTGGTGGTGGACCACATCAACGACACCGAAGAGATCGTGGTGAAGCCGCTGCGCAAACAGCTCAAGACGGTCAAGACTTTTGCCGGATCCAGCATTATGGGCGACGGGAAGGTCGCACTTATTCTGGATGTGCTCGGCCTGGCCCAGCGCGCCAGCGTGATTACGGAAACGCGGGATCGTGCTGTGACGGGAAAAGCAGCCGAGACCGCATCGGCCAAGGAAGAAAAACAAACCTTCTTACTATTCGCTGGCCCTGGTGACTCCCGCATGGCCATACCTCTAAGCACTCTGGCGCGGCTTGAGGAATTCCCGGCAAATCAAGTGGAGATGTCAGGCAGCCAGTGGGTCGCGCAGTATCGCGGACAGATTCTTCCCTTGATTCGTCTCAGCGTGGTGCTCGAAGAGCGGCGCAATAAGCTGCGAAGCTTGGAAGCACTGCCCAGCGTGGATTCCGGACCCATACAGGTGCTGGTGCTGAATCACGATGGACGAACCTTTGGTTTAGTAGTGGAACGCATCGTGGACATTGTTGAAGATCGTGCCGACGTACGCACACCAGCCACTCGTCCCACGGTTCTTTATTCGGTAGTGATTGGCGACCGGGTTACGGAAATGCTCGATATCCCAACTATTTTGCGCAAGGCGTCCATCCCTGCTGCGCGCCTAAAGGCTGTCCAAACGCCTCCGGAGGTTGTGAATTAAGCTATGGCTCAAACTTCGCAGTTTTGTACTTTCTATCTGGACAAGTTGCTATTTGGCGTGGAACTGAAAGGCGTCCAAGAAGTCATCCGTTCGTTGGATATGACTAAAGTTCCGCTGGCCCCAGAAGTGGTCACCGGACTGATTAACCTGCGCGGCCAGATCGTTACGGCGGTCGATTTGCGCGCCCGCCTCGGGCTGGCGTCACGGCCTGCAGGCGCGCTCGCCATGAATGTGGTGGTGCGCTCGGACGATGGCGCAGTCAGCCTTCTGGTGGATGAAATCGGCGATGTGGTTGAGGTCGACGAGAACACCTTCGAGCCGCCGCCGGAAACTCTGCGCTGTCCGGTGCGAGAGATGATCCCCGGAGTACATAAATTGGATGATCGACTCATGCATGTGCTGGACATTGAAAAGGCGTGCCAGATGGCGGATGTCACGACAGCCGCAACAGCAGCCCGATAGCACGGGTCCAATCGATCGAAGACGGGCCGGCGTGGCGCTAAAGCCTCCGTGCTTGCCGGCCGATGACAACCATGTAACTGCAGCAGGCAAATGACCCGCTGATTGTCTGTAACAACCTGCGCAACCTACTTCAGAATGTATTGCCGAAAGGTGGGGAGCTTTATGACTTGCTTCAGGAAAATGAACATGGCCCCGAAATTGGGGCTGGGATTTGGTTCGGTCCTGATCTTGGTAGTGGTGTTGGGCCTTGTTTCTTCGGTTCAGCTGTCCAGGATAAATAGCGGCACTGTCGACATCGCAACCAATTGGCTTCCTCGCGTGCAAGCCATCGCGGAGTTGAGGCTTGATGCGGCAGAGGTCCGGAACGATACGTTGAACTATATGATCGCTACCGACAAAAAGCAGCATTACGACGATAGGATCATTAGCGAGCTGAGTGCGATGGCCGACGGGGAGAAAAAATATGGACCTCTGCTCTCGTCGGACGAAGAACGAAAGCTCTATCAAGGATTCCGCGACCGATGGGACAAATACCTGGCTGTGAATACGCAAGTGATGGAATTGTCGAGGCAGAATAAGACTAGAGAGGCAATAGACCTTGCACAGTCGCGTGCCAGCCAGCTCTTCGAGGAGGCGACAAAGTATCTGCAGGAAGGCCTTGAATTCAGCGACAAGGGTGTGGCGAATGCCGCAAAGAACGCCGCGGAAGCCTATTGGTCTTCACGATACTGGGTGGTTGGCATATCGATAGGCGCGATCGCGCTCGGCTTTATTATCGTTCTCACCATGCGCGCACATTCGCCGCATCCGTCGCCAAGATGCTGGCCATGATCCAGGAAGTTGCCGCTCACAACCTGACAGTCCAGGATATGAAGATCGTTTCCGAAGACGAAATCGGTCAGGCCTGCATTGCACTAAACGGCATGAAGAACAGCTTGCACGGGATGATCCAGTCCATCTCAGGTTCGGCTATGCAGGTCGCCAGGGCGAGTGAAGAACTTAATACCACCAGTCAGCAGATTACAGCCAATTCCGAGGAAACTTCGGCTCAGGCCGACGTGGTCTCAAAAGCGGCGCACGCAGTGAGTCAAAACTTGCAGACGGTCGCCACCGGCGCTGAAGAAATGGGCGCCAGTATCAAGGAAATTGCCAAGAATGCTAGCGAGGCCGCAAAGGTCGCAACCGCCGCGGTGAAAGTTGCCGAAGACACTACGGCAACGGTTTCCAAGCTGGGAGACTCCTCAATCGAGATTGGGCAGGTCATCAAGGTCATCACTTCCATTGCGCAGCAGACAAACTTGCTGGCGCTGAATGCCACGATTGAAGCCGCGCGCGCCGGAGAAGCGGGCAAAGGCTTTGCCGTGGTGGCGAATGAGCCAAAATGCTTTTCATGAAAGGTATGGACCTGATTTTCTGCTGTAACGTTCTTATCTATTTTGACGGTGTATCGAAGTCGAAGGTGATCAACCATTTTTTTTCCAATCTCAATTTTGGCGGCTACTTCTTTCTCGGAACCTCGGAATCACTGATGAAATTAAATGAACAGTTTCACCTCGTACATTTTCCCGGAACCATTGCTTACTGGAAGCCGTCCTTGAAAAGTGGCAAGCTATGAGCGCATCCGCCGCCGCAACCATCCGCGATCGCGTGCAGCAAATCGAAATTATGCCCGCGATTCCCGCAGTCTTCCTGCCCTTGATGAATTTATTAGGCAGTTCCGGTGACAATGTCAAGCTGGACGACGTGGTGCGCCTGGTTTCTTACGACAGCAATATAGTTGGGCAATGCCTGCGCGTGGCCGCCTCACCTTTATTCGGTCTGGCCAAACCACCCGAATCCATCAAAGCCGCGGTGCTGACTTTGGGTTTACGCCGGGTAGAGACTATGTTGCTCACCTGTTGTCTGGGACAAGCCTTTCCCGCGGAAAAATGGGTGCTGGATCCGGCCGTATTCTGGCGGCATTCGCTGGGGTGCGCTATGGTGTGCCGTAAATTCAGTGAAATGCTGGCCCACTCGGATCCGGAAAAAGCCTACATGGCAGGGCTGCTCCATGACTTGGGCTTCATGGTGAACTGTATGGCTTTTTCCAAGGAATTTGGCGCGGCCATGGAACGCGCTTACCAGCAGGAGATTCCGCTGAGCGAGGCGGAACAGGCGACCATGGGATTTACGCACTGCGAGACGGGACAGGCGTTAGCTGAAAAGTGGAAATTGGCTCACGATGTCATCGACGTAATCGCACATCACCATGCCATCGAGCACAGCCAAAAGGCGCAGCCGCTGGTCGCTCTGGTGCACTTGAGCGATCTGCTTTGCCGGATGCGTGGCCTGGGCTACGGATACTATGAGCGGCACATGGTGGATTTGATGGCCGATCCCGCGTGGGCCATCCTTTTGCATGAGCACCGTGAACTGGCAGGCATGGACTTGGTGCGGTTCACATTTGAGCTTGATGAAGCGGTCGGCGAGATCCATGCACTGGTGGCTACAGTATTCGGGACGTCCACACCAGTTTAACCTCGGAGTTTAAGCCTGTGACGCGACAGAATCGGGTTCCCGAACTCAGGCGAACAGCGGCAATGGCATGTACGCCAGCTTAGTTGTGTATCTGAAGCGAGATCACTAGCGGCATGCGTTCGAACAGGAGTGAAATCTCAAGCCCAGGCGACTCCGCCGGGGAATGCAGACTATAGTCGCTGCCCGTGACCACTGTTGGTGGAGAGAGCAAACAACCTTCGGCCAAACCGGGAATCTTATTCTTAAAGTTGCCTGCTACCATATTGCATACTTCTCCCAGCGCGTCTGACACGTCCGGGCCAACCTTGTCCAGTTCCACGCCTAGCATTTTGGACGTCATGAGCGCAGCCGCCTTCCCATCACAGCGCACGCTGAGCACGCCGCACAGTTGCCCTGCCAACCCGACCATCGCGGTAACCTCATTGCCTGCTTCCTGGTGGTCCGACGGCAATGTCAGTTGGCAACCCAGCATAAGCTCGAATACTTCCCGGGTTGCCGTTTCGAGCAGCGGAATCCAATCCGCGTGCGCGGCGTGGACAGTCTGCAGCTCATTCGGCGATTTCATGATTTACCCCCCAAAACCGGGACCACATGTTCCTTCACTTGTTTCCGCGGTGAATGGCTTGCGGATATAGCCACAAGCCCCGTGCGACAAAGCTTCCACCACATGGGACTCGCTGCCCTCGGTAGTGATCATGACTACGGGAACACCTTTTGCATTGGCCACGGTGGGAAGCTGTTTGATGAACTCCAGCCCATCCATTACCGGCATGTTGATGTCACAAAGAATTAAATCGACGGCATTCTCTTTCAGGGCAACCAGGGCTTCAGCTCCATTGCCCGCTTCAAACACCTTGGTGAGGTCGATTCCCGCTTGGCGTAGCGAGCGTTCCACGATCTTTCGCATAACCGAGGAATCGTCAACGATCAGAGCACTTATCGGCATGAGGTAGCACTCACTCTCCACTAAAAAAAGACTCGCGGTTCACCATTGTTGCTGCTGGGTATATCGGCAAGGCCCAATAGGACTTTAGGGTTAAGTCAGGAGGGAATTCAGGCTAACCGATTTTCGCAAGAAACCTCAATCAGGAGGATTTTAATGCACACGCTGGGAACCGGAGTGGAAGCCTCCCACAAAACTGAAAATCAGGAAAGTAACCAGCGCGATCGACAACATGAGCAGCAGGCCGGTTAATCTCTTTTTCACCCAGTGCATCTGAATCCTGCCAGACCGGAACAGGATTTCGTGGAAGTACAGGGTCCAAAGCGCTATGGCGATGGCCAGCGATGCGTACCGCAGGGTTTTGTAGATCAGCGGCAAAGCCTCGCAATCATACATGATCACCTGGTCTTGAGCATTGCCCCCTCAAAACCAAACCGCCACAGATCCGCGCCTCGCGCAACCAGCGAATTTTATGGTAGTTTCGTAAGTTCCAAGGAAAGAGTTCTCATGAAAGCGGTTCGTATACATGAATTTGGAGGTCCCGAGGTTCTTCGCTACGAAGATGTTCCCGACCCCCAGCCGCGCAAGGATCAGGTTTTGATCCGGGTAAAGGCATGCGCGTTGAACCATCTCGATATCTGGGTGCGCAAGGGACTGCCGGGCGTGAAGCTACCGCACATTTTAGGCAGCGACGTTGCCGGAGAAATCGTATCCGTGGGCGAGTACGTATCCGGTTTCACTCCGGGGCAACGCGTGCTGTTGGCGCCAATGCATTTTTGCAATCACTGCGATAAGTGTGTTGCCGGACTTCAGAATCAGTGCGAGGAGTTCACCGCGCTCGGCAACGCAGTCGATGGGGGCTATTGTGAGTTGATCGCCGTGCCCGCAGTGAACGTAATTCCCATCCCCGACAGTTTGGATTTCAACCATGCCGCCAGCGTGTCTTTAGTATTTCTGACTGCCTGGCACATGCTGGTCGGCCGCGCCGGGATTCGTTTGGGTCAGACTGTGCTGGTGCTGGGCGCAGGTTCAGGCGTCGGCATTGCTGCCATTCAGATTGCCAAGATGTTCCATGCTCGCGTAATTACCACTGCGGGCGATGAAAACAAGTTGGAAAAAGCGCGGGAGCTGGGAGCGGATTTCGGTATTAACCATTATCAGCAGAAAATCTCCCAAGAAGTGCGAAAGATTACCAATAAAGTTGGCGTCGACATTGTGGTTGAACACGTCGGCGTTGCGACCTGGGAGGAGAGCATGAAATCTCTGAAACCAGGAGGCACGATCGTCACCTGCGGCGCGACCACCGGACCGAATGTGTCGTTTGATCTCCGCTTTTTATTTTCGCGCCAATTGAACCTGCTTGGCTCTTACATGGGAACGATGGGTGAGCTGCACGATGTCCTGAGCCACGTTTTTGCCGGACGCCTGAAACCCATTGTTGACCGGACATTTCCTCTCAAGGACGCGCGCAGAGCTCACGAATATCTGGAAGCCAGTCAAATGTTCGGCAAAGTCGTGCTGAATCCCGTAACGAACTCTTCTTTGTGACCCTTTGTGTCCTTTGTGGCTTATGCCTTTAAACACGATAACCACAAAGGACACGAAGGTACACAAAGGGATTTCTAGACTGTCGTATGGCTCGCTAGATCAACGGTTACGGTGTCAACGCTAGAGTGCGCCGCGCCGACCGGGTTAACCGGATGAAAAGCGACGCTCAGTTGTTTTGCGTTAACCGTGATCAATAGATATCCATAATCCTTGTCGTCGTAATTCTCCAGCACCAATCCGCTTGCTTGTACAACCGGGTTAGGATCGAGGTAGCTGACCTTCGCGCCTTTGGCTGGCTCTTGGCCGGGTTGGCCGTTCTTGCCTTGCACCAGGGGATTCGCGTTGTGGCCGCCATCTCCGCAGACAATGAAAGGTACAGCAAAACTTTTTCCGCCGAAGCTCACTGAACGAGTGTAGCGCTGATAATTATGAGCATGCCCGGAAAGAAAGGCGTGAGGATAAACGCCTTGTGCCTTGCAGATGGTGTCGATGTCGCCCAACATCGAAGGGTTGTTGCTGTGATTGCCGCCGGCGCCTTTGCTGCCGGCCGGAGGTTTATAGGTGAAAGCAGGATGGTGCGTCGCCAGCAGCACCGCGCCCTGATAGTTCTCTTTTTTGATGCGTTGCAGTTGAGCGGTCAGGAAATCCAATTGGACGTTGGGAACGTTCGGCCATTTTTTCCCTTCACTCGAAATCAGTCCTGGATCCTCCAGCGCATTACTGAACAATCCAATAATGCGCACGAACGGCGCATCCAGCGTGAAATAAACCCCGGGCTGCGTCATCGCCGTACGGTGGAGCGATCCGGCTTCAGGCGTCACCGTAGGCGCGGTCGCGCAGAAATTGCGCATGAAAGTTGTTAAGGGATATTGTGCTGCAGGCGTGTTCGGAACAACGAATGAATCATGGTTTCCGGGAATTGCGCAGATCGGCGCGGGATAGTTGCGATAGGGTTCGTAAAACTGATCGTAATAATAGTTCGATTCTCCAAAATCGTAAACCACGTCGCCAAGGTGATAAAGGAACGCGGGGCGGTTAGCTGCGCTGGCAGCGTGGAAGTCGCTGGTTACCTGATCGGACACTCTAATTTCGTTCGGATATTTGTGAACATCCGAAGCCCCCGTATCGCCCACTACGTGAAATATAATCTGCTTCGCATTTTGAATCCCCTGGATAATCTCTGCGCCATGCGGACCCCAGGCAGTTTGCAGAGCATAAAGATCGCTGGCATTGCCGCGCGAAGAGCCAAAGCTGACGGTATCTTTCATAAGCAGATTTTGGATTTGCTTGTATAGCGCGGCGTCAGACGGCTCGGGCACCTTGAATTGAGTTGGATCGGGAGTTGGAACCCCTTCGCTGAAAACCGGCTCATTAAAAATTGGTTGTGGCAGGGTGAACTTAGCTTTTCTCGGCATAAACGTCCTTCCTTTCGTCTTTTCGCAATTCGAACTTCAAGCGATCACCCGGCAGCGGTGTTAGCCTCCGAGGAATAGTGATCGCTCCTGAATAAATGTTTCAACGTTTCATCTCGCGTGGAAATCAAGCGAAAAGGCCCGAATTTGGACCGGAGGTGCGCTGCCAAGTAGAATGGATATATGAGCAGCGATCTCAGCTTCGGGCCCTACGTCGAGATTGAAAACGGCAAGCGAGTAGTCAAGGACCTGACTTACGGGAATCCTACGCCCGAAGGTGTGGTGCTGACTACGATGGACAATGCGGTCAACTGGATGCGTAAGAATTCCATCTGGCCAATGACGTTTGGCTTGGCGTGCTGCGCGATTGAAATGATGTCCATGGGCGCGTCACGCTTCGATATTGCGCGTTTCGGCGCTGAGGTGTTTCGTCCCTCTCCGCGGCAATCCGACCTCATTATTATTGCCGGCCGCGTCTCCAACAAAATGGCTCCAGTCATCCGTCAACTCTGGGAGCAGATGCCCGAACCCAAATGGGTAATCTCAATGGGAGCCTGTGCTACGTCGGGCGGAGTGTTCAACAACTACGCCTTGGTCCAAAGCGTGAATCAAGTTATACCCGTCGACGTTTATGTTCCCGGCTGTCCTCCACGGCCTGAGCAGTTGATTTACGCCATCACTCTGTTACAGGAAAAAATTCAGAAAGAGCGGGGAACGATCAAGCGCGCGCTGAATATCCAGCCCGCAGCGAAGTAATGGCACGCGACTGGCGTCCATCCCGCTTAAACGTCGCCTGTAAAACCTCGCAACGATTCAGCCAAAACGGAGCTATAATTGGGTTGTTAGTGCTGTGGGTGCCCCGTGAAGCCTCGCCGGTTGCCGGTTCTGCTTATCCTGGTCTGCGGTTGCCTAACTGCGGCTGCCTCTGACGAACCATCGTCTTCTTCGCTGCCTCATCTTTCCAAGCAAACGCGAATGGATTTAATTCGCGGATTCAACGCGGAGCTAGTCTATATTCGCACGTCGTTCCCGATGGGAAAGGTCGGCCTTACGCTAAGGAATGGCGTGGTGTCTCCCAACGGCGAGGACCTGCAGCGGCTGATGGCGGTGTGGGGGCCGGCGGTGAAACCCGGCGACGAAGCGCGAATTACGAGTGTGGTGATCAAGTCTGACAGAATCCACTTTGAGCTAAACGGCGGTCCGATCAAAAAGCAGAAGTGGTATCAGCACATCGAAGTCGGCGGCACCATGGGAGGAACGGCGCCCATCGCTCCCAGTGATCAGAATGCGAATCCGCGGGGCACCTACGTCGATCTGGTATTCGATCGGTACGTGCCCGATCTGACTCCTCAGAAGTTCAAAGACCTGCTGCGTCCAGTTCTTGATTTCGACGCTAAATCCGCGGTGGAGGCTTATCTCGACACTGTCCCGCCCAAAGTCAAGGACGCCATCCAGAACCATCAGGTCCTGGTCGGCATGAATCGTGAAATGCT
>Ga0073928_10006019_pt1 | contig 16591 bp, 13 predicted proteins | sample PaiPotPPA55metaG_FD_76969 | JGI IMG/M metagenome (GOLD analysis project Ga0073928, IMG submission 76969) | Iron sulfur acid spring bacterial and archeal communities from Banff, Canada, to study Microbial Dark Matter (Phase II) - Paint Pots PPA... ... | reverse complement strand
GGCCCAGCCCCGGTACATCGTGACCCCCCTCCGCCGGCCCCGATCAAGCTGAGCAAGATCAATTGCATTTCCATGAAAACATTGCGATTTCTGCAAACCTGGCAGCGTACGCTTTACAAACAAACGCCTGTAAGGCGAACTTCCAGAGGCCGACGCCCTGCCAGCCAAAGGTAAAGCGATCCCGTGACATCAAAACAACGCATTAAATCGGCCAAAGCGAAGGAGGAGGGGGGTCACGATGTACCGGGGCACGCCGATTATCGCTGCAAACCTGGTTGACTTTGCGGGCGAGCTGCTTGATCCCTGCTCTGTGCTCCCGACACGGATTTTGACCGGCAGATGCAACAAAGGGCTCCTTGTGGCACTTGTTGGGGCTATCGGGCTGGGGCTCTTGTTTTTTACCCGCACCGGTGGCGAACCCAAGTATGGTGGACATCGGCTTGGCTTTTGGCTTCAGCAACTTGTGCGTTCCAATTCTCAGGACGCCACACTTCCTTTTGTGCTCTCTGACGAGGCAGTCCGAGCCGTCCGGCGAGCGGGTACGAATGCCCTGCCTACCTTGCTCCGCATGATGCCTTACCCGGATCGCGGCCTGCAAGGCGAGGTAAACAGTTTGCTTCATGATCGACGAATCCCCCAGAAAATGGGGACCTTGCTCTACCCAATGATTTTGTCCTATCGCCCAGACGATGCCGTCCTTGGGTTTCGGGCGTTAGGCCCGGAGGCGCGGAGCGCCATCCCGGCTCTGCTGCAGATGCTCCAAAAACACCATGATTGTATGTGGGCTGTGATGGCTCTGTGCGCCATCGGCGATGACGGCGTGCGGGCGCTCTCGGCGGAAATGCCAAAAATTCGCGACGTCCAGGTGAGGTCTGAGATCCTTCTGAATCTGAATAACGCAATCGGCCTGAGCCAGCGCAAATCCTTTGTGCCTTTATTGGTCGAGCGATTGGAAAATGATCCTGCTGAGTGGAGCCGATTTGCAGTAGTCCAAAACCTGGGAAACTGGAAAGAGTCATCCGCTCTGAGCGTCGCTGCATTGACGAAGGCGCTGAGTGACCGTGCGCCGGAGGTTCGATTTGCCGCCGCCGACGGTCTTGGAAACTTCGGGAAGGAAGCGCGGTCTGCGGTGCCCGCCCTAAATGCGGCTCTAAACGACAGCAATCCCACTGTACGGGCCAGCGCAACCAATTCCTTGCAAGCCATTCGGGAGGCAGATAACGAAAAGGACGTAGGTCGATGAACAAATAGGGATAGAAAACAACGCAAGGACGCGCGCCCTAAGGCAACGGAATGTCACGCAATTCGAAAGGAAAGGTTCTCACTGCTTCGGGGACGGCCAACTGAACCGTCAACTGCGTGTCCGGCGGCGGCGCGCCCGCCAGTTCGGTCTGCTGAAATTCGCCGGAACTCCACCGGCTTCGGGTCTTGAGCGGCTTGCCCTGGGCATCCTGAAATTCCAGCGCAATCACCCGCTTTTCGGGGTCCTTGACGTACAATTGGAGCGCGTCCTTCGAACTCGACGACATCATGCCACTGAACATTCCTTTGAAGAGTTCGCCGAAAGCGTCTCCGAGCTTGTTGTCATCGGCGCTGCCGCCCGCTTTCCGTTGCTCCTCCAATTCCTTCTTCTTGGCCTCGTAGCTTTGTTTCGTCAGATACACCAGACTAATCCCATATTTCGCGAGGGCAGGATTCTTCACCGGCTCGGCCGGGTTCCTGAGAATGTCTTTGATCGTAAGAATGCCGCCATTGGATGCGCTCGGGCAAAAAAGTTCCACTTCGCCCTTGAGCGATTTGATGAGCGCGGCGTTTCGCGAGGGGTTGCGCAGTTTGAGTTCGGTTCTAAGCGAACCGACATGACCGAAATTCGATTCCCGCAGCGACGGCGCGTCGTCGGTTTTGGGCGGGCGCAAATCGCGGCCAAGTTCGTCGATGGCTTCGGTGAGACGCACGGCACGCACCGCCCCGGCATCGGCGGCGGCATCGCCGGTGAATTTCAACTCCACCTTGCACTCGGAAGCAAAAGCACCGGTTGTACGGATATCGGTGATATCTCCCGCAGAGACCCGCGCGGGTGTCGGCGTTTTGCAGACAGGCTGAACCTGCGCGGGCAGACGCGTCGCCACGTTGATCGAAAACAAAATGACCAGAACGGCAAATTTCGAATTCGCGAAGGGTTCCTTCATAAAAGATGATTTCATATTCGTGCGCTGATTTCTTTTCGGTTCATATCGCATTAGGTCATTCTGCTTTCGGCACGCAGAATCTGCCTCCGAACATTATCGGTGGTTTGCGGAAAAACTTGAGCGTCAAAAGAAAACCGTGACGGCAGGTCTGACGGCGGTTCCCCAAATCGCAAACCACTGCGGTTCTTTTCAGCTTCCGCGCAGCTCAGATTTCGCCGCCCAAGCGCTCGCGGCCGGCATAGCCGGCATCGATGTCGTGCCAGAATTCGATGTCTTCCTCGCCCTGTTCCCAGCAGAGGAAGACCTCCTTTCCGCTGATAATCGCCGGGAAATCGATGAGTCCGCGGTCGAGATCTTTGAGTTGGATGTCGCGGCTGTGAAATTCGAGCAGGACCTCCTTGATGCCGGCCATCGTTCGCACCCATGCATTCACCAGATCACCGCCGAGATCGCGGCCGGGCGCCAGCAAGCCTGCCAGCCGTTCGTCCTGCTTCTCGAGTTCGCCCCGGAGTGCGACCAGCCTCTCCAACCACTGGCGGATTTGTGGCAGCAACGAGCGCGCCGACTCAAGCGTGTAATGTTTCTTGAATTGGTATGACATTAGCGAAAATTCGAATTGGCCGGCGCGCCCTGCGCGTTGGCCGACTCGCCTCGAGATGATAAACGCTGGCCAATCATGCGCTATTTTCCTTTGGCATCGAGTTTCTTGCGCACTTCTTCGCTGGTTTCGAGAGAGAGAGACTTGCGCCACGCCGCGCGCGCGTCGTCCAATCGATTCAAGGCGGCATAGATGTCGCCGATGTGGTCATACACCGTGGCGTCAGGCTGGTCGGAGAGCTCCGCCGCTTGCAGGGCATAGGGCAGCGCGTCCTGCGGTTGTTTCAATTTGAAGAGCACCCAGGCCAGGCTATCGAGATAAGCCGCGTTCTTCGGCTCCACTTTCAGGGCCTTCTGGATAAGGTCGCGCGCCTTGTCCAGGTTCTGGCCGTGTTCGGCCCACATGTAGCCGAGGTAATTCATCGCCTCGGCGAAGTTCGGCTCGATCTGAAGGCACTTCTCGAAATACTTCTCGGCCTGGGCGTAGTCGCTCTTTCGCTCGTTGGCCGCGGCCAGTTGAAAATAAAAACCCTCGTTCAGGAGTTTGGGATTCGTCGCCTGGGCGATGACTTCCGCCGCCGTGAAATGTTCGAGCGCCTCGGTGTAGGCTTTCTGCCGGCTGAAGGCCATTGCGCTGAAGTATTCCAAAACGAAATTCGCCGAAAACTTCTGCCGCGCCTTCTCCAGCGTGGCCAACGCCTCGCTGTTTTTCTCCATGGCCAGCTGGGTTTGGGCCAGGTCGTAATAGGCCTCCTCCAAATCCGGTTTGAGCAAAATCGCCTTGCCGAAGTAGTCGGCGGCTTCCGGCATTTTCTTTTCGTCGAACAGGATGCTCGCCAGAAAGAAATAGGCCTGGGGATTGGTCGGGTCGTCGCGAACGATTGCTTCGAGTTGCTCGACGGCGCGCCGGGGATCGCTGCCGCGCAAGTAGATGTCCGTCAGTTTGGCGTGGATGCGGTCGCGAATCGGCGGAACATCCGGCAGTTGCTTGAGCAACTCGAGGTAAAGCTGCGCCGCCCTGGTCGAATCACCCGCCGCGGTCATCGCATCGGCCATCCGCAATCGCAAGGGCGAACTTGCCGAGTGCAGCTTGTCGGCCCGGCGCAAAGCCGCCAGGGCCTTGCCTTCGAACTCCGCCTTGCGCGCGGATTTCTGCGTGCCGAGGTTCGCGTAGAGCTCGGCCAGGCGGACGAGAAATTCGGCCTCGACCTGTGTTTCGCGGCTGGCTTCATCCAACACTTGCTCGGCCTCCAGGGCCTGCTTGTTTTGCAAATAGGCGAGATAAAGCGCTTCATAGCCGCCAAACGATGAGGGCGCTTTCTTGATGGCCGTGCGCTCCGCCGCCACGGCGAGATCCGTCTTGCCCATCAGGGAATAGACCTGGCCGAGGCGCATCAGGACTTCCATCGTGGCCTTGGGCCGCGCCGCCGCGCGAATCAGCACTTCGAGGGCCTTGTCCATCTCCTTGTTTTGCATCAACCGCTGCGTCACTTCGAGCACGAGCCAGGCATCGTCCGGGTCGGCAAGTGCCGCTTTTTGATATTCCCGCAACGCGCCTTCCAAATCCTCGTCGATTTCGCAAACGACCCCGGCGGCATAGTGCGCGTGAGCCTCAGCCAATGCCTCCGCCGGCCGATCCGTCTCGTCCGTTGATATGGTCGAATCGTCAGGTTTCGGCGCATCCTTGCGAGGAGGCATCCCGCCGCACCCCGGCAGCAGCAGCAAACTTATTGCCCCGAGCATCCCCCAAAACCAATGACGACCAAGCATATATATGATGAAACAACCACCTTTCGCCGCGCCGGACGCATTTGTCCAGTGCGCCGCCGAGGGAACACGTCGAAACGGAATTCACGGCGCCGCCTTCTTGGGTCCGGCGCGCGGGCTCGATAAGCGGCGCCGACCACGGGCGTTGGCCCGCAGTCGATCGCGCAAATGGAACGAGTAGCAGCGGGAGCCGCTACTTCTGCCAGGTGCGCTTCTTATGGCGGTTCGCGCGCAACTTCTTGCGCCGTTTATGTTTGTTAATCTTGGCTTTCCGTCGCTTCTTCAGTGAACCCATAATAGTTTATATTCATTCCAGCAGCCGGTACTCTGCAAGAGGAACCGCCCAGCGTCAAGCAGAGACGGGGCCGCCGTCGAGGACTCAGCCAATGGGGCAAGGTCGCGACCGGCGGCCCCGAAATCCGAAGGCCGAAGGCCGAAACACGAAAGAAGGTCGAAATCCGAATGACGAAAGCGTTCCACCGGATTGTGCTTTCGTCGTGTAATGAGGTAGCCATTTGTCCCTCGGATTTCGGGCTTCGGATTTGTTTCGGATTTCGGCCTTCGGGTTTAGACAAAGCCTGCCTTCGGCCTCGCCTTAGTAAACTACCTTATTGAGCGGATACTCGATGATTCCCTCGGCTCCGGCCGCCTTCAGTGCCGGGATTAGCTCGCGCACGACGTGCTCGTCGATAATCGTCTCCACCGCCACCCAGCCTTCCTGGCTTAGGCTGGACACGGTCGGGTTGCGAAGGGCCGGTAGCGTTTCGAGCAAATGCGCCAAATCCTTCCGGGCGATGTTCATCTTCAAGCCCACTTTGGATTCGGCTTCCAACGCTCCTCGCAGCAATAAAGCCAGCGTCTCTATTTTCCTGCGCTTCCAGGAATTTTTCCAGGACTCGTGATTGGCAATCAGGCGCGGGGTCGAGACCAGCAGCGTATCCACGATCCGTAATTTGTTTGCCCGCAGCGAGGCGCCGGTTTCGGTGATTTCGACGATCGCGTCCACCAACTCGTGCGCCTTGACTTCGGTCGCTCCCCACGAGAATTCGATCTCCGCCTTCACTTTGTGACGGCGAAGGTACTTGCGCGTCAGGTGGACGACTTCCGTCGCGATGCGTTTGCCTTGCAAATCGCGGACGGATTTGATGGGCGAATTCTCCGGCACTGCCAGGACCCAGCGGGCCGGCTGGCGCGTGGCTTTGCTGAACTGAAACTCGCCGACTTCGCGCACCTTCGAGCCGTTTTCTTCGATCCAATCGTGGCCCGTGATGCCGCAATCCAGGTAGCCATGTTCCACGTAGCGGCTGATTTCCTGCGCGCGAATCAGGCGGATTTCCATTTCGTCGTCATCGACATAAGGGAGGTACGATCGGCTGCTCACCGAGATGTTGAAGCCCGCCTTGGCCATCTTCTCGATGGTGGCGTCCTGCAAACTGCCCTTCGGCAAGCCGAACCGCAAAACCTGTTTCTTCTTCATTTATAGTTTTTCTCTTTCCAAATTCCTGACGCTGCCGCACACAACGGAGCGCGGGTCTGTGACCCGCAGCAGCCCCGCCAACGGTGAAAATTCGAGAAAGTCGGTAGCGTCCCGAACGTCGCACGTGCTGCGGCTCACAGAGCCGCGCCCCGCCACACCACGCGCCTTCCGCGCACGGAAATCTCCCCGCGAGCCAATCCGGCGATCGTGGCCGGATACAATTCGTGTTCCGCCGCATGGATGCGCTCGTGGAGCGTTTCCGGCGAATCGGTGTCCAGCACCGGCACGGTCTTCTGCGCGATGATCGGGCCGGAATCGACGCCGGCCTCCACGAAATGCACCGTGCAACCGGTGACCTTCACGCCGTGTTCCAGCGCTTGTTTCCAGGCTTCCAAACCCGGAAACGACGGGAGCAGCGATGGGTGAATATTCACGATACGCCCTTCGAAGGCGCGCAAAAAATCGCCCTTCAAAACCCGCATGAATCCGGCCAGCGCGATCAAATCGACCTGCGCCCCTTGCAGGGCTTCGATGTAAGCGCCCTCCGCGCCCTCGTCGAGCTTGGTGCGGAAGCGGCCGGGCGCGATGAACCGCGCCGGCACGCCCCGCTCCCGCGCCCGCTCCAAAATCGGCGCGCCGGCAACGTCGCTCAACACAATGGCCGCTTCCGCTGGTATCTTTCCGGACCGGCACGCGTCAGCGATGGCGGCGAAGTTCGAGCCTTTGCCCGAACCCAGGACGCCCACGCGGAATTTTTCCCGGCCAGTCATCGACATTTCATACAGGCAGCGCGGCTGGATTCACAAGCAGAAATCTCTATGGCGGTATTTGGCGGTATTTGACGGTATCAGCCGGTATTTGGCGGTATCAGGTGCAGCCGGATACCGGTCCAGAGCCTTCCTTCGACTCGTCCTCATCGTCGTCGTCATCACCGGGTTGCCTGGCTCCGGGAATGGGCCGTTGGGGGTGGGTGCGGGCATACTCGTCCACGTCGGCAAACAACACCTCGCGAAACAAAGCCAGTTTTTCGGCTTGGGTCTTGAAGCCGCGGCACATGGCTTCTTTGATTTCGGGGTTCTCGGCCCATTTCAAGAACATCTCTTCGAGCTTTCGCTCCCCGGCTGCGCGTTCGTCTTCGATTTTTCGCTCGCGCTCTTTGCGTTGGTCGGCCAGGCGCTCCTCTTCGAGTCGGACCCATCGCAAGCCGCGATCGCCTTTGCGCAATTCCGCCACGTCATGGCTCAGTTCGCGCAGAAGTTTCCAGTCTTTTTCCGCCGCTCCTTGCTCTCCCAACATATCCGCAGCCAGAATCAACCGGCCCATGACCCAAACCGCCAATCGATCTCCCAACACGCCGATGTTGGATCCTTCGATTTCGCGCGCGTCTTCCACTACGCGCTCCACCTTTTCCAGCGCCTCCTGGTGCGCCTTCCAATCGCGAAGGCCGCCTCTCCTCCATCGGCTGAGATTGTTTTCGCTGATGGGCTCGCCGTCGAATTCCTCTGCCAGCATCGTCCTGGTTTCCGGCAATCCATTCAGCCATTCCAGAAGCGACTCCGTACCTTCGGCATTATCCATTCGGCGATTCAATTGTTCCCGAATGTCGCGCGGGAGCTTCGCAATCTTTCCTTTTCGTGTCGTGTTCATAGTTTTTTATTCGAAATCCTAGCCAGGGGGGTGGGACAAAGGCTGTCCAACCGTATTTGTACGGATACAGAAAATAACTTTATGGTTGCGCCGAGATGAAGCAGGATTGCTACTTGTGTTGCCGGGAGCGGGGTTGTCGCCAAGATGGCTGGCGCAAGCGTTACAGGCGCGGTCCTGTGAGCTCGCGTCAAGCTCTCATTTTGCCGGAGCGAAGCATCTAACCCATGGCTGGGACTGCCAGGCCGATGCCCTGGGTTTTCGTCCCGCAAATTTCCTTGCGCCCTTGAAAGCTCACCAAAAGACTAAGCCCCGTTTTTTCCAAAATCACGATCACAATATCGTGACGAGTCGCCTCTGATAATTATCCTAGCGCCTGTCGTCGTCCTCTGGTTCGTCGCTGCTTTCCATGAACCAGCGCCCGACGATTGGCAGAAATGCCAAATGAAGTCGAGCATCCTGGAACCCAGCCTCAACTCCCTTCGCAAACCTGAGTCCTCCAAATGTCATATGGGAAGACATCCTTTTCGAAAGCCAATACAGTCCTAAGAATAACAGTATCGAAGCCAACCGAATTCCCCAAGTAAGGATGTTCTGCTGGCCATGGGCGGCGGCAGTCTTCGTCAACCAAATTGCAAGCAACCAAATAGGTAAAGTGACTAACAGCCACAATATTAACAGTAGCTTCGTGAGAATGAAGTGGGCGATTAGCTTGTCCATTATTGGGCTGCCAGCTTAGACGTTGTTATGATAATGGGCATCGCACAATTTCGGATTGCAGCAGGATTCAAGCCACGCCGCGTTAGCCAAGTCAACCACGAAAACATAGTTCAAGCGGGCAAGCCGGTGTTGCGCTCAGTCCCTCGTGAGGCCTGCCAGCGAGAAGCCTCGAAACATCCGATTGCTCGATTTTGACACGCGGAACATGATTGTCGATGGAATACTCGTATTCAACAAGCTCGTTCTTCGTTGCTGGGCTGGAGGGCGCAATCCCTTCGGGGGATTAGCGCCAACGTCGGAGCGGCTCTGTGAGCCGCAGCAGGTCCGCGTTACGGGCTACTCTCATGCCTGAGTAACGATCTCGTATTTGTTTTTACGCCGGAGGCTCGATGCGTTTTACGTCCTTGAATTTATCGAAGTCGCGGTCGAATGAAGCGATGGGACTTTTCAATTCGAGGGCTGTCGCAGCCAGGTAAGCGTCCGCGAAATGGGCATTGCAATTCTGGCACCTGTCGAGCGCATCAGAGACACGGGTAGAATCGAGCGTTTCTATGCCGCGAGACTGCAAAAATGCAAAAATCTTCGCCGCAACGACTTTGCGCGGTAAATCATAAAACGATTCAAGCGTGTAAATCGTTTCGGCGACGATTATCGGCAAAATGACGAGCAACACCTCTCCATGGTCTGCGCGCTCGACCAGTCGCCGGGCTCTTGCCGCCATTTCCGGCGGATCGCCGGTGAAAAAGCGGATCAGAACATTGGTATCGACGAGTTGTCGTTCGGCCGCCACGAGAGAGACTATTCGGCGCCTTCCTGAGCCGCGTGCCGGCCAACGGCACGAGCCACCGCATCACGTTCCGCCGCCCGGCCCGGAAACTTTTTGGGAGATTTCAGGCTGCCGAACAAATCAAGGGCGCTGCGTTGAGGGCGGACAACGACCGCGCCGTCTTCGCGCAAAGACCAGGTCAGGCGTTGACGAGGCTTGACCTTGAGCGCGTCGCGAATTTCCTGCGGCACGGTGGTCTGGCCTTTGGCGGTTAATGTCGAAATTGCCATGCCCATACCTTACCATAACGCAACGCATTACCGCAAGAGATAAGATTACCAATTGGGTCGGCATTACCATATCGCCCGCCCGAAGCAGTGGATAGGGTCTAATACGGACGATCTGCCGCTCTGATTTTTTTCGAAAAATCGCCGCACTGAATGCTTGACATGGCCGCGATTTTCGAGTTGAATTCGACCAGCTAAACGCAGTAGCCAGCACGCAGTCTCGAAATCGAATTAATTATGAAGCGAATACTAAAAATTGGAGGGATGATGGTGGCCATCGCCGCGCCCATGGCCCAGGCGCAAGTCATCAGCTTCCACGACGCCAACCAGGGTTACTCCCACTACGGAGGCTACAATGTGCTCTATTACGGCCAGGGGGCGGCTGCCGACCCCGGCAATAATGTTTGGAATGGGTTCGGACAGTATAATGGTCCTGGAGTCACGGCTTTTTATGGCCCCGGAAACCCGGATTCGGCCCACGGCTCGGTGCCGAGCGGCCTTCCCGGGCAGCCTTATGCTTGGCACAACGGTCTGTCCGCCAGTGGGAATACCTTATTTTCGCCTGCCAGCCCCGGCGCTACCAACACCGGCAACGCCACTTCCTCAGGAACCATTAGCCCGGTCACCCTCAGCCTGAGCTACGGATTCGATAATGGGGCGAATGGGGGCGTCACGCAGGGTCAGCCCTCCTGGATCCTGAGCCATGCAGCGGTGGTCAACGGCGCCAATCCGCTAGGCACCTTCGGTCTTCAGAACGTGCCGGCAGGAACTTACGACTTGTTCCTCTACGGCGCCAATTTCGACGGCACTCGCGGCGCTTCGTTTACCGTGAGCAGCGGGACAGCCTTGGGCGGAATCACCCAAACCATCAATCCCAACGCCGCCCCCACCGGAAACGCTCTCAATGCATTTGTCCTGGGGCAGACTTACGTCGAGTTCGTGGGCGTCACGCCGGACGGGAGCGGGAACATCACCGGCACCTGGGGCGCGGTCAGCAATCCCATCAGCGGGCTCAGCGGCGAAGGCGACTTCAACGGGCTGCAACTGGTGCTCGTTCCCGAACCCGGTGCGCTTGCTTTGATCGGTTTGGGCTTGGGCGGCCTTTGTTTCTTGCGCCGCCGCAAATAAATTCTCCGTCTTATTCCGAGCGGCCTTTGGAAGCAAAGGCCGCTTTTTTCTTGGCTACCGGGCGCCATGGCTTTCCGCTTTTATTTTCGACTACGCCGAAGTAAGGTATGCTTTGATGCGAACGCTTGCTTCGAGATTGGCTCTGTCCGCCTGGCTGGCCAGTTGCGCTGCGCTTTCAGCGGCGCTGACTCCCGAGCAAACGGCGCAATTGCCGCCGCCGGCGGGCCATCCGGTTGATTTCTCGAAGGAAATCAAACCGATTTTCCAGACGAGTTGCATCCAGTGTCATGGTCGCGGCAAGGAAAAGGCCGGATTCCGCATCGACTCGCGCGAAACCATGCTCAAAGGCGGCGACTCCGGTGCGGCCATTGTGCCCGGCAAGAGCGCCGAGAGCCTGATCATCGCCCTGGTGCAGGGCGTGGACCCGGATGAGGTTATGCCGAAGAAAGGATCGCGGCTGACTCCGGCGCAAGTCGGCCTGCTCCGGGCCTGGATCGATCAAGGCGCGCCTTGGGAGGCGGGCGTCACTTTTGGCCGGCTGGAACCCATCAATTTGAAGCCGCGCCTGCCGGCAATCCCTCCCGGTTCCAGGTCTGCCAACCCCATCGACCGCTTCTTGCAGCCATACTTTGCGGCGCACAAAATCGAGCCGCCGCGCCCCGTCGAAGACCGCTTGTTTGTGCGGCGCGTTTATCTCGATGTCCTCGGCATGTTACCGCCACCAGAGGCAGTGGAAGCTTTCGTGACCGAACATCATGCGGACAAACGGGCGCGCCTCGTTCGGCGGTTGCTCGCGGATGATCGGAATTACGCGCAACACTGGCTGAGCTTTTGGAATGATCTCCTGCGCAACGATTACAAAGGCACCGGCTACATCGACGGCGGACGCGAGCAAATCACGAAATGGCTCCATTCGGCGCTGCTCACCAACCTGCCCTACGACAAATTCGTTGCTGAGCTTATCGATCCGAAACCTGAATCCGCGGGGTTCACCAGGGGAATCGTCTGGCGCGGTGTTGTCAATGCCAGCCAAACGCCGCAAATGCAAGCGGCGCAGAACATTTGCCAGGTCTTCATGGGTGTGAACCTCAAATGCGCCTCCTGCCACGACAGCTTCGTCAATGACCTCACGCTTGCCGACGCCTACGGCCTCGCCGGCATTTACTCGGACGGGCCGCTGGAGATGGTGCGTTGCGACAAACCCACAGGGCAAAAGGCCGCGCTGAAATTCATTTACCCGGAACTGGGCGCCATCGATCCCGCCGCAGACAAGCCGGCGCGCCTCAAACGGCTCGCCGAAATGATCACGCAACGCCAGGACGCGCGCCTGACGCGCACCCTCGTCAACCGCCTCTGGCAGAAATTCATGGGCCACGGCCTGGTCGAGCCGGTCGATGACATGGAAAAACCCGCCTGGGAGCCGGACCTTTTGGATTGGCTGGCCGAAGACTTTGCCGCGCATAATTTCGACGTGAAGCATCTCATCGAACGAATCCTGACTTCGCGCGCCTATCAATTGCCGGCAGTCAACGACGCGGAGCCGATTCAAGCCGACTACGTTTTTCGCGGTCCGGCCATCCGGAGGCTCACCGCCGAGGAATTCCGCGACGCGCTGACGGCGCTCACCGGGGTCGGTTTTTCCAAGGCGGCCGCCAAAATCGGCCCGGAGAGTGGAAATTCGAACTCCATCGCAGGCGCATTGCAGGAAGCTTTGGACTCGTCGTTATGTCCTGCGGGCCAGACTACGAATCAGGTCCGCGCGGCGCTTGTCGCCGCCGACCCTTTGACGACCGCTCTGGGCCGGCCCAATCGCGAACAAGTCGTGACAACGCGCTCTGCGGAAGCGACGACGCTCCAGGCGTTGGAACTTACCAATGGCGAAACCCTGGCCGACCTATTGAAACGCGGCGCGCGCACCCTGCTCGACCGGCCCGAAATTGCGAATGACCGGTTAATCGCGGAAGTGTATGAAAAGGCTTTTGCTCGCAAACCAACAACCGCCGAATTGCGGACCGCCCGTGGGCTCGTCGGCCATCCGCCGCGGCCCGACGGCCTGGAGGATTTGCTCTGGTGCATGACCATGTTGCCGGAATTCCAGTTGATCTATTGAAGCCGGTGACTCGCATCCTATGAATCGCCGAAATTTTCTGAAAACCGCTGGCACGGCCACCCTTTCCGCGTTGGCCGCCGGCTACCCCCGCTCGCTCCTGGCGGACGCCAGCGAGAAGGCCGCCGCAACCGCCGACACCGTCATAGTTCTTTGGATGGCCGGCGGCATGGCGCATACCGAAACCTTCGATCCAAAGCGCCACACTCCCTTCGCCGCCGGCCTCAAGCCCGACCAGGTCTTAAGCACGTTTCCACAAATCGACACCGTGGTGGATGACATCAAGCTCACGGAGGGCCTCGAAAATATCGCGGGCGTGATGGATCGCGCCACGCTTATCCGCTCCTACACCGCCGGCGACCTGGGTTTCATCCTGCACTCGCGCCATCAGTACCAGTGGCACACGGGTTATGCGCCGCCGCAGACCGTGGCCGCGCCGCACATCGGTGCGGTCATTGCCCGCACTCTCGGCCCGAAGAATCCGGCGATTCCGGCCTTCATCGACATCGGCCAGCGTTTCGACGTGGGTGAGGGTGAGGAGCTGAGGGCTTTTCACACGGCGGGCTTTCTGGGCAGCGAACACGGTCCGTTCATCATCTCGAATCCCGAAGACGCTCTCAAAAGCGTCCGTCCGCCCGCAGGCATGAGTCCGTCGCGCTTCGAACGCCGCGATGCGTTTTATCGAAAGCTCCTGGATAGCAGCCCGATTGGCCGGCACGGCAGTGATTATCAGAAGGAATCGCTTTTGCGCTCGATGGATAATGCGCACCGCCTGTTGAGTTCGCCCGCCGCGAAGGCCTTCGATTTGTCGCTCGAACCGCGCGCCACTTACGAAAGGTTCGACACCGGGAGGTTCGGTCTGGGTTGCCTGCTGGCTCGGCGCCTTACCGAGGCGGGCGCCCGCTTCATCGAGGTCACCTCCGAATATATTCCGTTCGAATACTGGGACACGCACGAAAACGGCCACACCCGCATGGTCGCGTTGAAAAGGTCCATCGACGCGCCGGTGGCACAGCTTGTCCTCGATCTCGAGGAGCGAGGCTTGCTCAAGCGCACGCTCATCGTCCTGGCCAGCGAATTTAGCCGCGACATGATGGTCGAGGGTAAACCCGGCAAGACAGTAAAGGATCAAGTTACTGTGCCCGATGTCATCAACGACATGAAATTTTACGGGATGCACCGGCACTTCACCGATGCGGGCAGCATCCTGCTGTTCGGCGGCGGCATGAAGCGGGGATACCTGCACGGCCGGACTGCCGACGAGCGGCCCTGCAAGACCCTGGAGCAGCGGGTCGTCATCGAGGACCTGCACGCTTCGATATACCACGCCCTGGGCATCCCTCCAAAGCTGAGTTACGAAATCGAGAAACGCCCCTTCTATGTCACGCGCGACGGCGTCGGCGCGCCCATTCGCGAACTGTTCGCCTGACCCCGGAATCCCCTTCTCCGGCCCCCATCGGAGTCCGTATTTGGCCCGAAAATCGCTCCGTAATCGTCGGTAGGGCGCTACCACGCATTCGTCTGGAATTCTCAGGACATGCGGATAGGATAAATAGGACATTTTACTGTTGGAATGGAATCTGAAGTCTCACAGCGCGGCGCCGGCGGGACCAGCGGGTCGCGCTGGGTGAAATCTCTGGTCACAGCCGCCTTTTGCTGCCTTTTTGGCGGGCAGTGCGTTCGGGGTCAGGCCACGCAACCCTTGGTTGCGGTGCACGACTCCGAATTGACGCGCGCGCTCGAAGCCATGCCCGCCAGCGGGTCCACGCCCACCGGCGCCGGGACCACGGGCTTTCAGTGGTGGCCTGCGGCTTGGCACTACTTCGTCATGCCTGATTCCGTCACCGAAACCCTCCGCTCGGACGGCACAGTTTTTGCGACCATCCACGACGCCGACATCAGCGCGGGCGCATTGCTCACGAGCAATGGACTGCCCGCCTACCCTATCGTCATCAGCCTGGCATCCGAAGCTGTGCGGGACGATGAAGTTGCCCAGTTCACTAATTATGTGGCTGCCGGCGGGACATTGCTGGTTGGCTCGTCCGCTTTCACGCGCAATCCCGACGGCACCAGCCGGGGCGATTTTGCTCTTGCCTCGGCATTGGGACTGCACATGGCCAATGCGAGCCTGCAAAACTGGGCGGCGAATTTCATCTTCTCCAAAGCAGTTTCGCATCCGCTCACCGCGCACATTCCCGGCGGATTGCTGAACTGGGACATGCCCGTGGCCGCCGATGAAATAACCTCGGGAATCTCGCCGGACCACAATTTGTCATTGGGTCAACTGTGCTGGCAGGTCCAGCCCAGCAACACCGTCGTCATCGCGCAGGGCGACACCAGTCCGTACTTGCTCGTGACGCCTTATGGCAAAGGCTGCTTCATATACGATGCCGCCATGCAGCCGCTGCTGGGGCACGGAGCTGGTGCGCCGGGTTTCTATGCCTATGGCATATTTCGGAACGCCATCGAGGGGGCCTTTGCCGCCGCCCGCCTGCCCATCCCGAAACTGAGTTCCTGGCCTTTCCCCTACAACGCCGCGCTGAGCGTGCGGCACGATTTTGGCAATTCGCAACCCGAAATCAATTCGATCGCTTCATCGGCGCTTTTCGAATCCACCAACGGAGTTGCCGGCGACTATTTCTTTTGCACAGGCACCCTCCGTGTCGAGATGACCAATTCTTCGGCCACGATCGCCAGCTTGCGATTGGCCGTTTCGAGTTATAACGCAACCATCGGGCCGCAAAACGGCGGACTGCCCAACCCGAACAACCCGGCGTTGACGCTCGGCGATTTCGATTATTGGAACTGGGGCCCCGACGAAGCCCTCGATGTGGCGGCTGCAAACCTGCCCGCCGGCTATCCCAACGGTGCCGCCTACGCATCCGCGTCGGTATCGAATTCTTTTTCCGATGTGGAAGGCTGGCTGGCGGGCTTGACCAACGGCCTGCGTATCACCACCGCGCCTTACTACGACGCCACGCGCGAGGCCTCCTGTCAAATCCAACAACAACTTGGGGTCAACGTTTCGGGCGAGCAGAAGCTTGGCCCCTTCCCAAGTTGGGTGCTTTCGACTTCCCTCCAGACGGCCGACAAACGCTATCCCTTCATCAGCCTGCCACCAAGCGATTGGTTCGTGACGACGCCCGATCTGGCTGCCGACATGGAGGATGGATTCGGCTACTGGACGATGGAGGAAATGGTGGACTCCTATTACAACTGGGGCGGCTTGATCAATCTCCGTTCGCACAGTTCCTCGGACGGCGGAGGCATCGCCGGCACTTTGGCCTCGGATTATATCACCTACAGCCTGAGCAAGCCCGGAATCTGGCCCGCGAATGCCTCGTCCATATACTCTTGGTGGCTGGCTCGCTCCAATGCTCAAATCAGCGCCGTTTACGGCACCAATGGCAACCAATCAGTAGTGACGTTCGCCATCAACGGAGCAACCGATCCGCGGACTGCCGTCGAAGTGCGCGTCCCCGGCCCTGCGGTTTCCGGCTTGCAGGTATTCACGAACGGCGCTCCGAGTGGAAGCAGTTCTTACCTCACGAATGGTTCGATAATTCGAGTGCTTGTGGGGACGTCGGTAACCAATGTGCAGATTACATATTTGCTGAATCCGTCGATACAGAATTCCTTTTACACCGGGGCTGAGGGCACTCTTTTGACCGTGCTTGCTCCGGGCGTGCTGAGCAACGCCATGCCGGGCATCGGAATGAACCTTTCGGCGACGCTCGTGAGCGGCACGGCCAACGGCGCGCTGGGTTTGACGCACAATGGCGGGTTCACCTATGTGCCGGCGAACAATTTTATCGGCGTGGACGCATTCGAATGGCAAGCCAACAACGGCGTAACCACTTCCTCCGTGGCCACGGCAACTCTGGATATTACGCCGCCGGGAAGCTTGTT
>Ga0073928_10006018_pt1 | contig 16591 bp, 16 predicted proteins | sample PaiPotPPA55metaG_FD_76969 | JGI IMG/M metagenome (GOLD analysis project Ga0073928, IMG submission 76969) | Iron sulfur acid spring bacterial and archeal communities from Banff, Canada, to study Microbial Dark Matter (Phase II) - Paint Pots PPA... ... | reverse complement strand
TTGCTCCTTATTACTTATTTAAAGATTTAATAACTATATTTATCTTTATACTTGTATTAAGTACATTTGTATTTTTAATGCCTAATGCTTTAGGAGATAGTGATAATTATGTTATGGGTAATCCTATGCAAACTCCTTCTTCTATAGTTCCTGAGTGATATTTATTACCTTTTTATGCTATTTTGAGATCTATACCTAATAAATTATTAGGAGTTATTGCTATGCTTGCTGCTATTTTAATACTATTAGCTATGCCATTTACCGATTTAGGTAGATCTAGAGGTATACAATTTAGACCTTTAAGTAAAATAGCTTTTTATACATTTGTAGCTAATTTCCTTATACTAATGGTATTAGGTGCTAAACATGTAGAATCTCCTTATATAGAATTAGGGCAAGTTACTACTGTAATTTATTTTAGTTACTTTTTAATACTAGTTCCTTTTATTAGCTTATTAGAAAATAGCTTAGTTGAATTAGCTGGTTTTGATAATACAAAAAAACATTAAGTTAAATATTAATATTTAATATTATGAAATAAATATTAAAGGAATATATATTATAAAATATATATTTCTTAGTTTTATTCTTAAAAGAAGGTTCCCTTATTGGTACAAAGGGTTGATACATATTATTATATTTTGTATTTAGATTAGAGGTTCAAATCCTTTTCTTCTTTGTGTAATTAAATATTTATTAATTATAATAAAAATATATGCAGTTAATCTGTTTAAACTATAAAAAGTTTGGTTTAATTTAAATAATACCTACCTATCAGTATAATAATAAATAGACATTTAGGGTTATAAAAAAAAATAATTTTTTTTGTCAAGTCATATTAAATCTACAAGTCATATTAAATCTACAAGTCATATTAAACCTAATTCGATGTACTTTGAAAAGCCTTATCAATTAGATAAAAAATCTAAAAAGACTAATTTATCAAACCTTTCTGTTTCAAAAGCAAATATATCTTTATGAACAGAAAGATGATTTTTATCTTCAAATGCTAAAGATATAGGAGCATTATATCTTATGTTCGCATTATTCTCTGGGTTATTAGGTACAGCTTTTTCTGTATTAATAAGATTAGAATTAAGTGGACCTGGTGTTCAATATATTGCAGATAATCAATTATATAATAGTATTATTACTGCTCACGCTATTTTAATGATATTCTTTATGGTTATGCCAGCTTTAATAGGAGGTTTTGGTAATTTCTTATTACCATTACTAGTAGGGGGTCCAGATATGGCATTTCCTAGATTAAATAATATAAGTTTTTGATTACTATTACCTAGTTTATTCTTATTTTTATTTGCTAGTGTTATAGAAAATGGTGCAGGTACAGGTTGAACTCTTAAAGGAAACAGGGAGTTTTTTTATGGCGACATAAAAAAAAGTAAATTCTTCTCGATGCGTGAACCTCTTCTAGTAAATACTAAATTATTTAGTATATTACACGTAGTACACTACTCATGTCTAGTTATAATTAATACAATTTTAAGTAGCACGTATGTAAAAATGTGTACGTCATGGAGACAATGCGCCTGATTAGTAAACAAACGTTTATTTACTAGTCATCAGAGACTTAACGAAGAACATCTTAATGGTAACCATATAAATCAAGATTCGTTTGAACAATGATTAGTAGGGTTTACTGATGGAGATGGTAACTTTCATATTTCACACCAAGGAACTGGTATATCTACTAAATGAACCCTAGGTTATAAATTAACTCAATCTGCATATAATTTAAGAATTTTAAATTATATAAAAAAAGAGTTAAAAGTAGGTTCTATAACAAAAGATGGTACCAAAGTACAATACTTTATTAGAGATAGAAAGGTTATAGAAACAATTTTAATACCTATTTTTGATAAATATCCTCTTTTAACAACTAAACATTATGATTATGTAAAATTAAAAAAAGCATTAGCCATTTTAAATAACATATCTATGACTAAAGAAGAGAAAAATTCAAAACTTTTAGCTATTAAAGATACTAAACCTAATAAAGATTATTTGTCTCCTGCTTGAAACAATGCAAATTTACCATTAACTGATGTAGATTCAATTAACAACGTGATGACTAAAAGTTGATTAGTTGGTTTTATTGAAGCAGAAGGTAGTTTTTATTTAACTAATAAAACTCCAACTAGAATAGCACATGGTTTTGGTTTAACACAAAAATTAGATAAAATAGTATTAGAGGGAATAGGTATTTTATTACACATAAAAAACCCCGTCAAATATAAAGAAATATATAATCACTATATATTGGACACTACCAATTCTAGAGCAATCGAAAATATCATAGCTTTCTTTAAAAACACAATGAAAGGAGTAAAATCTTTGGAATATAGAATATGAGCTAGATCTTATACTAAAGATAAAGGTAATTATCTTAAATTGTCTAAGATAAGGGATATTATAAGAGAATTGCGAAAAAATCAGTTATAAACTAACTGAGCTTCAATACCATTAAGATGAAGGTATAGTCCGAACAGTATAGAGATATACTGCGTGTAACGATAGTTTTAGTATTGGTTAATACATTTGTTTATTTAAAGTATAAAAACCCTAAAATGAGGTTACCAACATAATTGTTATCCTCCTTTAAGTGGTATACAAAGTCATAGTGGACCTAGTGTAGATTTAGCTATATTTGCTTTACATTTATCTGGTATAAGTAGTTTATTAGGTGCAATAAACTTTATAACAACTATACTTAATATGAGAAGTCCTGGTATAAAATTACATAAATTAGCCTTATTTGGTTGAGCTGTAGTAGTTACAGCTGTATTATTATTACTATCTTTACCTGTTTTAGCCGGTGCAATTACAATGGTATTAACAGATAGAAATTTTAATACTTCTTTCTTTGAAGCAGCCGGAGGAGGTGATCCTATATTATACCAACATCTTTTCTGATTCTTTGGTCATCCAGAAGTTTATATTTTAATTATACCCGGATTTGGTATAATTAGTACTACAATTTCTGCAAGTTCCAATAAAAGTGTTTTTGGATATCTAGGTATGGTTTATGCTATGATGTCTATAGGTGTATTAGGATTTGTTGTTTGAAGTCATCATATGTACACAGTTGGTTTAGATGTAGATACAAGAGCTTATTTCACAGCTGCTACACTTATTATAGCTGTTCCTACTGGTATTAAAATATTTAGTTGATTAGCAACATGTTATGGAGGATCTTTACAATTAACACCTTCAATGTTATTTGCTTTAGGATTTGTATTTATGTTTACAATAGGGGGGTTAAGTGGAGTTGTCTTAGCCAATGCTTCTCTTGATATAGCTTTCCATGATACTTACTATGTTGTAGCTCATTTCCATTATGTTTTAAGTATGGGTGCAGTATTTGCATTATTTAGTGCATGATATTTCTGAATACCTAAAATGTTAGGGTTAGATTACAATAAAACATTAGGTAAAGTACATTTCTGAATTTTCTTTGCTGGTGTTAATATAACATTCTTTCCTCAACACTTCCTAGGTTTACAAGGAATGCCTCGTCGTATAAGTGATTACCCTGATGCATTCGCTGGTTGAAATTTAGTTAGTTATATAGAAGTATTGTGAGTGTAATAGCTATATTCTTATTTTTACATATAGTTTACCAACAACTAGTTTTTGGTAAAGCTACAAGTCGTTATCCTTGATTAACTCCACAATTCTATAGTGATACATTACAAACACTTCAAAATAGATCTTATCCTTCTTTAGAATGAGGATTAAGTAGTCCACCTAAACCTCATGCATTTGTAAGTCTACCATTACAAAGTATTTCTCTTTTATTTCTTTTTGTATTGTTCTTATAATAAATTATAGTCAAAAAATTTATTATTAATAAATAGACAATATAAATCAGAAATATTACAGGAATCAGGTAATTTAGGCATAATTATTTTTTCAAAATTAAGCAGAATATATTTTAAATCTATAGACTAATTATTAATAGTTATTAGTAGTTATAGCAATAGATTTAAATAAAATATGTTTGTTAAAATAATTATGCTAAGGATATGTTGTAGATGGTTCTACATTTTGATTGCAAATCTTAAATAAGAGGTTCGATCCCTCCATATCCTTTAAGTTTATCAATAATCAATTATTAATAAATGGTAGTAATTTATTAATAGTCAATTATATTAATAATTTAAATTTATATTTAATTTAAATATATATTATATATACATGTAATACAAATGATACAAGCTGCAAGATTAATAGGTACAGGATTAGCAACTACAGGTTTAATAGGAGCTGGAGTAGGAATTGGAGTAGTGTTTGGTTGTTTAATAATAGGTGTAGCAAGAAACCCTTCATTAAGAGGTCAATTATTTTCATACGCTATATTAGGTTTTGCTTTTGCTGAAGCTACTGGTTTATTTGCTCTTATGATGGCATTCTTAATATTATACGTTGCTTAATATGTAAAATATATAGAAGTATATAATTATATAATTAAAAAAGAATTATATAATTCTTATTAGCTCAATGGTAGAGCAGGATACTTCTAATATCTAGATCCAAGTTCGAATCCTGGATAAGAGTTCTTAGAGGCGAGTTTTGGACGACGGGCGATGGGCTATGGGCGAAGGTCGAATTCTGAAATAATTTTTGGAAATGGCAATTGTTTGTTTTAATAATAGATAACTTTAACTAAAAAAAAGTTATTTTTAATCTAATGGTTTAATGTTTAAAATTTTGATTTATAATAATCTTATTTTATTTATATTAAATGTTATATACTTATATTTTTATTTTATATTTTTCTACTTTAATATCTATAGTAGAAGTTTTATTAGTATCTGTACCCGTGTTGTTAACTGTAGCATATGTGACTGTAGCAGAAAGGAAAACAATGGCTAGTATGCAAAGAAGACTAGGTCCTAATATAGTAGGGTATTATGGTCTTTTACAAGCATTTGCTGATGCATTAAAACTTTTATTAAAAGAATATGTTTCACCTACACAAGCTAATTTAGTTTTATTTTTTCTTGGTCCTATTATAACATTAATATTTTCATTGTTAGGATATTTAGTTATACCTTATGGACCTGGTTTAGCTTTAAGTGATTTTATTTTAGGTATACTTTACATGTTAGCAGTATCTTCATTATCTACGTATGGTATATTATTAGCAGGTTGAAGTGCTAATAGTAAATACGCTTTCCTTGGTTCATTAAGAAGTACAGCACAATTAATAAGTTATGAACTTATTTTAAGTTCTGCTATATTACTTGTTATAATGTTAACAGGTAGTTTAAACGTTACTGTGAATATAGAAGCTCAAAGAGCTATATGATTTATAATTCCTTTGTTTCCTATATTTATTATTTTTTTTATAGGATCTGTAGCAGAAACTAATAGAGCTCCATTTGATCTTGCTGAGGCGGAATCAGAACTTGTTAGTGGGTTTATGACAGAACATGCCGCAGTTATTTTTGTTTTCTTTTTTTTAGCCGAATATGCTAGTATTGTATTAATTTGCGTACTAACTAGTATATTGTTTTTAGGTGGTTATTTGTATGACTATACACCTTCTTTGTTTGGATTAATACAATATATTGATTTTGAATTATATACAGATAATATGTATAGTAATAATATTTTCTCTGATCCTTTAATCGAAGGGTTGATGTATGGTTTAGCCTTAGGTATAAAATCTTGTATTATGATATTTGTTTTTATATGAGCTAGAGCTTCATTCCCTAGAATACGTTTCGATCAATTAATGTCTTTCTGTTGAACTATATTATTACCTTTAGTTATTGCTTTTATTATACTAGTACCTTGTATATCTTACAGTTTCGAAATGTTACCTAGTAACATAAACTTATTTTAAAACATTATGTTTTATATTTCTTACATAAGTGCCTGAAAATTTTTTATCTTTAATAAGATAATAATGTAAATATATTTAATATATAAAACATTAATATTATATAAAATAAATAAAAAAATGCCACAATTAGTACCCTTTTACTTTATCAATCAAGTAGTAAATAAGAATATAATTTTAATTACCTTTATATTTATTTCCTTTGTTTTTAAACTTCTTTTATTAATGGGATTTGATTTTGATTTTTTCTCTAATGAAAGCTTATTACTTTATATATTATCAAAATATATATTACTAGGGTATGAGCGATTAAATATCTTTCTCTCGGAAAAAATTAGTAAATTAAAAGTCTTAATTTCTATATATTATTCATTAGTAGTAATGGATCACCAGAAAATGAGTTTAATTATATATGCGTTTGCTTTCTTAATTCTTAGACTACCTTTCCTTATGGAACCTAACGTTGATTTCCTCGTTATTTTTACGATTTTTAACATTTTATCTATGGAACATGCTTTTGATTTTTTCTCTAATGAAAGCTTATTTAATGAAGATTCTTCTACATTAAATATGGGAGAAAGTTCTTCACAGGGATCTTCTGGGCAGAATCCTAATAGTGAACAAGGTTCTTCACAAGGACCTTCTGGACAGAATCCTAAATATCATTTTAATGAAGATAGATATCCCTATCCTAACCGGAATCCCATTCCTGTTCTCGATTATCATAATACTGTAACTGGTTCAATTACAGATACGGAAAGATTAGCGAATTATTTAGAACAACAGGAACAGGCTGGGCTCGGTTTGTAAACAGGGCTGGTATTAGGTTTACTACAGGTAACGTAGTATTAGGTACTTATAATGAAGAGATGAGTAGAATAGCTAGATATGTTAGACGATATCATAATGTTTTTTATACCACTGGACCTGATAATACTCCAATTGATGATAACTTAATATGATCACTTAGAAGAATGAGAGAAAATGTTACAAGAGATTTCCGTTAAATATTAATATTTACTTTTATTTGTTTATAAATATTACAATAATATATATTTATGTTTATACTAGAGGCATAACTGTATAATTTTATACGGTGTTAGTAAAGATTATATAATCCTGAGAGTGATTATATAATCCTGAGGGTAATTAGTTTTATATGTTTTATAAGATGTTACTTACATCTTTATTGTGTATACCTTTACTAGGTATATTCACCATATCTGCAGGTATATCTTATAATGTGCCTACTTTAAATACAACATGAATAAAAAAAGTAGGTATAACTGCTTCTGTCGCAAATCTTTTAGTATCTTTATTGATATTTTTCTTGTTTGATTATAGCAATAATCAATTTCAATTTGTTAAAGAACACTATGAAGTAAGTTATTTTGATTTTTATCTAGGATTAGATGGACTATCTATTTATTTTGTTTTATTAACAACTATAATAGCACCTATTGCTTTATTAAGTAATTGAACATCTATTAACGAAAATGTTAGATCCTATGTAATAATAATTTTATTGTTAGAGACACTATTATTAGCAGTTTTTTTAGTATTGGATATACTATTATTTTATATATTTTTCGAAAGTATATTACCACCTTTATTTATATTAATAGGATTATTTGGATCAAGTAATAAAGTAAGAGCTAGTTTTTATCTTTTCTTATATACATTACTAGGATCTTTATTCTTGTTATTATCTATATTATCTATCTCATCAATAATGGGTACTACTGATTTTGATGCATTATATAAAACTAATTTCAATTATTCTACACAATTATTTTTATTTTATGGTATATTTATAGCATTTGCTGTAAAAACTCCTACTATATTTTTGAATACTTGATTATTAAAAGCTCATGTTGAATCACCTTTAGGGGGTAGTATCCTTTTAGCAGCTATTGTATTAAAGCTAAGTTTATATGGTATTTTTAGATTAATATTACCCTTATTACCTAAAGCTTCTATAGATTATACTTATATAATTTATCTTATAGGTGTAATAACAATAATATATGCTAGTTTTAGTACATTAAGAACTATAGATATTAAGGAACTTATAGCATATAGTTCTGTATCACATGCAGCAGTATATCTTATAGGTGTATTTAGTAATACAATACAAGGTATAGAAGGTGGTATATTATTGGGATTAGCACATGGATTTGTATCTAGTGGTCTATTTATTTGTGCAGGAGGTGTATTATATGATAGATCAGGTACTAGATTAATAAGTTTCTATAAAGGTATTGCACAAATAATGCCTTTATTTTCTATATTATTTTTCATTTTATCATTAGGTAATTGTGGGGTTCCTCTTACTTTAAATTTTGTAGGAGAATTTATGTCTCTTTATGGGGTATTTGAAAGATTACCATTACTAGGTGTTTTTGCCAGTTCTTCTATAGTTTTTTCTGCTGCATATACAATATATATGTATAATAGAATAGCTTTTGGAGGAACCTTTAGTAAATTCTTTGAAGCTAATTTAGCTGATGTAAGTAAACGTGAATTCTCTATATTATTTACATTAGTTATATTTACTGTTGTATTAGGTATATATCCTGCTCCATTACTAGACGGGTTACACTATTCAGTTTCATCTTTAATATATAACGCTATATAAATTATATATTTTAAATTATTACAGGAATAGATTTAGAAATGTAAATTTATTTATTTATTTATTTCTATTCCAGAAACAGAAATTCCTGAAAAATTTTTATCTTTAATTAGATAATAATGTAAATATATTTAATATATAAAACATTAATATTATATAAAATAAAAAAAAAATGCCACAATTAGTACCCTTTTATTTTGTCAATCAAGTAGTATTTGCTTTTACATTCCTTATAGTAATACTTTATATATTATCAAAATATGTATTACCTAGATTTGTACGTCTATTTATATCTCGTATGTTTATAAGTAAATTATAATTTTCTATTATAATGTTACAAATAATAGTAGTTCTATCGTTTAATTATAAATTTAGTTATTATTATAAATAATTCTTACTTAAGTTTATGACAATTTAAATATTATCTCATATTATAATATATTTAATTAAACACTATAGTTAATTATTATAAAAAATTATTAAATTCTATTTAATAAATACTAATGTAAATATATCAATAAAAATAATAAAAAAAATGATAGGAAATGACTAATAACATGTATACTCACATTACAACTCCTTTAGATCAATTTGAAATAAGAAATTTATTAAGCTTAGATGCTCCTATATTCGGTAATTTACATATATCTTTAACAAACATAGGACTATTTTTAACTATAGGTACTATATTTATATTAGGTTTAAATTTATTAGCAACAAATTATAATAAAGTAATAAGTAACAATTGATCTATGGGTCAAGAATCTTTATATGCTACTATACATAGTATAGTAACAAATCAAATAAACCCTGGAAAAGGACAAATATATTTCCCTTTTATATATACTTTATTTATATTTATTTTAGTTAATAATTTAATAGGTATGGTTCCTTATAGTTTTGCATCTACAAGTCATTTTATATTAACATTTTCACTTAGTTTTACTGTTGTTTTAGGTGCAACTATACTTGGATTCCAAAAACATGGTTTAGAATTTTTTTCTTTACTTGTTCCAGCTGGTTGTCCTTTAGCTTTATTACCTTTATTAGTTTTAATAGAATTTATATCTTATTTATCTAGAAATATTTCTTTAGGACTTAGATTAGGTGCTAACATATTAAGTGGTCATATGTTATTAGCTATATTAGCAGGATTTACTTATAATATTATGACATCAGGATTTATATTCTTTTTCTTAGGATTAATACCTTTAGCTTTTATTATAGCTTTTTCTGGTTTAGAATTAGGAATTGCTTTTATACAAGCACAAGTGTTTGTAGTATTAACAAGTAGTTATATTAAAGATGGTTTAGATTTACACTAGCTAGATTTTTTACGGTTTACATATTAAAACAAGTTCAAGTCTTTTTTAATATAATATTAATTTGTTCAGGTTTATTGTTATAAATGTGACACTAAGAGCACAAATATTGTATATATACAATATAGGAAAGTCCAGAGCTTATAGAAATTCAGTACATAAAAGTAAGTACATAGTAAAATCTTAGGTATTTAAGAGAAAATATCAATCATATTGTATAGTAAATTATTATTGTATAGTAAAATATGATTTATGAACATACAAGCCTTTAAATAAGTTTTAATATAGACTAATAACTATCACAGGACCCGGCTTATAAGTGTCCAATTATTATAATAAATAATATGATAAAAAAAATTGTACATAATTATAAAAATCATGTATAAAGTTTAATATTAATTAGTAATGGTATAAATAACAAGATTATTTTATACCATTTTTATTACACTGAGTTTGATGATGGCTCTGAGTGAACGCTGTCCAAATGCTTGACACATGCTAATCGTACGTCTAATTTAATATATGAATAAAATCATTAATTTTATTAGAAGTGGTGTACAGGTGAGTATATATTTTAGCTGCCTTAAAGTAAGGGGTAAATACCTTATAAATTATATAAAGGAATAGTAATTCCGCTTTAAGAGGACAATAAATATAACGGATAGGTAGTAGTTAAAGTAATGGTTTAACTAGCTTAAAATTTCCGTAATCGGGGCTGAGAGGTCGATCGATCACATTGGGTCTGAAAAAACCCCAATACGTATAGTACAGCAGTGGGGAATATTGGTCAATGGCCTAACGGCTGAACCAGCAACTTGGAAGAATGTATAGCTTCGGCTAGCTATATTTGTTTTATTGATTAATTATATTCAATTATAATTAATCAATAAATTAACTGTAAATGTTTTTTTTATATAAAAAAACATTGAACTAGATTTATTTAGGCAGAAAGTATAGTATCGATTTTGTCGAATAAAGTTCTGAATATTAAACTGATAATGACAATTTAATATTCATATGTCTTGACCAAATTACGTGCCAGCAGTCGCGGTAATACGTAGAAGACTAGTGTTATTCATCTTTATTAGGTATAAAGGGTACCTAGACGGTAAAATTAGCCAAAGAAGGTACTATTTTGCTAGAGTTTTATGTGATGAGGGGAGTATTTAAGGAGGAGAGTTGAAATTTTGTGATACCTTAAGGACTGGCAAAGGCGAAAGCTACCTTTTATGTAATAACTGACGTTGAGGGACGAAGGCTTGGGTAACGAACAGGATTAGGTACCCTAGTAGTCCAGGCAGAAAATTATGAATGCCATAGGTTAGATTATTTGGCCTATAAATGAAAGTGCAAGCATTTCACCTCAAGAGTAATGTGGCAACACAGAAACTGAAATCATTAGACCGTTTCTGAAACCAGTAGTGATGTATGTTATTTAATTCGTAGCTACGCGAAAAACCTTACCACAATTTGAATATTATTTTACTTAATTATATTTTAATTAACAAAATATTACAAGTGTTGCACGGCTGTCTGCAGTTAATGTCGTGAGATAATGGTTAACTCCTTTAAATTAACGGAAGCCCTTGCTTTATTTATTTATTTAAGAAAAATAAAGCAGTTCACCAATATATTGGATATGATAACAGGGACCAAGACAAGTCATCATGGCCTTAATATTGTGGGCGATAGACGTGCCGCATGTCCCTATACAAAATGATGCGAAAATGTGAATTTGAGCTAATCTAATTAAAGTAGGGTAAAACATGGATTGTAGTCTGAAATTCGACTACATCAATAAGGAATTACTAGTAATCGTGAATCACCATGTCACGGTGGATTTAATCTCAGATTGGTACTTACTACTCGTCAGGCACCGAAAGTAGTGTGTGCAATAAGTTTGGTTTCTTATTTTTAGTTACTCTAAAGAATTAACTTAAGTTTCATAAATAAGAAATCTTCGTATGCGTGACTTCGATTGGTGTTAAGTCGTAATACGGTTCGTGTAGTGGAAATTGCACGGGAATCATTAATCTTAACAATATAAATATATATATTTTTTTATAAATATATAAAGGAAGGTTCCGTTTGTTGGTTTGGCGGGTTGAGCTGTAAACTCAGTAGCATTATGCTGTCGAAGGTTCAATTCCTTTTCTTCCTAGTAATATATAAATTAATGTAAATATATATACATACATGCATTAATTTAATTAGCCTTTATAGCTCAATGGTAGAGCAGAATACTGTTAATATTCTGATATATGTTCGATTCATGTTAAGGGCTAGTTTTATAAGGCCATAAAAAGCGTGTTCGCATAATAGTAATGTTATGTCTTTCGGCCACTATTATATAGGTTCGAATCCTATACACGTTTCTTCTAAATTTGCTTTATATTACTATATCCTCTTAAAAAAAATTAAAAAAATTTTTATATTGATCAATCTGCTTTTTAATTTTTAAAAAGTAGTATAAATAAATTAATTTATTTATTTGTCTTTTAGAATAAAAGATAGTGAGGTTTTTTATAAGTGTTAAATATTAATAGTTTATTTATATTAAGTGAAAGTTACACTAATGGCTATAGAGCAGAAGTATTGGATATTCTTTCATTATTAGCTATATTATCTGGAATACTTGTTATTATAAGTAAAAATCCTATAGTATCAGTATTATTTTTAATAGGATTATTTTTAAGTATATCTAGTTATTTAATTATATTAGGTTTAAGTTTTGTTGGTTTATCTTATTTATTAGTGTATGTTGGTGCTGTATCTATCTTATTTCTTTTTATATTAATGTTAATTAATATAAGAGTTAGTGAATTGTTAAGTTATACTAGCAATAGTTTACCTTTAGCTATCCTTATAACTATATCATTTAATTATCCTATATATCAAATGTTACCTTATAGTATTGCTACTTTTAATAGTTACACTGTAAGTTTAAATAATACACTAAATGATATTTGATCTAATAATTATAGTGATTATTTAAACAAAGTATTTAAATTAAATACTTTAGAATTAGATAAAGGTGAAATATATTTCGTAACAAGTAAAATATGAGATGGAAATTTATCTGAAACTAATCATATTACAAGTATAGGTAATATAATGTATACTAGTTATAGCATATGATTAATAATAACTTCTATAATATTATTATTAGCTATGGTGGGTGCTATTGTTATTACAATAAAACAAAGAAATTAAATCTTACAAGGATTATATAAATCTTTATTATTTAATATAAATTCAAAGAGATTAGCTTAACGGTAGAGCAACCGTTTTACACGCGGTAGGTTGAGTGTTCAAATCACTTATCTCTTAAATAAGAAAATTTAAGAATACTATATACTTATATAAGAATATAAAAGAAAACTTTATACTTATATAAGGATATAATACTCTAAGATAAATTTTATTCTATTTTTCTATATAAGTATTATAGAAGATTTGCCTAATTATATACAACGTATGTAAAAAATAGTATTATTATAAAAAATATAATAAAATTATTATATTTAATAACACTAATCATTAAATTAAAATAGATAATTTTTTTTTATAAATGAAGCATTCAAATAGAAGTCTATTTCAAGGCCATCCTTTTCATTTAGTATCGCCATCACCATGACCTATTTATACTAGTATTAGTTTATTAAGTCTTACAACTAGTGGGGTATTAACTATGCACGGTTTTGAAGAGGCACATTATTTTTTAATAGCAGCTTTTATAGCTTTAGTTAGTTCTATGTCTTTCTGATGACGTGATGTAATTTCAGAAGGTACTTATTTAGGAAATCATACATTAGCTGTGCAAAAAGGACTTAACATGGGTGTTATTTTATTTATAGTTTCAGAAGGATTATTTTTCTTAGCTATATTCTGAGCCTTTTTCCATAGTGCATTGGCACCAACTGTTGAATTAGGTGCTCAATGACCTCCTATGGGTATAGAAGCTGTTAATCCTTTTGAATTACCTTTACTTAATACAGTTATATTGCTATCTTCTGGAGCAACTGTAACTTATGCTCATCATTCATTAATACAAGGTAATAGAAGCGGAGCACTTTACGGTCTAATAGCCACAGTAATTTTAGCTCTTGTATTCACTGCTTTTCAAGGTGTAGAATATACTGTTTCTTCATTTACTATAAGTGATGGTGCTTTTGGTACAGTATTCTATTTTGGTACCGGTTTCCATGGGTTACATGTATTGATTGGTACAGCTTTCATAGCAGTAGGATTGTGACGTACTTATGCCTATCATTTAACTGAAAACCATCACCTTGGATTAGAGGCGTCTATATTATACTGACATTTTGTTGATATTGTGTGACTATTCTTATTCATATCGGTTTACTATTGAGGTTCTTAATAGACGTTAAATTAGAAAATTTTGTTTCTTTTAAATATTAATAAATAAATATTATATGGAGGCAATAAAAAAAGAATTTTATAATATAAATTTAAAGCATAAAATGACTTTAAATAAGGATGATTTTCATCAATTTATAAATGATTTATATCAAGTTGAGGGTACTGTGGAGCATATTTCCCTAAAAAGATCAACCAGATATTAGATACGTATGTACAAATACTGATGATATTTTTAATGTTGTAATTCCTTATTTTAAAATTTTTTAAAATAGACTTATACATTTATATATATAAGAGATCTTAGTTTAATGGTAAAATACGAGACTTTTAATCTTTGTTATATGAGTTCGACTCTCATAGATCTTAGTTTAGAGGACAATGCCTCTTTTTATTACTTTTTATTAATAAAGAATGAATTTAAATAAAATTAATTATAGTCTTTATATATTATATGAATATTCATTATTAAGTAAAGGTAATATATTAAGAGAAAATAAAAATAAAATAGGTGTTTATAGATGAGTAAATAAAATAAGGAATGAAAGTTATGTAGGAAGTTCTACAAATATTACTAAGAGATTAAGAAAATATTATTGTGTAAATTATCTTGAAAGTATAGTTATTATATATAATAGCCGTATATATAAGCTTTGTTAAATTATGGGGGTGCTCTGATTTTGACATGGAAATACTAGAATATTGTAATAAAGAATCTTTGATTAACAAGGAACAATATTATATAGATATATTCATGCCAGAATATAATATATGTAAAAAAGCTGGTTCAATGTTAGGATTTAAACATCCTTCAAAAACTTTATTAAAATTTAAAAATCGTAATTTAGTAATTGCTCATATAACAATTGTTATAAATGATAATAATAATGAAAGAAAGTATGATTCTTTGTGTGCTGCTAAGGGTATTGGTATCAGCAATACTACTTTAATACAATATATTAATGAAAATAAATAGATAGAAGGTATTAATTTTATAAGGATAATTAAACCTCTAGTTTAATGAATATACAAGTTTATTCTTTAATATATATTAGTAATGGAAATATTTAATAATTATAAAAAATTAAACAGCTGTAGTTTAATGGTAAAATTATCGTCTTCCAAACGAATGTTAAGGGTTCGAGTCCCTTTAGCTGTAAATCGGAAAACGTATTCTTATACGAAATATTTCTATAAAAAAATCTTTTTATATGAAATCTTTTTATATAAAATCTGTTATGTAAAATCTTTTTATATAAAAATCTTTTTATATAACCTTTTTTTATAAAATATTTCTATATAAGATCCTTCTATATAAGTATTATTATAGAAGATTTGGCTAATTAAATACAACGTATGAAAAAAATGGTGTTATTATATAAAATAGTGTTATTATACAGAATAGTGTTAATATAGAAAAGGTAATAAAATTATTTTATTTAATAACACTATCATTAAATTAAAATGAATAATATGTTCGAATAAATGAAATATTCAAATGAAAGTCTTTTTCAAGGTCATTTTGCTAAATTTTACTCAAAAATAATTATGTCTTTCATCTTTTTATTTCTTTGCGCTATAATGTATGTTGAATTTTTCGGTTTATTTCCTTTCATTAAAGATGTAATACTAGTATATGGACTTGAGTTAGATCTAGATTCTGTATATGAGTTAAAGATAGAATCCGCTACAAAATCTAAAGATCTCTTGGTAAATATGATGGATGGAGAAGGTTCTTCAAATATAGGTACAAGTGGTAGTGGTAGTGGTAGTGGTAGTGGTAGTGGTAGTGGTAATGGTACAGGTAGTAGTGGTACAGGGAGTGGTGGTACAGGTAGTGATACTTCTGTTCGTCCTGGTCCCGAACGTGAGGATATCGCACCTCAAGGTCCTGATACTCCAGGTCGGTTACCAGTTCTTGAACCAAAACCAATATTCCCTCAAGAACCTTGAAAAGGTTCTGATCCAAAATGATGATCAAACAGAAGATAGGTTTTATAATTCATACTTTTATTTAAAATTATTATATACTTATACATATAATAAGGGTCGGTATCCTAATTGGTAAGGAACTCCTTTGTCAAGGGAGTTTATATCGGTTCGAGCCCGTTTCGACTCGATTTATTCTATTTAATTGTATTAAATATCAAATTATAGGAAAGGTTGCTATTGGTAAAGCGAGCCCTTTGCTAAAGGGTGTCTTATAGACCTGAGAGTTCGAGTCTCTTCTTTTCCGATTAACATTCTTAAAGAGTATAGGCTAACGGTAAACTCGGAAACTTCAAATTTCTCATTATCAGTTCAAATCTGATTACTCTTGTAATAGAATATATAAATTAGAGATTCCTTAGCTTAATTGGTAAAGCACATTTTTGATAAGGATGC
>Ga0073928_10006016_pt1 | contig 16595 bp, 12 predicted proteins | sample PaiPotPPA55metaG_FD_76969 | JGI IMG/M metagenome (GOLD analysis project Ga0073928, IMG submission 76969) | Iron sulfur acid spring bacterial and archeal communities from Banff, Canada, to study Microbial Dark Matter (Phase II) - Paint Pots PPA... ... | reverse complement strand
TATTGACTTTTGCCACCGCATTTCGGCCGAATTTTCTGAAAATGCCGCGCGAAGCGTGGCTTGCCGAAGTCAACAAGACGCCGCTCAAGCGCCGCGCCGAATATAAACGCAGCGTCATCGAGCACGGGCTCGATTCGGAATTTGTCAGTGATGCGATCGCTCAGCACAACAAATTGCTGTCATGGATGGACGAGTCGCTGCAGAGCGGGCGATGCCTTGCGGGCGACAACTTTTCCAATGCCGAGTGTGCCGTCATTCCCTACATCCTTCGGCTCGAATTGCTCAAGCTGACCGGCATGCTGGACCATTATCCCAGGATCGGCGATTGGTGGGCGCGCATGCGTGAGCGGCCTTCCGTCAAGGCGGAGCTTGTCGGCCGCATGTCCGAGACGGACTGGGCGCCGTTCCGCTATCTTGCGCCCGATCCCTGGCCCAAAGTGCAATCGCTGATGCAAGCGGCGTAACGCTGCCGCGAATTACTTTCGCAACGCCGCTCGCACACTCCCATGACATTCCCATGGCATCGCCGCTCAATGCTGTTCTTTGTGCGCTGATCGGAACGGCATTCTGGACGGTGCTCGGCTACGCCATCGCGCGCCGTCTGTTGCCGCGCGTGCTTGCGATTGGCGTAGCGCCGGTCACCGGTTGGGCCGTCTTTAGCGCGGCAACACTACCGATCCTGACGCTGGTCGGATTTTCAACACGCGGCGTGGTGAGCTTGGCCGCGCTGTGCTTGGTGATCGCCGGGGTATGGTTGCTGCGAGGGCCGCCGGGCACGGCCTTGCAGCCGGCGATGAGCGTCAAGATTGGCGTTAGGCCTTGGTGGTTCGCCGCCGCTGGCGTCATCGCGCTCGCGCCGGCGCTCGCGCTCTTGCCAAAATATTCCGAGCGGGGCGTGCACCTTGCCGCGCCGATCTTCGATCATGCAAAAATCGCCATCATCGATGCGATGACGCGCGAGGGCTTGCCGCCGGTCAATCCGGTATTCGGCGCGGCCGGCGCCGCCGGACGGGTTGCTTACTACTACCTCTGGCATTTCAGCGCGGCGGAACTGGCGCTGCCCCTGCGTATCAGCGGCTGGGAGGCCGATATCGGCCTAACCTGGTTCACCGCTTTTGCTTCGCTGCTCTTGATGATGGCGTTGGCGGTGTGGCTGAGCAAACGCGGAGGCGCTGCAATCCTGGTTGTGGCGTTGGCGGCGAGCGCCTCGTTGCGTGAAGTTCTCAGTATCGTGTTCGGCAACTATGAGCTTGCGCCGTTCTTACAGTCGCCGACCGGCTTGGCCGGCTGGCTGTTTCAAGCGGCCTGGGTGCCGCAGCATCTTATGTCGGCGTCCTGCGTCATCGTGGCGATGCTGCTGCTTGTGCACTATGCGCAACGGCAAAATCTCGGCTACGTGCCGACTTTGGCACTGGTCGTAGCCGCCGGTTTCGAGAGCTCGGCTTTTGTAGGCGGCGTCACATTCGCGATCGCTGCCGTCGTGTCGGCGCCACTGCTAATTGCGGTTATCGAGACAAAGCGCCGGCTTACCGCCGGCCTCGGCTTGGCGGCGTCCGCCCTGATCGCGCTCTGCATCGCCGCTCCTTTCATTCACGATCAGTTTGCGATGGTCGCCGGGCGCGAAGCTGGCGCCATTGGCGTGCATCATTTCGAAGTGCTCGGCGATCTGTTTCCGCCGACGCTGCGCCGCATCCTCGATGTGCCGGCGTATTGGCTCATTCTGCTGCCGCTGGAATTTCCGGCCACTTTCATTGCCGGCGCGCTGTCGCTCATCGTCCTGTTGCGACGGGTCGCGCCAGGTCCGGAAAGAACGGCTGTTCAATTGTTTGGTGTGCTGGCCCTAACGGGCCTGGCGATATCGTGGCTGCTTGTCAGCACGCTCGGCGACAACAATGATCTGGGCTTGCGCGCGATATTGCCGGCCGCCGTGATCCTGATCGCGACCGCCGCCGCGGGAATAGTCGCCGCGCCGGATCGCGCCGTACGCGCTGCAATTGCCGCCGCCGCGTTCGGCGGACTAATCCTCAGCCTGCCCGGCAGCGTCGCGATGACTTACGCCAACTGGCGCGGCAACGCCGCGGCCGACGCGTCCGTCTTCGCCCAGGCGCCGGAATTATGGAGCGCTGTTCGGCGCTACGCTCCTGCCAACGCGCGGGTCGCCAACAATCCGCTGTATTTGCAAGACCTCACGCCATGGCCGGGAAATATGTCCTGGGCGCTCCTTGCCGATCGCATTTCATGTTTTGCCGGCCGCGAAATGGCGATCCCGTTCGCAGCCCTGCCGCCGGAGCGCCGCGAGGCGATCAACAGCCAATTTATTCGTGTGTTTGCCGGTCAAGCGGCGCCGGCGGATATCGGCGAGCTCGCCACAAAATACGGCTGCGATGTCGTTGTCGTGGTGCCGCAGGATGGCGCGTGGACTAAGGACCCGTTTGCCGCAAGTGCCGTTTATAAGCTGGCGGAAAGCCGCGAGGGCCGTTGGCGGATTTATGTGAAGTCGCCGTCGCTCACGGAAGGACAAAAGTAGCGCATGCACGCCAAGTTTGTGGGACAGTCATCTACGCCCGGGCTGCCGCCATTTCACTCGATTAACTCGTCGGTGAGTGCCCGGACAACGAGCGCTTCGATGCTCAGAACCAGTTCAAACTTGTTTGCCTCTTCGATTTATCGCATCTTTGTCACTCGGGGTTGTGACCTCGGCAAATGGGGCAAACGTCATCCAGGGGGACTTTCCTATGCAATTGTCATCCGCCATTCGTGCCGCACTGATAGCTTTGACTGTAATCGGCGCCGGGCTCGCTACCGCCTATGCCGACAGCGGCAGCATCCGTTTTAACGTTATCAAGGCCGGTTTTGTCGTGGGCGGCTCTGGCGGCAGCGGCGCGCTGGTGTTCCACGGCCGGAGCTATCCGCTCTCGATTGGCGGGGTGAGCTATGGATTCACCTTCGGCGCCTCAGCGACCGATTTTGTCGGCACGGTCAGCAACATCCGAAGTCCGTCCGACGTTAATGGCGTATACGCCGCTGCCGGCGCGGGCGTCGCGGTTGGCCCTGGCGCGGGTGGGATCGTACTGACCAACCAGAACGGCGCCGTGCTGACGCTGTCGGGCCGCCAAACGGGACTGATCGTCGCCGCCGACCTCAACGGCCTGGTGATCTCGCTGCGGTAGTTTGCGCTCGCGCCTGAGACGCCCAACTGTCCCAAACCGTTACTCGCAGGCTTGCCCGCGGTCATCTGCGAGCAGGCTGCGGATTTCGGTTTGCGAATCTAGTCACGGGCCGCCAGAGTTAGCGCGCCGCTACCACCATAATCTCGACCTTATAGTCGGGCGACGCGAGTTTGGCCTCAACGGTCGCCCGTGCTGGCGTATTGCCAGGCGATACCCAGGCATCCCAGACCGCATTCATCTCAGCGAAATTCGCCATGTCGGTGATCCAGATATTGGCCGAGAGTAGCTTAGTCTTGTTGGTTTCGGCGATGGCTAGGAAGCCATCGATCTGCGACAGGATACTTCTAGTCTGCTCCGCCATGCTTTTGCCTTTTGGGCTATCGGCGACGATGCCGGCAAGATAAATGGTGTCGCCGTGGATCACCGCCTTGCTCATGCGCGGCCCGGTCTCGTAACGTTCGATCTTCATCCCCGATCCTTTCCAGCAATCAATTTCGCATCGAGATACAATCTGATCGCTTACTCAGATTCCCGCGTACCAGTTGAACCCGCGCTCGCTCCAATAGGTCTCGCGAAATTCGTTGGTGACTTCGATCGCTTTGATCCATTTCGCGTTCTTGTAGCCGAGCTTGGTCGAGGTGCGCAGCCGCAGCGGATAACCGAACGGATCGCCAATAACCTCGCCGGCATATTTGGTCGCGAGGATAGTCTGCGGATGCAATGCGGTCGGCATATCGACGCTTTCGGTATAATCGTCGGCGCAAATGAAATAGACATATTTCGCCGTCAGATCGGCGCCGATGCGTTGCAAAAAATCGCGCAAGTTCGGGCCGGACCATTGGCCGATATAGTCCCAGCCCTCGACGCAAACGTGCCGGATGATGATCTCCTGCTCGGGGAGCGCGTAGAGCCGCTGCCCACTCCAAGGCCGCTTGTCTTCGACGCGGCCGGCCAATTCCAGCGTCCAGGTCGCGCCATCGACCGGCTTGACGTCCTCGATGGGATAATAGGCGTTAAAGCGCGGCGGTTTTTTCACCTGGGCAGGGCTGAATGTCGGCGCGAGATGATTGGCCCGAAAGATCGTCTGCTGCACGCCGTCGTTCCACGTCGAGACCGCGCGCAAGCCCTTCTGCACCGAATCGATCTCGCTGACATCACAGCCGGTCAGCATCGTCAGCGCGCCGAGGCTGACGGCGCCGCGCAGGAGGCCGCGGCGATTGATGTCCTCAACGAGCTTGCGGTTTTCGGTAAGCACGCCCTGATCGATCGGCGTGCGCGGCCGAAACAGCGACGGAGTGCGGGTGCGGATGGCCATGGCGTTGCTCCGATGCATTGCTCCGTCAGTGCGGCGTCTTCATCTCCGGCGCGATAGGACTGCTGCCCGCCGCCTCGTCCTTGATCGCCGGTCCGCCGCTGATCATGGCGACGAGACTTTGCGGCACCAGCATAGCAAGCGTCACGTGCACGACGATAAAGACGACGATTGCCGTCATGCAGAAGAAGTGCACCAGCCGAATGTTCTGGAAACTGCCGAACAAGCTGGCGAGCTCGGAAAACTGCACCGGCTTCCACAATGCCAAGCCGGAAATCACGATCAGGATTCCGACCAGCATGACGCCGAGATAGAGCACCTTCTGCACGGCGTTGTAGTGGGTCAGGTCGTCGTGACGCAGCCGAAACCGTAACGCTTCGCCGACGGTGACGAAAACTTCGCTAATCGAAATTGGAAACAGTTTCTGGCGAAAGCGCCCGGTGAGGATGCCGTAACTGAGATAAGCAATGCCATTGAGCACGAAAATCCACATGCCGAAAAAATGCCATTGCAGGCCGTATTGCGCCCACTTGCCGATCACGATGGCATCGGGAAAACGCAGGAAGTTGAAAAGAGCGTCGTCGTTATAAATCTTCCAGCCGCTACCGATCATAATGAAAATGGCGACGGCATTGATCCAATGCATGATCCGCAGCGGCAATGGATGAAGGCGGCGCGGTAGGCTGCGTTTGGACGATGCGGTCGCCTGTGCCATCGGAGATATCCGCAGCTCACAAAGCAAGTTCTGTTGCGACACAGAACTGTAATTAAACGGTAGTGTAATTAAGGACCATGCTTGGCGGAGCGCGGCGCACTTGCGATTTCATGATCCCGCTGCGGGCGCCGCACTGCGCGGGCACAGTACGATTGCGGTCTGTCGCAGGCAACCCGTGCACAGACCACGGCGCTGCACAAACCCGCTTCACAAAGCCGCGCAGGATTTTTGATGAGATCTTCTTGGCGGAAAGGCGAAAGCCGGACGCGCCAGCCACCATGCTCGACAGACACCGCGCCTCCTTACGCACAGCGTAGCATCGGGGTCATGCGATCACGACTTTGTGAAGCCGATAACTTTTCAGTGTTTGAGGGTTTGTACCGGGTGAGCCGGAAGTGATTGGCGGATTGCGGCCGGCTTTGGCAAGCAAGACCGATTGCATTGCCGGATGAATTGCAGGGGGCCCGCATGAACGCTGCGGATCGATTCAACGGAAAGCCAGTTCGCGACAGGGCGGCTTCGATTGGCGGTTCTTCCACCGTCTCTTGCGGCATCGCTTTCATGGCCAAGGCGTCCGCGCCCGGCCGCGCCAAAACCCGGCTGGTTCCACCGCTTACCTACGATCAAGCGGCTGATCTCAACACCGCCTTTTTGCAGGACGTCGCCGACAATCTTGTGCTCGCAAATCTTGTGGCGGCAGGTCGCGGCGCCAACGGGCGGGCCGCAATAGTCGGCTATGCGGCTTATGGCCCGCCAGGCTCGGGTGACTTCTTCCGCCGTATACTGCCGCAATCGATCGGCTTGATTGAAGCGTGGCTGCCGAATTTCGGCGATTGCCTGTTCCACACCATCCGCGAAATTCTGGCGCGCGGCCACGATGGCGCGGTCGTGCTCAATGCCGACAGCCCAACTTTGCCGACCGCGTTTCTGGTCGAGACGGCCGAACTGTTGGCGCGTCCGGGCGATCGCGCGGTGCTCGGTCCGTCAAGCGACGGCGGCTATTACCTCTTGGGTCTTAAATTCGCGCACCGCCGCATGTTCGAAGACATCGCCTGGAGCACCGAGCGGGTCGCGGAGCAAACCTTGGCGCGCGCCCGCGAGATCGGTCTGGACGTTCACATGCTGCCGGCGTGGTACGACGTTGACGACATCGACGGCCTGCGCCGCCTGCAGGCCGAGCTTCGCGACTGCGCGGCGAAAGCTCCGCCGCAAAATTTGGCGGCGCCACATTATGCTGTGCAAACCGCGAAACTGATGAACGAGCTTGCACGCGATCGCGACTTCGGGCGACTTGGCGCGCGCACGTTCGAAACCGACGAAATCCGCGCCTGACGCGCAATGCTTGCTCCAATTTTTCAGGGGATGAATTAATTTATGCAAACCACTGCGACCAAGGGGACGGTCGACCCGACCCGATATTTTGAAGACGTGACGACGGAGGATGACGCTCCGCAGCACGGTCCGGTCTGCCTTTATCTGGAAACGACCAACCGCTGCAATCTGTTGTGCACCACCTGCCCGCGCACCTACGAGGAGCTCGAGCCGCCCGCCGATATGAGCTGGGAGCTGTTCACCTCGATCGTCGACCAGATTCCGCATTTGCAGCGCGCCGTTCTGCACGGCGTCGGCGAGCCCATGCTGGTCAAGCATCTGCCGCGCATGGTGCGCTATCTGAAGGATCGCGGTACTTACGTCTTGTTCAACACCAATGGCACGGTGCTCAACGAGAAAAACGGGCGCGCCCTGATCGCCGCCGGGTTGGACGAGCTGCGCGTGTCTTTCGACGCCGCCAACGCGGAATCCTATCGCGCCATTCGCGGCAAGAACTACTTTAATCGCATCCTGAAAAACGTCCGGGCGTTCCGCGCGCTGCAGGAACGCGAAGGTCATGACAGGCCGCAAGTGTCGGCGTGGCTCACCGGCTTGCGCGAGACGATCGAGGAATTGCCCGATTTCGTCCGCGTCGCCGCGGAGACCGGCGTCAAGGAAGTTCATCTGCAGCGGCTGGTATTCTTCAAAGAAAATGCCATCGGCATGGCGCGCCCCGACCAGGCGCTGTACGAACAGCTTTCCGGGGAGGAAGCGATCCATATCGAACGCGCCACCGCGCTGGCGGACGAACTCGGCATTACCTTTAGCGCTTCCGGCGGCGCATCCGAGCCGGGCATTAGTCTCAAGCGCAGCGACAACGGCTCGCCGTGGTCGTTATGCCGGCGGCCTTGGACCGTAATGTATTTCACCGCCAATGGGCGCGCGCTGCCGTGCTGCATCGCGCCGTTCTCGCAACGCGGCTACGAGAATTATACGCTTGGCGACGCCACGCAGCAGACGCTGCGCGAGATCTGGACCGGGCCGGCCTATCGCGATTTCCGCAAGGCGCTCAAATCCAACGTGCCGCCGGAAGCTTGCGCCAATTGCGGTTTGCGCTGGAGCCTCTAGCGGCACTTGGGAGGCTCGTCCGATCGTGCAGCCCGCTCATTCCCGCGAAGCCGGGAATAAACAATCGGTCGCCGTTATCATTCCGACGTTTAATGAAGCCGAGTCGATCGCCGCCGTCATTGCCGAAATGCCGCGCGGTGTTGTCGATCGCATCATTGTGGCCGATGGCGGCAGCAGCGATAACACGCCGCAGCGCGCGCGCGATGCCGGCGCCGAAGTGATCGCGGTCGGCCGTGGCTATGGCTTGGCCTGTCTGACCGGTGCTCGCGCCGCGGCCGACGCCGATATCGTCGTCTTCATGGATGGCGACGGCGCCGACGATCCCGTGGCGATTGCCGCACTGATCGCACCGATTCAATCCGGCAGTTGCGATTTCGTCATTGCCTCGCGCGCGCGTGGCATGCGCGCGCCCGGCAGCATGGCCTGGCATCAGCTTCTCGCCGGGCGCGTCATCGGGTTTTTGACCGGGCTGCTCTACGGTGTGCGCTACACTGACATGTGCGCCTTGCGCGCCATGCGGCGCGACACGTTGCTCGCGCTCGGCATGCGCGAGATGACCTATGGTTGGAATCTGGAAATGCAGATGCGCGCTGCACGCCTTGGCCTGCGCGTGCGCGAGGTGCCGGTCGATTATCGCCGCCGCATCGGCGGCCAATCCAAGGTCGCTGGCTCGCTGCGAGGCTCGCTCCAAGCCGGAGCGAAAATACTATCCACCTTTGCCCGCATTGCGATGGAGCGGCAGCGCGCGCCGTGACCGTGCCGGAGATCCTTTCGTCCTGCCCCGCGCAAGCGGGGAAGGGACCACGCTGTGGAGCAGCGTGGTGGAAGGGGCGTCCGCTCAGAGAACTGCGTACGGCGCAAGCGAAGCGTTGACCCACACGCCTCCTCCACCGCCCCCGCTTCGCGGGGGCGGTGGGAAGCGATCAACTCGTCAAAATATGCTTGTCGGGGTCGAGCCAGAACGCCCACACCGCCGCGCCGATGACGAGGAGAACGGCGGCGACGATGAACGGCGCCTGCCAATTGCCGAACTGCACCAAGAAGCCGAACACGATCGGCGACAGCGCGCCGCCGATATTGCCGGCCATGTTCATCATGCCGGAGACGGTGCCGGAATATTTGCCGCCGGTATCCATCGGCACCGCCCATGACGGCCCAATGGTGCATTCCAAAAAGAACATCGAAGCGGTGAGGCAATAGACCGCAATGTAAGCGTCCTCGGTCAGCGCCGCCGGCACGATAAACACGGCGCAGCCGAGAAGGCCGGTGATCGCCACTACGCGCCGGCCGATCTTAGGGCTGCCGGTGATCTTCAAAAGATAATCGGTCGCCAGACCGCCGACCGTGTCGCCGACCACGCCCGCCCATAGCGGCAGCGATGCGAATAGCCCGACCTTAAGCAGCGTGAAATGCCGAAAATCGACCAGATAGGACGGCAGCCAGCTCAAGAAGATCCACAGGCAGTACACATAGGTGAAATAAGCAGCCATGATCGCCCACATGTTCGGCGAGCGAAGCAGCGTGCCCCACGGCACGTTGGTTTGCTTTTCCATCGGCGGCGGCTTGATCGCGCCGGTGGCGTCGAGGCCGCGGATGCGCTCGAGTTCGGCGCGGTTCACCAGGCGATGCTCTTCCGGCAGGTTGCGGTAGCTCAGCGCCCACCATAGCGACCATAAAAACCCGACCGCGCCGCAGATCAAGAAAACCGCGCGCCAGCCGAAATAGCTCATGATCAAGACGACGAGCGGCGGCGCGATCGCGGCGCCGAGCCGGCTGGCGCTGTGGGTGATACCCTGCACAAACCCACGTTCGCGCTGCGGATACCAAAGCTGCATGGCGCGCGTCGCGCCGGGAAAGGCGCCAGCCTCGCCGATGCCGAATAAGAATCGCACGACCATGAACGAAGCCGCGTTGAACGCGCCGGCGGTGACCGCGGTCATGACCGACCAATAGGCGACGATGCTGGCCAAAACGCCGCGCGCGCCAAATTTGTCGGACAGCCAGCCGCCGGGAACCTGGAAAGCCGCATAGGCCCAGACGAAGGCGGAAAAGATGAACCCCATCGTGACCTTGTCGAAGCCGAACTCCTTGCTGATGAGCGGCGCCGCGGTCGAGATGTTGACGCGATCGAGATAGGTGATGAGGTACATCGCGCTGATTATGAGCAGGACATACCAGCGGCCCCGGCTCGGACGCACAGATACCGCTCCGGCCATCTGCTCGGACATGTGATTCGCTCCCCGTCGCTTCTTCTTGGGCGCCTTTCGTATGTTGGCGCGGGCGTCAACCTGCCCGTTTATCGCATGATCGGCAAGCGCGCGGATGACGCGGTGACGCGTTTCGCTCGGAGTTGGCTCAATGCTAATTCGGGCAGACGGCGCCGCTCTTCACCCAGGCGTCGAGCAGCGCACCCGCCTGCATTTGCGTGCCCGGCGCGGGGCGGCGATCGCCGCCGGGTGCCCAGGCCCAACCAACCAAGTGATCGCCGCCGACATGATGCACGATATCGTCCAGCGAGCGGCCGCCATTGCGCGCCGGATCCTTGATCTGCGCACAAATCTGCCCGAGCGTCTTGCCTTCCCATGCCATCTCGCGCGGCGCGAGATGCCAGTTGGGATCGCCGGGCACGCCCGCCGGTTCAAAATTCGCTTGCTGATGACAGATCGGACAGCGCATCGCCGGCAGCCCAAAGCCGTCGGCGCCGCGCTCGACCGGCGGCTGATGCAGGCGGCTAGCATCGCCTTGGCGCGGGCGATCGCCGGCCGGATGGCAGTTCACGCAACGCTGATGCGTCAGCACTTTGCCGGCCTCGGTAAATAAAGCTGCCGAGCGCGCCGCGGTGTCGTTGATTGCGGCAAAGCTTTCCGGCGTGGCCAGCGTCTCGGATGAACTATCGGCAACCGCCCGTCCGGAAAACACGCTTGCCAACGTCGCGGCAATCGCGACCACGATCACGGTGGCAACGGCGATCGTTGGCCCGGGCTTGAATGTCACGACGCGGCGCTTCACGGTTGAATTGCCTTCGAACTTTGAGGACATTGGCCTGCGCTCAGGTCAAGTAACGCTGCGGATCCGCCAGGATCACGTCGCGCACGGCTTCATGATATTTGATGTAGCCGGTGCAGCGGCAGAGATGGCCGTCGAGCGCCTCGGCGATGGTTTTCTCAAGCTCGGCGCGCGCCACGCGCTTTCTCGCCAAACGTTCGAGCAGCACTTGGGCTTCGTTGAGGAAGCCAGCCGTGCAGTAGCCGCACTGAAAGGCAAAATGATCGATGAAAGCCTTTTGCAGAACGGAGAGCTCGCCGTTTTTGGCATGGCTTTCCACCGTGCGTATCGATTTGTCATTGAAACGCACCGCCGGCACGATGCAGGTCGGGCTGGTATAGCTGGTGCCGTCCGCATTATCGACGATCACGGCGCAGCTTAAGCACTGCGCCGCGCCGCAGCCGAATTTGGTGCCGGTGAGCCCGAGATATTCCCGCAAATAATCGTTCATAGTGAGCTCGTCGCGGACCTCCGCAGGTCCGTAGCTGCGGCCATTGATCGTCACGCTCAACGTCGTCACGTCAGCACTCCCTTGATCATCGCTTGGGTCACCGGCAAGGAACCGAAGCGATGGCCGGTGGCGTCGAAGATCGCATTTAGGAGCACGGCGACAACCGGGTTCATCACCGCTTCCGACATGCCTTTCGGCCTTTCGTTCGCGTCCACGGCCGGCAGCACCTCGATCTCGAGATCGCGCAGCGGCAGGTCGGATCCGCGTGCGATCAGATATTGTCCGAGATTCCATTTGCCGTTGCCGGGCCCGTCTTCATAAAGCGGCAGCGTTTCGAGGAAGGTGCCGCCGACTCCCATGGCGAAGGCGCCTTGCACCTGGCCGATTACGACCTGGGGAACCAGCACATTGCCGCACTCGAACACGCTATAGGCCTTGGCGATGCGCAGCGCGCCGGTCGAGCGATTGATCTCGACGCGGACCAGCATGCCGCACTGCGCCGTATAGGTGGTTCCGATCCGGGTGAAGTCGGTCGGCGGGAACTTGACGCTGGTGCGATCGAGGCGGACGAATTTGCCGGCGCCGCGGCGGAGCGCCAGCGCGTCGATGTCGGCGGTCCAGTTCTGTCCGTCGATCTTGAAATTGGCCTGCGACCAGGCCCAGCGATTGAAACCATGAGCCATCGCACCGGTGACGCCGTTCTTCGCATGCGCGCGGGCCGCGACGTCGGCGAGCGCGAGCGGCGACAGTCTGGGAGCGGTTAGCTGCCCATCGCTCCAGCGCGCTGCCTGCCATTGCGCTGCGCGCCGATCGCTTGGCGCAATGCGCCACAAATCGAGCGCCGCCGGCCATAAGCCAAATCGGAAAATCACCCGCGCCGCTTCGGCCGCCGCATGGGTCCCCACATGGGCGCCGGTCGAGGCGGCCGTGGCCGAGGAGATTTCCGGGACCCAGCGCGGATTGCGCGCCGCGGCGTCCTGCGTCTTCTGATCGATCGTATAAGGATCGCCGGATTTCACCAGCGCGAGCGGACCGAACGCATTGATTTGCCCGAGCGCAACCTCGTCGGCGACGCCGCCCAGATAGCCCGCGACCCGGCTGGCGACCGCGGTCCCGACGGCGGTGCCCATCTCCGTATCATCGATGCGGATGGCAATGCGTCCTTGCGGATCGATTTCCACCGCTCCCAAGGAACAATCCCCCCCGGTGCCGTAATTTTTGTGGGCGCAGGCGACGCCGGTGCCGACGAGAATTCCCGCCTCTTTGCCGCGGGCCTTCTCCACGGCGCGCTCGCGCCAGATCGCGTGCTGCTCGAGCTTGTCCAAAATCTCCGGCGTGCGCACCGAGTCGCTATAGGTATTTCCCGCGAGGGTCCGGTCGCCTTGCTTAAGCGCGTTGCGCCGCCGGAATTCGATCGGGTCGAGCGGCAGGGCGGTGCACATTTCATCGACCAGCACCTCCAGCGCCGTCATCGCTTGCAGCGTGCCGTATCCCCGCATCGAGCCCGCGGTGACCGCGCGCGAGGGCAGCGAAACCGTGGTGATGTCGACTTTGGGAGCATAGTAGATGCCGAGCGCCGCGTTGGCTCCGACGGCCGCTACATGGTGCGAAAAGTTCATCAACCCGCCGGCATGCAGCACATGGTCGGCGGCAAAAGCGAAGATCTTGCCAGTGGCCCGATCGACGCCCATTCGCGTGCGCAATGAGAAGCCGTGCCGCTTGATCCCCGATTGGAATTGCTCGTAGCGGTTGTTCGCGAGCCGGATCGGTTGGCCGGGGAAGAACATCGCCGCCAGCGCGACATAAAGCGGAAACGGCGTATGATCGCGGCCGCCGAAACCGCCGCCCATATAGGCGAACCGCGTGTTGATGCGCGCCGGTTTGTGCGCCGCGTCGGCTTCGCCGAGCAGGAAGGCGACAGATTCGGCGGCATCGTAGGGCGATTGCACGCCGACCACAAGTTCGAGGTTCTTGGCGCTTGGATCGTACCAGGCAAGACCGCTTTCCGGTTCGAGAAACATCGGATCCGCCGATTGCGTCTCGAATTGCCGCTCCAGCACCAGACGGGCCGGGTTGTCCGCCGCAAGCTCGGCGCGAATGTCTTCGCCGTAACCGGCGGCTTCCGCATAATCGAGCCCGGTCGGAATCGGCATCCGCGCCCAGACCGGGTGCTGGGATTCGTCGAACACGCCCGGACTGACCCAACCGTTCTTGACTGGCGAATAGACGTCGGGCGCGTCCGGGGTCGGGCCTGCGACCCGCGTGAAACGAAACGCGGCGTAGGGCGGTCGCGTGATTGGGCCGGTCTCCTCGCCGTACTTCACGACGGTCGCGCCGCGCAACGCCAGCCGCGCCTGATCGAAGGTATCGAAATCATCGAAGATCAAAAGTGCGATCGGCTGGCCGAGATAGAGCGGCGTTCTTCGGAGCGGGCAGAACAGGTCGCCTGCGTAAAATTCGGGAACACGTGTGCCGATCCGTGCGAGATCTTCCGCGCTGACGACCACGGCAGGTTTCAAGGCGCCGGTCAGGCGCGACAGATCGAGTCCGTCATAGATATGCGTTGCGTCGGTGGCGCGGATGAGCATGGCGTGCGAGGTTTTCGCCGGCCAGCCGGGGAGATCGGCGGCGCGAAAATCGCTGGCGTAGAGCTTCGATCCCGTGACCTTGACGACACCGTCGATGCGCCCGGCCCCGGTAGCGGCCGGATTCCAGGCTTGCCGGCCCGGCAACGTTTCACGCGCCGCGAACTCTGCCTGTTCCGCCAAGGCCAGACGCGACACGCTGACCATGATGCCGCTCGCCGTGAGCAGCTTCACAAAATCGCGTCGCGAGGTTCTCACGAATACCTGCCTCTCCCTCGGCGCTTTTGTCGGCGCCGGCACGCGCTTCATCAAACGTGTTCTTGGCAGAACAAGAGGTGGCTTTGGCAGAACAAACGGAACAAACGGCACTGACCCAGCCGCTAACGATCATAGCGCGTCAAACGGCGAATACTAGGACCAGCGAACGTCATGCACGTGAAGATGCAATGGAACTTGTGAGATTGCTTCATTAGCTCGGCCCGATTCGTTTGTTGCGCCGGTGCCGCGTTGAATTTCGATCGTCTCGCAGTTCCACGATATTTTTTCCAACGTTTCGTGTACAATTACTGCGGCGGGGATTGGATTTGATCCGCCGGTCTGCTCATTGTCACGAAAACGAAAGAGCAGATCGTAATTGGGAGGGAATCATACCGACGACTTTGCAGCGCAAGCGCCACGCCTATCCGGCGCTGCTGTCGCTTATGCCTATACTCGCGGGGTTAAAGTAGCGCCGCATCCGCAAGCCTTGATTAGCGCCGCGGTTACGCTGCTAAAAGTGTAGTGAGGGTTTGGAACTTTCATGAATAAACTTTTGCACGACACGCTCCGCGCAGGTCGCCTCAATAGCTTGCTGACACTCGGTGTTCTCTCGGTCTTGATGGCGCTCGCATGGCCGAGCGCGACCGCCTGGGCGCAAAGTGCGGACAAAAAAGCGGATCTCGCAAATCGGCCGGAGTTCCGCGAGCCTGTCGTGCTCACAAGCAAGGACGGCGTTTTAGAAATTCGCCTCACCGCCAAGCAGAGCCAGGTAACTCTCGACACAGTCGCGACGCCTGTCCAAAACTTTCTCCTGTTCGACTATGAGGTGATCCGCGGCACGGCATCGAACGCGCAAAGGTCCGGCGGCAATCTCTATCCGGCGCCCACGCTACGGGTATTTCCCGGCGAAAGGCTGATCGTCCATTTCGAAAATAACCTCACCGGCCTGACCATCCGGGATTATTTCATTCCGCAATACACGCCCAAGGATCAGCCCGTCCCGCTCTACCCGGAGCAGATGACCTCGTCACCGATCAATCTCCACACGCATGGAGCTCACATCAGTCCGAGAGGGAATGCCGACAACGTGATGCTGCACATCCCTCCGGGAATGTCCAACACCTACACCTACGACATACCGAGGAACATGCCGCAGGGGCTGTACTGGTATCACTGTCATCTTCATGGGCTCACTGCGGCGCAGGTCTACACCGGTCTCGTCGGTCTGCTTGCCGTCGGACGAACGGATGGCAACCTGCCGCTCGTCACCGAGAAAAACATTCCTGTCCGCAACATGGCGCTTCAGTACAATTTCGTCTTTGACCGGGCCGGGGGTCTGGCGCAACTCAACAATCCGTACTGGCCGCAATGGGTCTCAACGATAATCCCGCCGAAAGAGGGCGAGCTCGCGAATGGCACTTACCGTCCATCGCTTACTCCGGTTAACTTCAACCAATCTAAGCCAGGAACAAAGTACTTCACTGTTTGGTATGCGGGGCCGCTTTCAATCAACAATCATCGGGGTGAGTTGCAGTACATTCCCAGTAATCTCCAGCAATTCACCGCGGCGGACCGCAAAGCGGGCAGCGACATGCCGGCCAATCCATCGCTGCCTGATTACCAACGCGATGTGCAATTCACAGTGAACGGCCAGTTTCAGCCGGTTATCAAGAGCAAGGCGGGTCAGACCGAAATTTGGGTGCTCGCGAATGTGAGCGACGTTGCCTACATCAATGTACAGCTCACGGAAACGGCGACCGGGCGGCATCCGCCGCTCGCCATCGTGGGGCAGGATGGAAATCCCTATACGGCTGTTCACTATCCGCCCACCGACAATGGCACCCGACTGCTCATTCCACCGGCCAGCCGGTTCGCAATTGCCGTGACAATACCGGCCGAAGGCGAGCTCGTTCTCGAGATGCCGGAGCGCGGCGGCGGTGCAAAGACGATTACCTCTCCGGGCGTGCTCTACACCAACAATGGCAGCGACAATCCTCCGGCCGTACTGGGAAGCCTGAGCGTGTTGCCGTCGGCCGTCAGCTATGCCGACGGGTTCTTCGTGTTTCCAACGCAGGTGCTAGCAAGAGCCGCGCCCACAGAAGGTGGCGGCGTGACGACCCCGTTCGTCGAAGGTCAGTCGCTCGGCGCCTACACGTCCTATCTCGACCTTGCCAGCGCCATCCCGGACTTCAAGCGGCAGATCGTGATATCTGGCGGATTTCTCAACAACATGGCGAGCACGGCTGACTCGAAGGCGTTCGTGTATGCATTCGATGGCGGCGCATTTCCCAATGTGCCGCTGATCCAACCGCGGCTTAACTCAGTAGAGGAATGGAAGTTCATCAACCACAACAACGACGAGCATCCGATTCACGTCCACGTCAATGATTTTCAGGTGGTCGAGTACTTCGATCCCACGACCGGTCTACGAACTGGCCCCGACAAATTTGCCATCGACAATGCCAATGCGCCGGCACCGACAATGCATGGCGACGAGAGCGTGATCGAACCCGGCGTCCTCACGATCCGCACGCGGTTCGACGAATATACCGGGCTTTACGTGATGCATTGCCATCGCCTCAACCACGAAGACAACGGGCTGATGGCGCTCATTAACGTC
>Ga0073928_10006015_pt1 | contig 16596 bp, 8 predicted proteins | sample PaiPotPPA55metaG_FD_76969 | JGI IMG/M metagenome (GOLD analysis project Ga0073928, IMG submission 76969) | Iron sulfur acid spring bacterial and archeal communities from Banff, Canada, to study Microbial Dark Matter (Phase II) - Paint Pots PPA... ... | reverse complement strand
CGAACCGGTTGAGCTGGTCCACCATGGTGTTGAGCGTTTCTTTCAGCTGCAAAATTTCTCCGCGCACGTCCACGGTGATCTTGCGGGAAAGGTCGCCACTCGCAATAGCGGTCGCCACTTCCGCGATGTTACGTACCTGGCCCGTCAAGTTGCTGGCCATGAAGTTCACGTTGTCGGTCAAATCTTTCCATGTGCCGCCGACGCCAGGAACCTGAGCCTGCCCTCCCAACTTCCCTTCGGTACCGACCTCGCGCGCCACGCGCGTTACTTCGCCCGCGAACGCGTTCAACTGGTCAACCATGGTGTTAATGGTGTCCTTCAACTCCAAAATTTCACCCTTCACGTCCACCGTAATTTTGCGCGACAAGTCGCCGCGCGCCACGGCCGTAGTAACCTCCGCAATGTTGCGCACCTGCGCGGTTAAGTTTCCGGCCATCGCATTTACCGAGTCGGTCAAGTCCTTCCACGTTCCCGCCACGCCCGGCACCACGGCCTGCCCGCCCAACTTTCCGTCCGTTCCTACTTCGCGCGCCACACGCGTCACTTCCGACGCGAACGACCGCAACTGGTCCACCATCGTGTTGATGGCTTCTTTCAACTGCAAAATTTCGCCGCGCACGTCCACCGTAATTTTGCGCGACAAGTCGCCGCTCGCTACTGCCGTCGCCACCTCCGCGATATTGCGCACCTGTCCAGTCAGGTTGCTGGCCATGGAATTCACTGAGTCGGTCAAATCTTTCCACGTGCCCGCCACGCCGGGCACTTGCGCCTGCCCTCCCAACTTTCCGTCCGTGCCGACTTCTCGCGCCACGCGCGTCACTTCCGCGGTGAATACGCCTAACTGTTGAATCATGGTGTTCACGATCGTCGCCGACCGCAAGAACTCGCCTTCCAGAGGCCGCCCATCCACGTCCAACCGCACCGTCTGCGTCAAATTGCCTTGCGCCACGGCCGCGATCGCGCGCGTCACTTCCGTCGTCGGCCGCAGCAGATCTTCCACCAGCGTGTTAACCGACCCCTCCATCTCGCCCCACGCGCCCTTCGATTCATGGAAGCGCGTGCGCTCCCTGGTTCGCCCTTCCTTACCGACCACTTGTCCGACGCGCTTAAGTTCATTGGCCATGTGCTGATTGGCTGCCACAATTTCGTTGAACGTGTCCGCAATCTTCCCAGGCAAGCCCGTCCAAGCCCCAGGTAATCTCACGGAAAAATCCCCGTCGCGCATCGTTTGCAAGCTTGCGAGTATCGCCGCCAACTCGCCAGACCCGTTAGAGTGAGAACCGTGGCCCTTGCCATTTCCAAGATGTGTGCCGGTTTTCGCGGTCGACAGCGCGCCGCCCTTAGTGCTGGCGCCACTCTTCAAGCTCGCCACAGGCTTCGCATTTGTCACGCCCGTCACACTATTTCCACCGGACGCATTCTTTTCAGCGCCGGTGCCTGGCTCGAGGGTCCCCGTTTTTGCGGGACCCAAATCGTGAGTGGTTCGCTTCATTCCGATTCTCCTAGCCCGTTGTTGGAAATCCGTGCCGCGGTCGAGTCTATGCCTGGCCCTTGCAAATACAGCCAAGCCCACTTTCTACCAAAATGACCTTATTTTACTTCGACGGAACCTCTTAGTTATCTCTAATATAACTAACATGGGTGCCGTGCCTGCGTGCCTACGGTATTCACTGTATAGACGCCTCGGAGTTAAGTCAGCCAGGCAAGGATGGGCACCGGTTTTCGAAAGCTGATTAGACCAAGTTTCTGGCGGAGCCGATATGCCAACTGCAACCCGCCACTCGCGGCGCTCCTTTTTCAAACCACCACACTGACGGGCGCGCTACTCGAAGGTAAAATCACCGTAAAACTTGAGCCCACGCCGGGCGTGCTCTTACATTCAATCGAGCCTCCCAGCACTTCGACGATGGCACTGGCAATCGCCAGCCCCAGTCCTCCACTCTGATGGGGACCTCCATTATTCGACGACGAGTTCGCGCGATAAAATCGCTCAAAAATAAACGGCATGTCTTTGGTGGATATGCCAATGCCCTTATCTTCAAAATGAAGTTTGATTGCGCGATCGTCCTTTTCCAAACGCACTTTGATGGACGTGCCGCTGTCTGAATACTTGATCGCGTTATCCAGAAAAATCAAAAAAAGCTGGCGCATGAATGCTTCATCGCCCACATACGGTACGTCAGGCAACAATTCTCGAACCAGAGAAATGTGCTTTGCATCCGCGCGCGATTTGACCAGCGCGCAGGCCTCTTCTAGCACTTCGTCCAGATACAGCGGCTCTTTAGCCAAACGCAACTGCCCGGCGTCGGCCACCGAAAGCGTAAATAATCCTTCCACGATATGGGTGAGCTTCTTGAATTCCTCGTCAAACTCGCACAGTGTTTTTCGATATTCCTCGGCGCTGCGCGGCTTGGACAGCAGCAATTGCGTCTCACCGTGAAGAACCGACAATGGGGTGCGCAATTCATGCGATGCGTCGGTAACAAATTGGCGCAGCGGCCGAACCGAGGAATCCACACGCTCGAGCAACTGATTAATCGTCTGCGCCAACAAGCTCAACTCATCGTGGCGGGGCGATACCGGAAGCGGCGTCCAGAAACCTTCGCGGTTCGTGACCCGCTTAGCCATTAAGGCCGCATGATTCGTGAGCGCGGTAATTGGCGCCAGGCTTTTCCCCACATAAAAAGTGGAAATTCCCGCCGTCAATAACAAGCTCAACGGAAAAATCAGCAAAGCGACGCTGCCAAAATTTTCAAGTGTGCTGCCAAATCGCGAGGTTCGAATGGCCACCGCCAGAACCCGCGGCTCGTTGACCAATCGAAATGGAATCAGCGCCAGCCGCACGTGCCGGCCGTCCTCCAGAATCCCCGTCCCGAAGGTCGGCTCTGTAACTCGGGGATTGACGCCCTTGAATGCAATCGGTGAGTAAAGGTTCGCGGAACGTTGCAAAACCACGCCGTCAGCGTTCAGCAGCTCAAAAAATTCATCGGGTATGTTGAGATTGTTTACGTCCTCAACATTAGGTTCGGCAATTAGATCCGCGATGATCGGACGCGCGGTTTCCAACAGCTGGCGGTTAAGCTGAGCCCCCACTTCGCGATTTAACAATGCCCAGAACGCAAGATAGGAAACGGCCAGAAGCCCCGCGACGACGGAGCAAAACAGAATAATCATGCGAAAACGTAAAGTTTTCGCCTTCATTGTGTCCAGCAAGCCCAAGTTGTGCCTCGCGCTATCGACCATTATATAAGGAAGGGCAACCTCCTAAAAAAAGAAGAGGCGTAACTGCAGATCTGACCGATTTAATGGAGCGAGAGTCCCGGCGCATTGCGCTGCGGAATCGAGGTTCTAGCGGGCTCGGCAGCAGTCTTCGGCTGTAAGTAGTAATTAATGGCTGGCGTAAACACCAGCGACAGCACCATCGAACTCAACAAACCGCCCACCACCGCGATAGCCAACGGCTGCAACATTTGCGAACCAGCCCCAATAGCGAAAGCCAACGGCAGCATGCCGGCAATGGTCGCGAGCGCGGTCATCACAATGGGCCGCAACCGGCGCCGGCCGGACTGAATCATGGCGTCCTTGGCGGAAAATCCCAATTCCTGAAAATGATGATCGGCGTCCAGCAACAAAATACCGTTTTTCGCCACAATGCCAATCACCATGATCATGCCCATGAAAGAAGCCACATTGAACGTCGTGCGCGTAACCAACAGCGCGAGAAATCCGCCAAAGGTCGATAGCAAAGCGGAAGAAAGAATCGCGATAGGCGCCGAAAAAGTTCGAAACTCAAATAACAACACCACAAACAAAAGCAAAAGCGCCAGAAACAATACCATCAGCAGGTCGTGGAAGGACTTTTGTTGCTCCTGGTAAATGCCGCCATACTCAACCCTGATCGAACTCGGCAGATGCATCCCTTCAACGGTCTTCTGCACCATTGCCATTCCGCTGCCCAAATCAACCCCTTCAAAACGTCCCGTGACTTCCACAAGCCGCTGCAGATTTTCACGCCGAATTTCTGTTTGCCCCGGTTCCTGCTTTACCGTCGCCAGTGATCCCAATGTAGCGGTGTGACCCGCGGAGCTTGCCACCAGCGTGTTGCTCATGCTCTCCAGGGAAGACCGGCTCGATGGCGGAAAGCGAACACGGATGGTGTACGGCCGGTCATTCAAAATAACCGGCAGCGCAGCCGGTTCGCCCTCCAGGATCGCGGCAGCATCCAACGCTACCTCTTCCGGCGTAAATCCCGCGCGTGCGGCCACCGTGGGGTTCACTTGATACGTGACCGCCGGTCCGCTGATGGTGTTTTCAATTCCATTCAGAACATCTACGACGCCGTGAATTTTGCCGATCACGTCCGCAACTTTCGGCGCGGTTTCCTCCAGCAGCTTGGCGTCCTCGGAAAACAGCTTGATGACCACCGGTTCCGGTTGGCTGGTCAAATCCCCAATCATGTCCTGCAGCTTCTGAATGAACTCCACCTTGGCCGCGGGCTCGGTTTCTTCCACCTGCCCGCGGATATCCGACATCACCTCGTCAATGCCGCGCTTACGTTTGCTCTTAAGTTTCACGGTAAAGTCGCCGCGATTTGCTTCGGTGACCGCCGCTATACCCAGTTCAAGTCCCGTGCGCCGTGAGGTATTCTCGACCTCCGGGGTGGCGCGGACAATGGCCTCGATACGTTGCAAAATGGCATTCGATTCCGCCAGCGAACTACCGGGAGGAGTGAAGTAATCGAGAGTAAACCCGCCTTCATCCATCTCCGGTAACAAATCACTTCCCAGAAATTTGTAGCAAACCGCGGAAAGAGCGACGATCACTACTGCACTGATCACCAGGACCAAAGGCCGAGCCAAGACCGATTCCATTACCCGTCCATAGAGCTTTACAATGCGGCCAAAGAAACCGGAGAGGTGAGCCTCTTCCGCGGCCAGCAGTGACGCTACATCACCGCCTTCCTTCGAACCGCTTGGCGCATTAGCTGTGTCTTTACGCCGCACCAAATACTGGCTGAGCGTGGGAGTCCACGTGAGCGCAAGAAGAAGCGACGTAAACAGTGACACGGTCATGGTGACCGCCAAGGCTCGGAAGAAGCTTCCCGTGACGCCGGTAATCGAAATTAGGGGCAAAAATACCACGATCGGAGTGATCGTCGAGCCGATCAGCGGTATGGTCAATTCACGAAGTGCACTACCTATGGCCTGGAAGCGTCCTTGTCCAGCGTCCCGATGAAGAACGATGTTCTCAAGAACCACGATCGCATCGTCTATCACCAACCCTACAGCCGCAGCAAGCCCGCCGAGCGTCATGAGGTTGAAGCTCTGACCGGTCAGTTTTAATACGATAAAAGTGATAAGCAGCGTAGCCGGAATAACCAGCCCTGCGACCAGCGAGGTCCCCCAGTCGCGTAGAAACAGCACCAAAATGATAGAGGACAGCACCAACCCCAGTAGCACCGCGTCGCGCACGCTGGCGATGGAGTCATGCACGATGGTGGACTGATCGTAAAACGGCTCTACGCGCACTCCCGGGGGTAGCGACGGCAATAGATCGCTAATCTGCTTGTGGACTTCGTTCGCCACATCCATCGTATTGCTTTGCGGTTGCCGGTTCACATTGAGCAACACCGCCGGTTTACCATTCGCGGTCACAACCGTATAGACCGGCGCCTCGGACGGCGAAACGGTGCCAATGTCCCCGACACGGATTGGTACCCCGGCAGCGGAAGTTTTTATTACGATCTGGCCAATTTCTTCAGGGCTATGCACTTGTCCGCTGACCAGGCCCAAGACCAGCTGGTGGTTGTATTCCAACAATCCGGGAGAATCGACCAGATTGGTGCGTTTAAGCGCATCCAATATTTCCGGCACCGTTACCGTTGCCGCGAGTAGACGTGCGGGATCAGGCATGACTTGAAACTCTGGTACTCTTCCGCCTTGCACAATTACCGACGCCACTCCTTCCAGCCGGTTGATGCGCGGCTTCAAATTATAGGTAGCGATCTCCCAGAGTTTATTTTGGGGTACCGTGTCCGATGTCAGGCTGTAACCGATGATCGGAAAGCTCGCAAAGGTCATTCGGTGCGTGTCGACCTTCGCTGTGGTCGGAAGTTCCGCTTGTAATCTCGCCACCACCGCGTCCACACGCTGAAGTGTCAGAATCATGTCGGAATTCCAGTCGAAAAACAGATCGATTTCCGCCGATCCTCGGCTGGTAATGGATCGCACCTTGAGCAGTCCGGGAACGCTATTGACGGCTTCCTCGATAGGGCGCGTGACGGTGACCAGCATCTGGTCGATGGGCATTACGCCGTTGTCGATGCCCACTACAATGCGGGGAAAATCCGTGTCGGGAAACACGGAAACAGGAATGGTAAACGCGAAATAAATGCCCACCAGCGCCAAGCTGACAATTAAGAAAAGGATGGGCCGAGACAGACGCCGAAACCAGGGATTTTCTCCCTGGTCAGCCTGCCCCTCGCCTCGCGGAGAAGATGTCCGGGGATCCATGCGAGGCTACTCCTTTTCCTTCTGGGGTTTTGCCGCTGCGCCGCCTTTTTTCGCGTCTTTCTTGTCGCCACTGTCTTTCTTGTCTTTCGCGTCTTTATCGTCGGCGTCGTCCGCATCTTTCTTGTCTGCTTTATCCGCTCCTGCTTTTTCGGGAGCCTCGGCCTTCTCGACTTTTATTTTGGTCCCATCCGGCACCGCGTAACCGCCGGAAGTAATGACCGGATCTCCCGCGTTTATGCCACTGGCAATCTGTGCGTCCTCGCCGTTGCGAATCCCCACTTGCACGGGCTTCACATGAGCTTTCTCATCTGTTCCCGCAATCAACACATAATCCCCGTTGCCTTCGGGGTTTTTATAAACAGCAGCCGTGGGCACCACCACGGCGTCCTTTACCGTTTTCGCAACCATCGCTACTTGCACGGTTATACCCGGTCGCAGCGCAGGATTTGGTTTTTTGGCTTCCACCCATATTTCAATGGTTGTGCTTCCAGGATCCAACGCCGGGCTCACCAAAGTGACTTTGCCTTCGATCAGTTCATCCAACCCTGGCACAGTCAATTTCGCCGGATTCCCGACCTTCAGTTGTGCCGCCTCCGATTGGGGGATGTGCCCCTTGGCGATCAGTTTCGAAATGTTCATCACCGTTAAAAGCGGTTGGTTCGCCGTCGCCAAATCTCCCACGTAAAGTGGCCGGTCCGTTACCACTCCGTCGATGGGGCTCTTAATCTCCGAATAACTGAGTTGCGCCGCGGCACCGTGGTACTTACCCTCCGCTGACGCCTTTTGGCCTTGCGCAGACTTAAGCGCCTGTTCCTTTCCTACGCGTTGCAAATCCGCGAGTTGCTTCTGCGCTTGCTCGTTCTGACTTCGTGCCGCTACTAATGCGACCTCCGCGGCGTCCAGCTCGCGACGAGGAAGCGCTCCCTGTTGAAACAAATCTTTGCGGCTGTTGTAGACCTTTTCGGCCGCCTCGAATGCGGACTTCGCAGACGCCGCATCCAGTTGGGCTTTCTGAATCTGCTGTGGCAAGCTCGACGCAACCGTGGTCGTGTATGCCGCTTGAGCCTGCTCATAATCCCCGCGGCTGGATTCCGCGGCTGCCGACAGATCGGCATTTTCCAGAACCGCCATCAATTGCCCTTTTTTCACTTTGCTTCCGCGTTGCACCAGGAACTGCTTGATGGTGGAGGTAATCTTGGGCGCCACGGTGGCCTGTTGCAGCGGAAAAATTACCGCTTCCTCGTTCACGATCTGCGAAATATCCTCTTTTTCCGCCGGCGTGGTTTGGACGCTGACCTCAGGCTCTTTTTCTTTCTCGGCCTTGGCGCAACCCCACGCGAAACCAAGCACCAAAGCGGCGCCCGCGGCCATCGCGGCAAGTTTGAAATGTTTTTGCGTGCCGTATAGTTTAATTTTCATCGATTCGTGGATACACCCGTCAGAGTTTGCAAGCTCGCCAGCGCTACGCGATAGCGCAATGCGCCATCCTGATACGCCGAGTTTGCGGTGGCAAAAGTCGTTTGCGCATCCACCACTTCCAGTACGGTGGCTTCGCCATTTTGATAACGAAGTGTGACCAGCCTGAGACTTTCAGACGCCAGTTCACCAGATCGTTTCAAGTCTTCCAGTTCGCTCAACGCTGTGCTGGCCTCGGCGTACAGCGATTGAATTTCCGCTATCAGTTTTCGCTGTGCCAGCGAAAATTCCCGCTTGGCTTGATCCTGCTTTAATTCCGCCTGCTTCACTTTGCTTTGCGTGGTTCCCCAGTTCCAGATGGGAATATTCAGCGTGGCCAGCCAGGAATAGCCTACGTTCGAATACTGTTTACCGTTCCCCAACTCTGAATTCACTGCGAAGCGCGTGGCATCAATGCCGTAAAAATAATCGAAACTCAGCGACGGCAGGTAACCCATCCGTGCGCCAAAAACGTCATATCGCGACTGGCGCACCGCTTCCAGCGCCGCGCGTAAATCAGGATTATCTTTGGTCCCGCGCTGCTGTATCTCTTCAATGCTCGGCAACGGAGCTACCGCATGTATATCGTCCGCAACCTCAAAGTTGTCGTTGAAATTTGGAAAGATCAAAACAGCCAGATCCAGCCGTGCATTCAGCAACGCCAACTGTGCTTCTTGAAGCTGCCGGCGCCGGTCCCGCATCTGTAGCTCCGCTTTAATGACATCGGCATGCGCTACCTCGCCGCCGCCCTCCAGCTTTTGCGTAAGCTGGAAAAATTTGTCGCCTTCCCCGGCGGCCAATTTTGCGGTGTCCAATTTGTGTTGCGCCGCTCCGACCTTGTAATAATTTTGCGCCACGGTAACTACCAAACCGCGCTTCGCGATTTCTACCTGCGCGCGTGCCACCGCTGCTGCCGCCGAAGCACGCCTCCAATTCCCCAAGGCCGACATATCGATCGCTTCGTGTATATCTGCCTGGCTGACGTACTCGTGCGGCGCATTGTTCGCAATAAATATCACCGGCGGCAGTGCCACCGCCGCCGCCGTGCCTGCGGTGCTTGGCGTCACCGCACCTGGGATGCCTTGTGTGTACAGCGCGGAATTGTTATATGTCACCGTCGGCAGCAACGTGTTGCGCGCCTGCTTGGCGTCTTCATGCAGTACCCCGGCGTTCACTACTGCTGCCTGGAATTGCGTGGCGTTTTTTCGCGCCAGTTCCAGCGCCTGCTGAAAAGTTAAATGCAACAACTCGCCGTTCGGTAGTGGTGCTGCTAGCCGAGCTGCCGCTGTGGCATCCGTTGGCGCCAGCGGTTGAATTTCCGAACCGGTCGTTTTCGGTGCCGGAGTTTGCGGGACAGGAGTTTCTGCCCCGGGACTTTGTGAAGGCGGATTTTCCGGCTGCGGCTCTTGACCCTGCTGCGCTTGCACCCGCCCATTCTGACGTTCCGCGCCCACGTCAGATTTAGTCTGCGGCGAGGCGGGCACACTCCACGCCAACACCACCAACGAGACCGCAGCTTTAGTTACGAATTTCGCGCAAGAAAATCCCATGAACTCCATCCGTGTATACGATGACTTCACCGTTACTTTAGTTCCCGGTCAGACTATCGACGTGCGGCTTATTTTTGGCATCGATCGTGACGACGAACCCCGCGGTTTCTAGTCCGCATAATACTTCCAGAGGCGGTTAATTCTAAATTAAGTTTCTTTTAGGTCGAGGCGGTACCGGAGCGCCATTGCGGCGTCGTTTCAGCCTCTGGCGGGGATAGCGCCTGGCGGAAAAAATCCTTCCCTTTACGTTCCGGCCCCAGCGCAAACACAATCACCAGCGCCACAATCGCGCAGCCTTCGAAAATCGTCAACGCCCATTGATATCCAACGAGATCACGTAAGGCATATTCGATGGTGTTCGTCGGCGAACCAAACAACACTCCCAACTGGTATATAAAACCCGGAAACAAACTGCGCACCGCGTCCGGCGACAATTCGTTCAAGTGCGCGGGAATCACTCCCCATGCGCCTTGCACTCCCACCTGCATCAAAAAGGCGCCGATGGCTAAAGTCGTCAGCGAATGTCCGAAAGCCCAAGGCGGAATAACCAGCGCACATATTCCCAACGAGCCGATGATGCTCAGCCGTCTTCCCAGCCGCTCGGAAATGGCCCCTACGGAAATCGTTCCCAGCAGCGCCCCGACGTTGTAGATCATCGCCAGATACGCCACCGTGTTTGGGGAGATGTGGTGTGCAGTCTTCAAAAAATCCGGATAAAGATCCTGCGTCCCGTGCGATAGGCAGATCATCAACGTCAGTGTCAGCACCAAATACGCGAAGCCCTTGCGGTGCTCCCACATCACCCGCGCAATTCCACGCATGCTGGGGACCTGGTGCTGTTTCCATGCCGCCGATTCCGGCGAGAGGTAGGTCACAAATATGGTGATCGCCGCGGGAATCAGCCCGGCCCAGAACATCGCCCGCCATCCCCACGCCGGCAAAATCAAACGAGCCGCCACTGCAGCCAATAAATATCCCAGCGGATACCCGCCCTGCAGCAATCCAGAAAGCAAGCCCCGCCAGCGCGTGGGAGCGCTTTCGAGGGTCAGCGACGCACCCACTCCCCAAAATCCGCCCATGCCAATCCCATACAGCAGCCGCAAAATTAGAAACATCGGGTAGTTCACCGAAAGTCCGCTCAAAACTTCGATCACCGAAAAATAGGCCACCACCGCCATCAGCGGTTTTCGCCGCCCGTAGCGGTCGGCCATCATTCCAAATATCAATGCGCCCACCGGACGCATGGCCAACGTGGCTCCCAGCGTCAGCACGATGGAGCTCTTACCCACCTGAAAATGCGTGGCGAGAGTGTCGACGAGGAAAACCACTACGAAGAAATCAAAGGCGTCCAGTGTCCAGCCCAATATTCCAGACGCCACCGCATAGCCGCGTCCTTTTTGAGGCACCTCGTCGTTTCGCTGGCCGCTTACTTGGTTGAACATGGCTTCCCTTCAAGTCGGTAAAGTCTGTCCCCGGGTCTCCTGCGCAAACGGGATAATCAACAGGCCGAGTCCAAACGCAATCGCGGTATAAGCAACCGGCTTGCCTATCGTTCCCGCGTTGCGGACCATTGCGCCAATCATGAAATTCACGCCCGCTCCGATGAACCTTCCGAATGAAGTCGCAAACGCAAAGGCCGTAGCGCGAACGGAGGTTTCATATTGCTCGGGCAGCCACAAGCTGAACAAAGTAAAATTGCCGCCAAAAAATCCCAGAAAAAATAAGCAGGCGATGAACGTTTTCAAGCCATTCTGCAGATAAAATGCCCAACCAAAACTCAACCAGATGAACACGCTCATCCCCACAAAATAAATAGCCAGGGTGCGCTTCCTTCCCAAGCGTTCCGCGAGGATAGGAGCCATTAAACAGCCTAATATCGTTCCGATGGAAAGAATGGCTGTCCCGATGGAAGCCGTCTTCGACGCCTGCACCACCGACATGCCGGCCTTTTTCGCGAGGGTAATAATAGCGGTCGGTTCATATACCGCTCCCGCCCATAGGCCGATGATCGCGACTGTCAGCAACGCCGCGTTGACAATGGTTTTTCGTCGATATTTCGCGGCAAAAATTTCCGCGAGTGACGATCCCCAGCGCCGCGACCGGCCCGTCGTTCCTTTCCACCGCTCCGGCTCTTTCACGCGCGCCATGATAAGCACAGATATAATCACCGGCGACAATCCACACAGAAACATCGCGCGCCATCCGAAGCGCGCCCCCACCGTGTAATTCAGCGCTGCCGCCAGAAAAAATCCAAAGTAGTAACCGGTCTGCAAAAATCCCGCGCCCATTTTTCGCCGGTCCTCAGGCCAGGCTTCCGCGACGTACGTTCCGGCCAACGCCCACTCGCCTCCGATGCCAATGCCTGCCAACAACCGGAACAACCCTAATTGCCAAACATTTGCGGCTAGAGCCGCTGCGCCGGTAAACACCGCATAAGCCAAAATCGTGGCCGCCAACACCCGCGTGCGTCCGAAACGGTCGGCGATGGGTCCCCACATAAACGAAAGCCCCCAACCGACGAGGAATAACGCAAACAAGATGGACCCGGCGAGCCCGACATTTGCGGGCGTCTTCGCATATCCCGATTTGGGCAAAAGCTCCGATAGGGCCGGACTCAACACCAGCGCATAGATAAACGAATCCATGCCATCGAGAGTCCATCCCCACCACGCGCCCCAGAAGCCAGTGATCTGTGCTGATGTCAGTTTCGTGTGTGGCATGTCGCTCCCGCAGCAGGGGACAATTAAGCATAGGTAGCAGCTCCCGAGCAATTTATAATCACGCTTGTAAGAATTTCCGGCCGCACGCTTCCGCATTTTCGTCGACGTATTTAAATTGCAATCTCCAGCGCACGCGAGAGAGAATCCCCTGCCGAGTCGAATGCCCACATCACCATCGCAATCGCAGCCATTGACCGGAAAACTTTGGCGCGTTCTCATTTTGTTAGGCCTTTCTATATTCATCAGCTACATCGATCGCTCCAATCTCTCCATCGCCGCTCCACTTATAAAAGACGAACTACAGCTCTCCGCCTCGCAACTCGGCCTATTGCTCTCTTCTTTTTTCTGGACCTACGCGTTTTTGCAGCTTATTTCCGGCTGGCTGGTGGATCGACTCAACGTGAATTGGGTTTTTGCCGGCGGTTTTTTCCTGTGGTCGATCGCCACGATCGTCACTGGCTTGGTTCATGGATTTTTTATGCTGCTGTTGTTGCGTTTACTGCTCGGTGTTGGCGAATCCGTGGCTTATCCTTCGTACTCCAAAATCATCGCGCTGCACTACCGCGAGGAACATCGCGGCATCGCCAATTCCATGATCTCCGCTGGCCTGGCGCTCGGCCCAGGGTTTGGGTTGTTGGCTGGCGGCTTGTTAATCTCCAGATTCGGCTGGCGGGCTTTCTTCGTATTTCTTGGACTGGTCAGCTTGTCCTGGCTGATTCCCTGGCTCGCCTGGATGCCCCCAGCAAAAGCTGCCATTCATCTCGACAAAATAGCTGCGCCCAGTTATGCAGCTCTGCTGCTGCAGCGTTCCGCGTGGGGCACCATCATCGCTCAGTTTGGCTACAACTACGTGAGCTACTTTCTGCTCACCTGGTTGCCATTTTATTTGGTGCGCGACCAACACTTTTCCATTGCTGCGATGGCCAAAATCGGCGCCACCGGGTACGTGCTCAGCGCTCTTCTCGCATTATTTTGCGGCTGGCTCTCCGATCATTTGATCCGCTCCGGAGGAACACCCACTGGCGTCCGCAAGCCTTTCGTCGCCGGTGGCCTGGCAGGCGCCGGGGTATTGCTTTTTCTCTCCGCCATCAGTCCCGCCGCATGGAACGTGCCTTTACTCATTTTGGGCATCGCTTGCCAAGGCATCAGCTCATCCAACATTTGGGCTATCTCTCAGACTCTCGCAGGCCCGTATGCCGCAGGACGCTGGACAGGTTTGCAAAATGGCTCTGGAAACCTGGCCGGCATTGTCGCCCCGGCCCTCACCGGATTTATTTTGGATCGCACCGGCCACTTCGAATGGCCCTTCGCGCTAGCCGCGCTCGTGGCGCTCGTCGGCGCTTCGTCCTGGCTTTTCATCGTAGGCCCCGTGCGAGCAGTTACCTGGCTCCGATGACCGGCACCGCACATCGCGGCTTTGTAGGTCGCGGCTTCAGCCGGGACATAAACGCCCAGCAAAACGCGAGGCTTTTTTAGCCCCTGAAGGCCACACCCATGAGCCACCGGCTACAATTGAAGGGCAAAGGCGAAGAGAGATTCCTCGACTGCGCTCGGAATGACAACGCCCTTGGGGCGTCTTGAACGTTGAACGCCAACAATCAACAAAACTACAATTCCTAAATTAGTCTTAATTTTCATTTATCTAAGCGCTCTTCGGTAGGCAGAACGCCAATCACCTGCTAGCCTCTCTCCGCGGCAACTACCGCCACGCTCTTACATCATGGCAGCCAGGGCGCCAGCAACTTGCCCTACACGCCAAACGAGGAAACCGACATGCATCGACTCTTGCGAAATTCGGCTCTGATCTTCTCCGCCGCCGCGTTCACGTTAGCACCCAGCGCCTTACGCGCCGGTGATGACGGCGGCAAATTCAAAATCGTAAAAAAAATTCCTCTTGAAGGCGGCGGACGCTGGGACTACGTCACCGTCGACCCAGAAGCTCACCGCGTTTACATCGCGCGCGCCACGCATGTGACCGTGCTGGATTCCGCGAGCGGTGCCGTCGTGGGTGACATTCCGGATACTCCCGGCGTACATGGCGTCGCCGTAGCCACCGATCTCGGAATTGGTTTCATCAGTCAAGGCGGAGCCGCCAAGGTTGCGGTCTTCGATTTGAAAACACTCAAAGTTGAAACTCAGATTGCCACCGGCGAGAATCCCGATTCTATCGCCTATCATCCCGCCACTCATCAGGTATTCGTCCAGAACGGGAAAAGCAAGTCAACCTCGGTGATCGACGCCAAAACGAAAAAAGTCGTCGCCACCATTCCTCTTGAGTCCAAGCCTGAATATTGGGCTTATGACGACAAGGGAAACGTGTTTATCAATTTGGAAGATAAACATGCCATCGCCGTAATTGATGCCAGCAGCAGAAAATTAAAATCCACCTGGGTCATGGAGGGTTGTGAAGGTCCGTCCGGACTGGCAATCGACAATAAGACTCACACGCTGTTCTCCAGCTGCGACGGAAAACTCATGGTCGTCGATAGCAATAGCGGCAAAGTCCGCCAAAGCGTCGCCATAGGCGATGATTGCGACGGCGTGTCCTTCGACCCTGGAACCGGATATGTCTTCGCGTCCCCGAGCACTGGGAAATTTCAAATCATCCACGCGGATAAATCCGGTAAATACTCCGTGGTCCAGGAGATCGATACTCCGGTGGGATCAAAGACGCACGGCCTAGACCCCGTCGCGCATAAGGTCTATCTGCCCTCGGCTAAATTCACCGGCGACCCTAGCAAGCGGCCGCGCCCGTCCGTGGTGGATGGCTCGATACAAGTGCTGGTCATCGGGGAATAACCCGAGTGACGTCCTGTGGAACAAGGCCTCGTAAGCGCCAAACGGAGGTTCAGTCAGCGCTTCCGGGGCCTTTCCCTTCTCAAGACCTAAACGAAAACTAATGGTCGCTTAATTCAATTCCCTGCATCTCGCGTTAAAATGGAAGGAGTTACGAGACCGGTGCTCGATGAGTCCTATTTCAGCCCCACAACGCGTTATCCTAAGTAGTCCGAGCCATTCTTCGTCTGGCCAGTTATAGGAGCCCCATGGACTATTCGGCACTGCTTCGCTCCGCGCTCGTGGCGCTGCTTAGAAATAAAATGCGCAGCCTGTTGACCGTCATGGGCATTACCATCGGCATCGCGGCGGTGATCTGCGTGGTAGCCATCGGCAAAGCAGGCCAATCGCGCGTCGAGAAACAGATGAATAATCTCGGCGACAATTTCGTGTGGATCGAAGCTGGCGGCCGCTCCGTCAGCGGTGTGCGAACCGGCACCCACGGCTCCCCTTCCCTTTCCATGGCCGACGCCGCAGCCATCAAAAACCAGATCGCTCTCATTAAGACGGTTTCGCCCAATGTCGATGATCACGTGCAGGTTATTTACGGCAATCAAAATTGGTTTACCGCCTATCGCGGCGTGTCCCCGGAATTCTTCGACATCAAGCGTTGGTATGCCGATCAAGGCGCCGTCTTCACCAACGAGGACGTTGAACGTGCCGCGGACGTTTGCGACATTGGCGTCACCGTTCGCGAGCAACTCTTTGGCGCGGAAGATCCCATTGGAAAAGTTATCCGCGTAAAAAATCTTCCCTGCAAAGTAATCGGAGTCCTCCATCCCAAGGGTCTTTCCATGTCCGGCCAGGATCAGGACGACAACATCATCTTGCCGTACACCACCGCGCAGAAAAAAATCAAAGGCAATGCCTGGCTTGACGACATCCTCTGTTCCGCCGTCTCCCAGGATTCCGTAAAACTTGCCGGCCAGGAGGCCGCCGCGATTCTCCGCGATCGTCATCACCTGCGCCCGGAAGAAGATGACGATTTCAACATACGCAATCCCGAAGACATCATCCAGGCGCAAATGGAAGCGAGCAAAACTCTCACTGTACTTCTCATTGCTATCGCCTCCATCTCCTTAGTCGTCGGCGGCATCGGCATCATGAACGTCATGCTCGTCTCCGTCACGGAACGCACCCGCGAAATTGGTGTTCGCGTCGCCGTGGGAGCCACCGAGCAAGCCATTCAGCTGCAATTTTTGGGGGAATCCATAATGCTGAGTTTGGTTGGCGGCTTCGCGGGCGTGTTATTCGGGGTGGTAGGCTGCTACGTCGTCGGCCAGACGTTAAAGTGGCCAATGGAGACCTCCATGCAAGCCATCATCGTGGCCGCCATGTTTTCCATCGCTGTGGGAGTTTTTTTCGGTTACTACCCCGCGCGCAAAGCTTCCCTACTGGATCCCATTGAGGCACTGCGCTACGAGTAGGGCATGGTCCTCTGCGGGACCACAACGAAGGATGAAAATGGGCTCGAGATGACGTAGCGTTTGTACAGCCACGTGGCGACAGAGGCCGAGTTACTCT
>Ga0073928_10006014_pt1 | contig 16597 bp, 18 predicted proteins | sample PaiPotPPA55metaG_FD_76969 | JGI IMG/M metagenome (GOLD analysis project Ga0073928, IMG submission 76969) | Iron sulfur acid spring bacterial and archeal communities from Banff, Canada, to study Microbial Dark Matter (Phase II) - Paint Pots PPA... ... | reverse complement strand
CGGCAACGGCGTTCTCACGATCGTGCGCGGCATCGCGGTGCCGGACTTGATGGGGCGCGAGGGCTATGGCGCCATCAACGGCGCGCTGTCGCTCCCCTCCAACATCGCGAAGGCCGCAGCGCCCTTCGGAGCCGCGCTGATCTGGGGTCTCGGCGGCTATCACGCCGTCCTATGGTCGGTGGTCGCCGGCGCCTTGCTGGCGGCGCTTTGCTTCTGGCTCGCGGTATTTTTCAGCGCCTCGCGCGCCGCCGAGAGCGTCGTCTGATGATTCCGGTCCTTCAATGGCGCTGGAAGAGGCGGTCGAAGAAGGTCGCCCCGCCCGCCGTTGCGGCGCGCGCCTAACGCTTCGCCGCTTGGATCGCGCGCCAGATGTCCTGGGGACTCGCGGGCATGTCGATGCGGGCGATGCCGAGCGGCATCAGCGCGTCGGCGACCGCGCTCATGACGGCGGGAAGCGCCCCGACGGTGCCGGCCTCGCCGGCGCCCTTGACGCCGAGCGGATTGTTCTTGGTCGGCACGTCGTGGCTGCCGACCTCGAAGGCCGGGAAATCGTCGGCGCGCGGCATTCCGTAATCCATGAACGAGCCGGAAAGCACTTGACCGCTCTCGTCGTAAACGATGCGCTCCAGCAGCGCCTGGCCCACGCCCTGCGCGATGCCGCCGTGGATCTGGCCCTTGAGCAGCAGCGGATTGATCGTGCGGCCGACATCGTCGACGACGGTGTAGGCGACGAGCCTGGTCACGCCGGTCTCGGGATCGATCTCGACCTCGCAGACATGGCAGCCATTGGGGAAACTGGCACCCGCCGGCGCCAGCACCGCGGCGCCTTGCAGCCCGAGTTCCATGCCCCTCGGCATCCTGGGCGGCAGGAACGACGCCTTCGCGACCTCGACGAGGTCGATGCCGCGATCGGTGCCCGCGACCGCGAAGCGTCCGTCGGAGAATTCCACGTCAAGCGCGGACGCCTCCAGCAAGTGCGCCGCGATATCCTTGCCGCGCGCGATCACCTTGTTCGCGGCTTCCAGGAACGCGGTGCCTCCCGCCGACATGGTGCGCGAGCCGAAAGTGCCACGGCCGTGATAGACGGCGTCGGTATCACCATAGGCAATCCGCACCCTCTCGAAGGAGAGCCCGAGGAACTCGGCGGCGAATTGGCGAAACACGGTCTCGTGGCCTTGCCCGTGGTTGTGGCTCCCCATCAGCACGGTGGCGCTGCCAGTGCCATCGAAGCGGATCTCGGCGCCTTCTTCCATCGGATGGTCATGGGGACCGCCGGCGATCTCGATCACCGAGGCGAGGCCGATGCCGCGCAGCTTGCCGCGCGCCTTCGCCTCCCGGCGCCGCGCCTCGAAGCTCCGCCAGTCGGCGGCGTCGAGGCATTCGTCCATGATCGCCTCGAACTCGCCGCAGTCATAAGTGTAGACGAGGGCGGTTTGGTACGGCATCGCCGCCGCCGGGATCATGTTGCGCCGGCGCAGCTCGACGCGATCGATCCCCGTCTCGCGCGCGGCCTTGTCGATGATGCGCTCGATGCAATAGGAGGCCTCGGGCCTGCCGGCGCCGCGATAGGGAGAGGTCGGAAGCGTGTTGCTGAAGACGCCGGTGACGGTCACGTCGAAGGCCGGAATGGTATAGACGCCCGCGAGGCCGCCGAGGTTGTTGACGGGCACCAAGGTGGTGTTGAGCCCGAGATAGGCCCCGAGATTGGCAAGCGTCGCGACGCGCAGCGCCAGGAACTTGCCGTCCTTGTCGAGGGCGAGGTCGACGGTGGAGACGTTGTCGCGGGCCTGATGATCGGAGATCAGGCCTTCGCTGCGCTCGGCGATCCACTTGACCGGCCGGTCGAGAAGCCGCGAGGCCCAAAGCACGAGAATGACCTCGGGATAGAGCCCGCCCTTCATGCCGAAGCCGCCGCCGACATCCGGTGAGACGACCCGGAAGCGGTGGGCGGGTAGCCGGAAGACACCGGCGATCTCCTGGCGAATGCCGTGCGGCGCCTGAATTCCGGAATAAAGCGTGTAGCGATCTTCGCGCCGGTCATAGGAGCCGAGCGCGGTTCGACCCTCCATGGAATTGGTGGTGACGCGCGTAATGTGAAAGGTCTCCCGCGAAACATGGTGGGCGCGCGCGAAGGCGGGGTCGCTCGCGGCCTTGTTGCCGGCGCGGTGGACAAAACAGATGTTGTCGGGAACCGCCTCCCAGACCGCGGGCGCGCCGCGCTTGACGGTCTCTGCTGTGTCAGTCACCGCCGGCAGAATCTCGTAGTCGATATCGACCAGCTCCGCGGCGTCCTTGGCCAAGTCCAGGGTCTCGGCGATCACGGCTGCGACGGGATCGCCGACGTAATGGACATGCTCCACCGCGAGCGCTCGCAGAGGCGGCACGTAATTGGGTGAGCCGTCCGCGCGCTGGCGTGGCATGCGCGAGGGGAAAGGGTTGAAATTCTCCTTGAGCAGATCGGCGCCGGTCAGCACCGCCAGCACTCCCGGGGCCTTCGCGGCCTTCGTCGTCTCGATCTTGGCGAGGCGTGCCGCGGCATGGGGTGAGCGCAGCACATAGAGCCGCGCCTCGCGGGGCAGCACGATGTCGTCGGTGTAGCGCCCGAGCCCGCGCAGGAGCTGCAGATCTTCCGTCCGCGGTACCGGCCGCCCGAGTCCCATTTCACGCATGCAAGCCTCATTCCCTTCGCCCGGTGATCTCCGGCGCGATCGTGCAACGCCGCGATGACTGCTGTCCAGGCCAAGCCGTTGATCGGGCGAAGCGGTCGTTGACAAGCCTGGAACCCCGTGAGGGAATTGCGCCGCTCATGCCGAAGCGATGAACGAGGAGGAGTTGATGAGAGATCGTTTTCTGGCGGCGATAACCGGGCTCGCGTTGTTATTCGCCGCTGCGGGCGCTGACGCCGCGGAGCCGCTCAAGCTTCGCGTCGGCTGGGCAGTCGTGCCGGGCCAGCTCACCTCGCTCCTCTTCATGAAGAAGGACATCCTTAGGCATTATGGCGCTTCCTACACGGTCGACCTCGTGCATTTCCGCGGCAGCACGCCGCAGATCACCGCGCTCGCCGCCGGCGAGCTCGACATCGCGGCGTTTGCCTTTTCGTCGCTCGGGCTGGCGATCCAGAATGCTCATATGGACGACATCCGCGTCGTCGCCGATCTCTATCAGGATGGCATCAGCGACTACTACACCAGCGAATACATGGTGCTCGCCGACGGGCCGATCAAAACCATCGAGGATTTGAAGGGAAAGGTGCTGGCTTCCAACGGGCTCGGCGGCGCCATCGACATGGCGATGCGCAAGATTCTTTTGGATCATGGGCTGCAAGACAAGCGCGACTACAACATCGTCGAAGTCGAGTTTCCCAACATGCTGCCGGCGCTCAAGTCGCGGAAGGTGGATTTGATCGGCGAGGTCACGCCGTTCTCGATCCAGGCGCACAAGGACGGCGGCGTCCGCACGCTCTTCACGCTGAAAGGCGCCATGGGTCCGGCGCAGACGACGCTCCTGGCCGCGCGGAGCGGCTACATCGCGGATCATCGCGCGGCGCTGGTCGATTTCTTCGAGGACTGGATCCGCGCCACGCGCTGGTACCTCGATGCCAATAATCATGCCGAGGCCGTGCAGATCCTCGCGAATTTCACGAAGCAACCCGCCGCGGTCTATGACGATTGGGTCTTCACCAAGAAGGACTACTATCGCGACCCCGACGCCAAGCCCAATCTCGCGGCGCTCCAGAACAATCTCAAGGTGCAGAAGGAACTCGGCTTGCTCAGCATCGATATCGACATCGCCCAGTATACCGATCTCTCGATCATCGAGGATGCCGCGAAGCGGATTCACTAGTGGTGCGACTCCGACGGAAAGATCCGTCGGGCCGCCCCACTAGTCTTTGATTTGGTGGGCCGATTCACCTGACGCTTGGGAGTCAACCGTCAGGATCGGACCACTAGCGACGTAACACAGGGGAAGCGCAGAGTCCGGGGATGGCGGGTACCGAGATTGCCTTCGAGGAGGTGAGTCACACCTATCGGCCGCCGCGCGGCAAGCCGGTGCTGGCACTCGACCGCGTGAGCCTCAAGGTGCGCGAGCGCGAGTTCATGGCGCTCCTCGGCCCGTCCGGCTGCGGCAAGAGCACGTTGCTTTATCTTCTCGGGGGCTTCCTGCCGGTGGAGCAAGGGCGGATCAGCGTGGGCGGCAGGCCGGTCACCGGTCCCGGCTCCGATCGCGGCATCGTGTTCCAGAACTTCGCGCTCTTTCCCTGGAAGACGGTACGACAAAACATCCTTTACGGCCTCGAGAAGCAGCGGATGCCGCGCGATGCACGCCTGCGGCGCGCGCAGGAATTCATCGATCTCGTGCATTTGAGCGGATTCGAGGACAGCTATCCCTCACAGCTCTCGGGCGGCATGAAGCAGCGCGTGGCGATCGCACGCACCTTGGCGATCGATCCCGCGACCTTGCTGATGGATGAGCCGTTCGGCGCGCTCGACGCGCAGACTCGCGGCCTCATGCATGAGGAGCTGCTCGGCATCATCGAGCGCGCGCCCAAGACCGTGGTGTTCGTGACCCACGATGTGCGCGAGGCCGTCTATCTCGCCGATCGCGTCGCCGTCATGTCGGCGCGGCCCGGCCGCATCAAGGAGATCGTCGAGACCGGCCACACCGGCCGGCCGCCGCCCGAGATCGTCAAGTCGCGCGAGTTCATCGACAAACTTGACTATCTCTGGGACTCCGTGCGCCAGGAGGCGCTGGTCGCTCAGACTGAAAAGCGCCTTCAGCGGTGAAGGCGCTGCTGCGATATCTGCCGCTCGTCCTGCTGGCGGTCATGTGGGAGGCGGCGCCGCGATTGAACCTCGTCGACGCCAGGAGCCTGCCGCCGTTGAGCGCGGTGGCGGCGGCGTGGTGGCGTCTGCTGATAGACCGCGATCTCGCGAGCAACGGCCTTTCATCTCTCGGGAACCTGACGGCGGGGTTGCTGCTGGGGGTAGTGATCGGCGCGGCGCTGGGCGTGCTGATGGCGTGGTACCGACCGCTCGACGATCTCGTGCATCCGCTGGTGAAGGCGCTTTATCCGATGCCGAAATCGGCGCTCATCCCGGTGATGATCCTTTGGTTCGGGCTCGGCGCCGGCTCGAAGATCGCCTCGATCTTCCTGGGCTGCCTGCTGCCGGCGGTGCTCAGCGCCTATAACGGCGCCCGCGGTGTCGACCGCGTGCTGGTCTGGTCGGCGCTCGCCGCCGGCGCGAGCCACCGCGCCGTGCTCTGGGAAGTCGTGGTGCCGGCGGCGATGCCGGATATTCTCGCGGGCGTGCGCACCGCATTGGCGCTCTCCTTCATCCTGCTAGTGGCGTCTGAATTCCTGATCGGCCAAACCGGCATGGGCTATCTGATCTCGTTCCTGGGCGAAGGCGGCGCCTACGACGCCATGTTCGCCGGTGTTCTTACCGTGGCATTCGTGGGCTTTCTCGCGGATCGGATCTTTCTCGCAGTGATGCGAAGAGCGCTGATATGGCGGGAGTGACGCGTTTCCTCATGCGCAGCGCCTTGATCGTGGCGCTGATCGCCGCCTGGGAGATCGCGGCGCGGCTTCACCTGGTTTCGGCGTTCCTGCTGCCCTCGTTCGTCAGCGTCGCGCGGCGGCTCGTGGCCGATACGCTCTCCGGGCAATTGCCGTTGGGCCTGGGGCTCAGCCTCTACCGCTCGCTTGCGGGCTTCGCGCTGGCGGGGGTGCTGGGCATCGTCATCGGCATCCTGATCGCGCGCGTCAAGCTTGCGCGTTGGTTCTTCGATCCGCTGGTGTCGGTGGGCATGCCGATGCCCAAGATCGCGTTCCTCCCGATTTTCATCCTGTGGTTCGGCGTCTTCGACCAATCGAAGATTTTGATGGCGGCGTTCTCCTCGGTCTTTCCGGTGATCGTCGCCGCGTGGGCCGGGACCGAAAATGTCGAGCGGGTACTTTTGTGGTCGGCCCGCGGCCTCGGCGCCAGCGAGCGTCGCTTGCTCTGGGAAGTAGCGCTCCCCGCCGCCTTCCCGCAGATCATGACCGGGCTCCAGGTGGCGCTGCCGATCGCGGTGGTCACCGAGATCGTCTCAGAGATGGCGCTGGGCGGCCAGGGCCTCGGAGGGAACATGATGCAATCCATGCGCTTTGCGGATTCGCCGGGCGTCTTCGGCGGGATCGTCGCGATCGCAATCGCCGGCTCCGCGCTGGTCAAGGCAATGGACTTGATCCGCCGACGGCTGCTGATCTGGCATCCGGAGGCGGCGGCGGGATAGCCGTCCCGGCCTTTATTCCAGTGCCGTCCCGACCGCGAGGCCGGCATCCTTGCCCGCGACTTTCGGCCCGTCGTCGAGACGGCAGCGCAGCACTTCGACGAAGCCGCCTTGGACGTGAACGGTGAAGCCCTCGGCGGTGATCGCCGCGATCTGCGCGAGCTTCTGGCCCTTGACCGCGCCGAAAGTCCGGGCGACCAGCTTTCGCGCGTCGAATATCTGCAAGCGGCGGCCGCCCGCCATGGTCCAGGCGCCGGGTTGCGGATTGCAGCCGCGAATCAGGTTGTAGACGGCGTCCACATGCTGCGACCAGACGATCCGCGCCTCGGCGGTGCGCACCCAGCCTTCATAGGTGGCTTGCGTCTCATCTTGCACCTGCTCGCGAGCAGTGCCGGCGACCACGAGATCGGCGGCCTCAAGAAGCGCCGCCAGACCCTGCGGGAAGATCTTGTCGAAGTAGATCGAGCCCAGCGTGTCGTCGGCCCCGATCGCGAGCTTCTTCTGCAGGATCACCGGCCCTTCATCGAGTCCGTCCGACGGGCGGAAGATGCTGAGGCCGGTCTCGCGCTTGCCCAGGATGATCGGCCAGTTGATCGAAGAGGGGCCGCGGTGAGCGGGCAGCAGCGAGGGATGAAACTGGATGGTGCCGTGCTTGGGAATCGCGACGAAGGCCTGCGGCACGAATTGCGTGACGTAAGCCATGACGCCGAGATCGGCGGCGAGGTCCTTGATTGTCGTCAGTGCCTCATCGCTGCCGTAGCGCTGAAACTGGAAGACGGGAATGCCCAGCTCTTGGGCGCGGGCGTTGAGCGGGTCGGGCTTGGCGCCCGGCTTCTCCGGCGCCACGAATACGCCGGCGACGGTATCGCCGCGGTTCGCGAAGGCATCGAGCGCTGCGCGTCCGAAGGCTTGCTGACCGATCAAGGCTAAGCGCATCTGGAGACCTCCTCTTCAAGCGTTGGCGCTCAAGAGCGTATTGATTTCAAGCGTTGGCGCTCAAGAGCGGATTGATTTCAAGCGTTGGCGCTCAAGAGCGCGTGGATCACCGCGGCGGTCACCTGGCGAGTGGTCGCGCTCCCGCCGAGATCCGGCGTGTGGAGCGCCGGCGTCGAGGTCACCCGTTCCACCGCGCGCATGAGCCGCTGGGCCGCTTCGGGCTCGCCCAGATGCTCCAGCATCATGGAGGCCGTCCAGAACGTCGCGACCGGGTTGGCGATGCCCTTGCCCATGATGTCGAAGGCGGAGCCGTGGATCGGCTCGAACATCGAGGGAAATTTCCGCTCGGGGTTGAGATTGGCGGTCGGCGCGATGCCAAGACTGCCCGCGAGCGCCGCGGCGAGGTCGCTCAAGATGTCGGCGTGGAGGTTGGTGGCGACCACCACGTCAATGGTGCGGGGCTTCAGCACCATGCGCGTGGTCATGGCATCGACCAGCTCCTTGTCCCACCGCACCGCGGGAAAGTCGCGCGCGACCTCGGCCGCGATCTCGTCCCACATCACCATGCCATGGCGCTGGGCGTTGGATTTGGTGACGACGGTCAGGTGCTTGCGAGAGCGCTTCGCCGCGAGATCGAAGGCGAAGCGCATGATCCGCTCGACGCCGACGCGGGTGAAGATCGCTGTCTCGGTCGCGACCTCCTCGGGCAGGCCGCGATGGACTCGGCCGCCGTTTCCGGCGTACTCGCCCTCGGAATTCTCGCGCACGATCACCCAGTCGAGATCGCCCTCGCCGACATTGCGCAACGGCCCCGCGATCCCCGCCAGGAGCCGCGTCGGCCGCACATTGGCGTATTGATCGAGGCCCTGGCAGATTGGCAGCCGAAGGCCCCAGAGCGTCACGTGGTCCGGTATCTCGGGGTCGCCGACCGCGCCGAAGAAGATCGCATCGAAGCCTCTGAGCGTCGCGACGCCGTCGGCCGGCATCAAATGTCCGTGCGCTCGATGGTGATCCGAGCCCCAGGGGAAATGCGTGACGTCGAGATGAAAGCCGCCGTCGCGCTGCTGCAACGCCGTCAGCACCTCGAGGCCGGCCGCGATCACTTCCTTGCCGATGCCGTCACCGGGGATAGCGGCGATCTTGTAATTTCGCATGGGTTTCCATTCATGAGAGAGGGAGCGACGGCGTAGCTAACCCGCGGCGCGGGTTTCGATCAAGAGAAGAGCTTGTGGCGCGCGCCGCCCCTCGCCATGATCGCGGTCGGAAGACCAGGAGGCATACCATGGCGGACCCCGCGCGCGTCGAGCGAATCGCCGAATTCTTCGACACCGTCAATCGCACGCGCGGCAATCTGCCGCCGCTGCCCTCGGAAGCGAGACCCCGCGATCTCGACGAGGCCTATTCGGTGGCGGAAGCGCTACAGGCGCGCTGGATGACCACGCGCGGCCCGATCGTCGGCTATAAGGTCGCGATCACCACCAAGGTGATGCAGGAGCTGATGGGCATCAGCGAACCGTGCGCGGGCGCCATCTTCGAGCGATTTTTGCACCAGAGTCCGGCGACGATTCCGATGGCGGATTACGTCCACGTCGCGGTCGAATGCGAGATCGGCATGCGGCTCGGCGCCGACCTCCCCGATCGCGGCCGGCCGCACGACCGCGAGAGCGTGGCGTCGGCGGTCGCGTCCTGCCATGCCGCGATCGAGGTGATCGAGGACCAGAACGCCGACTACAAAAAAGTGGACGCGCTCGGCCTTGCCGCCAACAACGCGTGGAACGGCGGCGCCGTGCTGGGGCCTGCGGTGACGGATTGGCGGCGCCTCGATCTGGGCTCTCTCGGCGGCAGCATGAGCATTGCAGGGGTGGAGCAGGGGCGCGGCAAGGGCGCCGACGTGCTGGGGCACCCGCTCAATGCGTTGGCGTGGCTCGCCAACAACCGCGTGGCGCGCGGCCGGCCCTTGCGCCGCGGCATGGTGGTGCTGACCGGCAGCATCGTCAGCACCAAATGGCCGAAGGCCGGCGAGACCGTGACCGTTACGCTGGAGGGATTGGGCGAGGCCTCCGCGCGCTTCGTCTGATACCGCATCTCGCTCAGTGCAGTCGGCCGCGTCGTGCCGGCTCGCTGTTGCGGCTGACGATCAAGCTCGCCTGATGATGGACCAGGCGCCAGATGCCTTGTTCCTTCACGAACATATTGGTGGCCGCGAGCGCGCCGCCGTCGAGTTCCTCTTCGCAGGTGACGATGCCGACCTCGCCGAAGAGGAAGGCCTGATCCTCGTGGCACATGACGCGGGGCGCTTCGGGGTTGGCGAGGATTTGGCGCCAGCTCTCCATCACCGCCGCGCGGCCGCGCAGCAAGGTCCAGCCGGGATGCAAGCAGAGCACCGGCGTCTCCTGCGCCCAAACCCGCGCCATGGCCGTGAGGTCGCGGGTGGTGAACGCGCGATAGAACTCCAAATTCGCCATGAGCAGCGCGTCCGTCTCAGTCTCGGTCGTGGTCATCGGCGATCGGCCTCCCCGCGCCGGCCGGCGAGGACTATCCTCATGTGGCTGCGTCCGGCACGACTTCGGAAGCCTAGCGCATCGGCGGTCAACGCGCGAGGAAGGTGGCGTTGCGCTAAGCCGCGGCGTGATGCCCAGGTTCGACGGAGAGCCTTAGGCCGACGGTGTTGAGGACCGCTACCAGTGTCTTGAGGGTCGGGTTTCCCTTCGGCGAAAGCGCGCGATAGAGGGATTCGCGGCTGATGCCGGCCTCGGCGGCCACCATGCCGAAGCCGCCATAAGCCTCCACGACGGTGCGAAGCGCCAGCAGACCGGCCGCACGCTCATCCGGATTGTCGAGGGACTCCATTGCGGCCTTCAGGTACTCGACCGCGAGTTCACGATCCGAACCCAGCTCGGCGACTTCACGGTCGTGATGTGACACGACGCCCTTCAGCTTGTTCATGGTTGCCTCCGTTTCCATTCCGCCCACAGTTCCTTGGCTCGTTTGATGTCTCCGGTCTGGGTGCTCTTGTCGCCGCCACTGAGCAAGATCACGACTGCATTCCCGTGCCGCCCACAATAGACCCGGTATCCGGCGCCAACATGGATACGTAGCTCGATGACGCCTTCGCCCACGGGAACACAGTCGCCGAAATTGCCCGCTTCGACCTGGCGCATGCGGACGCGAATACGCGCCGCTGCGATCTTGTCGCGGAGGCTGGCAAGCCACTCAGTGAAAGGTTCACGGCCGCCCTCCCGCTGATACCGAAATAGGTCTATCACTCGCAGAACTGTAGCTTAAAAGCTACTGTATGGCAAGTGGTGGGTTCCTCTCGATTGGGAAAAATCCTCAAAAATGCGTTTCCCATTCGAGTTTCCAGCGGATCGTGCCGTTGGGGCTCGCGTTGGTGGCGCCGAAGAGATACCCGGCCTCGTATTTGAGCTTTCCCGACGTGCCGACCGGCACCGAACCCACCAGCACCGGGCCGACGATGAGCTGCTGGTCCTGGAATTTCGCCACGCGGTCGATCTGGCCGGCGTCGCCATAAAACTCGATGGCGGGGGAGGCGTAGCGGTAGATGTTCCAACGGCTTTGCCAGGCATAGCTGAAGTCGTAGCCATGCACATTCTGGTTCGGGCCGATCTCCTTCGCGAAGAACAGATTGAGCGTATGAGTGGTCCGCCCGACGTCCTTCTGGAGCAGCGGTCCGAACAGCGTGTCGTGAGCCTTCTGGCGCTGGGTCGAGAGCGAATATTCCCAGTAGAAGCCGAGGTCCAGCCAGTTCTCGCCGGGCTCGGTGAGCTCGAATGTATTCTCCCACGTCGCGCCCTGCGCCTTCGTGCGTTGCCCTAGCCCGGCGTCGCGCGCAAAATTGAATTCCAGCTCGGGACGCCACCAGGACGTGAGTCCGCCGCCGATCTCCGCGGTGTAGCTCGTCGCGCCGCTCCTGCTCGGATTGTGGTCGAAGCTTGCGGCGCCATTGGTCTCGAACTCCCACTCGGCCTGATCGATCTCGTCAGGCGAGCGGATGTGAAAATCGGCGCGCGCCGCCAGCGGAACGAGCATGGCCAGCGCGGCAAGGACATAGGCGAGGCCGCTTGGCCGCCCGATGACGGTCATCCCCATGCTCCCGGAACTCCTGAACCCCAGCTTTCAACGGACAGATGTGACTTTGCGTTACTTCGCGATCAGCACGCCTTTGGCGGTGTCCTGATGGAAATCGCCGAAATAGGAATATTCGCCCTTGTCGAGCGGCCCGAGGAATACCGGAATTTCCTGGCCCGGCGGCACGACCTTCTCACGGTTCAACTCAAAGCTCTCGAACTCCTCGGCCGTCGAATCTTCATTCTTGACCAGCAGCTTGAACTTGGCGCCGGAAGGAACCTCGAGGCGGTCGGGCTGAAATTTATGATCCTTGATCGTCACGTGCAGCTCGCCATCCGCCATGGCGGACCCTGCCATCAGCGGAATTGCGGCAGCCATCAGCAACACGCGCAGCATCGTCAGCGGATTTCGGAAACGGGTCGGGCCGGCGCGCCGGGGCTTCGGCTTTGGCTCGCGCGTCCGGGGTTGGCGAGCTTCGTCAGCGCGACAATGATGGCGAGTGTCCCGACATAGGCGACGACCTGCACGCCCGAGGGCCGCGCCGAGTACCCCACCAGCGCGTGGAAGGCGCTGCCGATCCAGCTATCGTCGCGCAACAGGAAAGAGGTGTTCCAGAGATGATCGCCCCAGCTCGGCAGGATGTCGGCGCTCGCCAGCACCGACGCCGCCTGGCCGGCCATGCCCGCGGCCAGCAGCGCGATCAGCCAATTGGTCACCGTGAAGAGATAGCGCAGCGGGATCGCGACCAAGCCCCGGTACAGCAGATAGGAGACGAATCCGGCGAGAACCAGCCCGAAGACGCCTCCGATAAGAAGCCGCGCCGGTCCCTCGCCGCTCGACACGGCGATCCCATAAAGGAACAGCACGACCTCGGAGCCTTCGCGCAATATCGCCACGGCCACCACGATGGCGAGCGCCATCAATGATTTGTCGCCGCCTTTGACGGCGCGTCCCATGGCGGAGAATTGCGCCGCCATCTCGCGCCCGTGCTTGGCCATCCATGTGCTGTGCCAACCCAGCATGCACACGGCCACCATGAGGATGGCGGCGGTGAAGACCTCCTGGCCCACGCCTTGAAGCGCGCCCGCGATCGCACTGGCGAACGCCGCGACGGTCGAGGCGCCGAGAACGCCGGCGCCGATCCCGGCTGCCACCCAGAATCCGCGACCCGCCACGCCCTCCGACGCGGCCAACACGATGCCCACAATGAGCCCGGCCTCGAGCACTTCGCGGAACACGATGAGCATACTTGCCAACATGCGTTGCAACCTCTGGCGGTACTGTGTCGGCCGCCGCATTCGCGACAAGCTGGATATTGCAAATCATTCGCAATTGCAAGCGGGTTTTTCTCCGGCCGTCCCGAACGCAATGGCGCCAGGGGCTGGGTCTGCATCAGGGGACAGTTGCGGCCACCGCGAAACTCCCATACCTCTGAGCGTCCCCGGACGCTCAAGAGCGTCCATCCCAACGAGCGGACGCTTCAAAGCGTCCATCCCAAGAGAGGTCACGCCGCCGATGATCGTCGAGGAACGCATCTACACGCTCCATCCCGGCAAGCTCGCCGAGTATGTCAGCATCTATCAGGCCGACGGGCTGGCGATTCAGACCAAGATCCTCGGTCGCATGGTCGGCTATTTCACCACCGAGTTCGGACCGCTCAATCAGGTCATTCACATGTGGGCGTACGAGAGCTTCGAGGAGCGCGCGCGCCGGCGCGCCGAACTTGCCGCGCATCCCGATTGGAAGGCCTATATCGCGAAGACGCGCGCGTTCATCCAGGCACAGGAGAACAAGATACTGAACCCGACTTCCTTCTCGCCCGTCCGCTGAACCCCTTGCCGCGGCGAGACCTCCCATGATTGCTGCCGTTCGCGCGCGCACCGGCGCGCAAATCCTGGTGGATCAGCTCAAGATCCATGGCGCCGACACGGTGTTCTGCGTTCCCGGAGAGAGTTATCTCGCCGTGCTCGACGCGCTTTACGACGCGAACTCCATCCGCACCTTCACCTGTCGGCAGGAGGGCGGCGCCACCATGATGGCCGAGGCCCATGGCAAGCTCACGGGAAAGCCCGCGATCGTGATGGTGACGCGCGGGCCCGGCGCCACCAATGGCAGTGCCGGTCTCCACGTGGCGATGCAGGATTCAACACCGCTCATCATGCTGGTGGGACAAGTGCAGCGCGACGCGCTGGAGCGCGAGGCGTTCCAGGAGCTGGACTACCGCCGCATGTTCGGCCAGCTCGCCAAGTGGGTGGCGGAGATCGACGATGTCCGACGCATTCCGGAATTCATGAGCCGGGCCTACTATGTCGCGACCTCCGGGCGGCCGGGACCGGTGGTGCTGGCGTTGCCGGAAGACATGCTGCGCGAGGCCGCCGAGGTCGCGGACGCCGAGCCTTGGCAGCGGGTCGAGATCCGTCCGGGTCCGCTGCACGTCGCCGCTTTCATGGATGAGCTGCGCCGCGCCGAGCGGCCTTTTTTGCTGCTGGGCGGCAGCCAATGGGACGCGGGCACGGTGACGGCGATCGAGGCTTTCGCCACGGCAAACGCGCTTCCCGTCGGATGCGCGTTCCGCCGCCAGGACCGCTTCGACAACGACCATCCCTGCTATGTGGGCGATGTCGGCATCGGCATCAATCCGAAGCTCGGCCAGCGCGTCCGGGACTGCGATCTCTTGATCGTGCTGGGCGCGCGGCTCGGCGAGATGACGAGCGGCGGCTACACGCTCTTCGATATTCCGACGCCGCGCCAGCGCCTGATTCACATTCACGCGGATGTCGGCGAACTCGGCCGCGTCTACCAGCCCAAGCTCGCCATCCCCGCGACGCCGCGCGCCATGGCGCGCGCGCTCGCCGCGGAGCCAGCGATCGCGAACCCGCCTTGGCGCGCTGAGACCGTGGCCGCGCGCGCGGAATACGAGGCCTGGCAGAAGCCGGTGCGCTCCCCCGGCAAGGTGCAGATGGCCGAGATCGTCCGCTGGCTCGGCGAGCACATGCCCGCCGAAACCGTTTATACCAACGGCGCCGGCAATTTCGCGACATGGCTGCACCGCTTTCACCGCTATCGCGGCTTGGGCACGCAGCTCGCGCCCACCAGCGGCTCCATGGGTTATGGCTTTCCCGCCGCGCTCGGCGCCAAGGTGCACGATCCCGCGCGGCCCGTCGTTTGCATCGCCGGCGACGGCGATTTCCAGATGACCGGTCAGGAACTCGCGACCGCCGTCCAATACCGGCTCGACGTGATCGTGCTGATCGTCAACAACGGCATGCTCGGCACCATCCGCATGCACCAGGAGCGCCACTATCCGAACCGCCCCATCGCGACCGATCTGGTCAACCCCGATTTCGCGGCGCTCGCCCGCGCCTACGGCGCCTTCGGCGAGGTGGTGGAGCGCACCGAGGATTTCGCCGCCGCCTTCGAGCGCGCCCGCGCTTGCGGCAAGCCCGCCATCATCGAACTCAAGCTCGACCCCGAGGCGCTGACGCCGCGCCAGTCGCTGAGCGAAATCCGCGCCGAGGCGCTCGCGGCGCGGCATTGAGGCGGGCGGCGGGCTTGCCGGCGAGGTCGGCTCTGCTTTTTGACCACACCTAGAAAAGTGCCCGTTCCGCGCTGGGAAAGATTCGAGTTGATCGATGCGGAGAAAATCAGCACCTGAGCGGTCGGAGCGGTCCAGTAGCGATTTAATTGGATAAACTGATTGTCTTTGGATGTTCATAAAGTTAAGTTTTTGGGCCTTGCAAACCACGGTCCCAGGGAGGAAGCCATGGCTCTACGCAAGTTCATCATTGAGCGAGATATCCCTAAGGTTGGCACGTTTGAACGCGATCAGCTACGAGGAGCAGCCGAAAAATCGAACCAGGTATTGCGTCAGCTTGGTCCCGATATTCAGTGGCTCGAAAGCTATGTCGCCGACAACAAGACTTTTTGCGTCTACCTCGCGAAGGATGAGGGACTGATTCGCAAGCATGCGGAAATTAGCGGCTTTCCGGCAACGAAAATCACGGAAGTTCGCAAGATGATCGACCCGACGACCGAGCGGCCGGATTAGTCTCCTGCTGAAGCCGCGCGGACTTTCGGTGACAGTGCATTTAATTATTCTTCGGACTTTCGGTGACAGTGCATTTAATTATTCTTGCAGATGTAAATTAGTGCACTGTCACCGAAATCCTTTGCAGAGTACGTCATTTGGGAGATCGGAATCGGGCAGCTCAAGCTCACCTTCAAAATGACCCTGGCAGGCAACATTTTGGCGGGGCTTGTTCTGGTAACCTTTGTTCTAGGTGTGAGCCAGATTGTGGGACCGCACTGCGGAAAATACAGGATCACGAATGACTCTATTGAGTTTGTGATGTTCGGAAGGCTCCGCGTTTGGAGGTCTTCTTTCAAAGACATCACGGCCATTAGACTGATCTCTTTCGCCCGATTATTCACCATCCTCGCCCTCAATCTGATGAACAGACCTTTTGCGCGATACGTTTTGGTGCGGAGGCGGCGAGGTATCTTTAGAGCTGTGGTGATAACACCCGATCAGCCCGAGGACTTCGTCAAAACCGTCAAACAGAAAATGGGTACTGCATTGGGCGCAGGCGAGTCCGGCGGCTGATGCGCAAGATCGGCCTCTCGCCGATCTATCAGGCGCTGAAGACCAGCGTGCCGCACCCGCAGAACCGAATTTATCCCTTGGCGAGCAACGTCGCAGCTCCAGTAATTGGAGCCGGCGATTTCTTGGTTGGAGGTGGTCCCAATAATTTGACCTCGATTTTACCGACAGTGACGACGTTCTTAGCTGTAGCTCCTAATGTTACCACGTCACCCGTAGCAGGTGGTTCACCAGCTCAACCGGTTTTTGCGAACGACAATCAGAGCCAATTCCAGGGTGCATCGGTAGACGGCATTCAACTTGCTCAGGCGACATTTGGTCATGGTTCGGATTTCGGTGATGGTGTGGACGGCGCTCCTTCAGAGGGTTGCTCAACGACAACCATCTTGGCACAGCTCTCAAGCGAGCCCGATGCCGCTACGGGCGCCGTCCACACCATCACTGAAATTGGCGATTGCCTCCGATGCGGTCATCCCTTGTGCGAATTACGGTGACAGTGCATTTAATTATTCTGGCAGATGTAAATTAGTGCACTGTCACCGAAATTTGTCACCGAAATTGAAGCCGAATCCAGCGGTTGCCGACGCTGTCCTGACGGGGTGTGGCCGATATGGTCATCCCTGGGATCTCCCCCTTGAAGTCGATGTCGTCTTCTTCGACCCGATGATCGCCTTCGCTCTCGGGATTACAAGGTTCCAT
>Ga0073928_10006013_pt1 | contig 16600 bp, 17 predicted proteins | sample PaiPotPPA55metaG_FD_76969 | JGI IMG/M metagenome (GOLD analysis project Ga0073928, IMG submission 76969) | Iron sulfur acid spring bacterial and archeal communities from Banff, Canada, to study Microbial Dark Matter (Phase II) - Paint Pots PPA... ... | reverse complement strand
CGTTCGTTCAACAGCTTATGTTCGGGACGCTCGATTTTATCGCTGACATGGGAATGGCCTCCGACGGATATGAACTGGACACCTTCCGCGCACAGCTGGTCATGACTTCCAGAATTGCAGGGATTCGACCGCCCGTCGACGGAGTGACGCCGAGTATCGACGATGCTGATCGCTTGACTACCGATACGATAAAAGCAAAGCAATGGGGCTTCGGTGGCAAGCTGTGCATTCACCCGAAGCAGGTGCCAGTCGTCAACGCTTGCTATACACCATCCGACTCAGAAGTCGAATGGGCGCAACGTGTGATTGACGAATCCGAGAAAGCAAACGGCGCCGCCTTTTCAATCAACGGCAAGATGGTTGACCGACCTGTCGTCCTGCAGGCGCAACGCTTAATGAATCTGGCTCGTGCGTGATGTTATGCGATTCGTCGGGCGACCTTTAGGGGACATTTGCGTCAAGGTGAGTGCTGCTCGCCCGCTGTCTGGATCGTGTCGATGTCGCTGACATCGCGTTCATTCCCCTGACGCGTGAACCGGCGACGCTCGAAATCCAACTCACAAGGCCAACGCTGATGATTGATAGCACGACTCTCCGGCAACGGTACGGCCCGCGCGCCGGCGACCTATCGGCCGTATACGTGCCCGGCATCGAGGACGAGGCGTTCCGGGATCTCGCCCGCGCGTGGGCGGCTGCCCGCGAGGATCTGCGGCACGCACGGCAGCGACTGAAATCGTTGCTGCTCGCGCATGGCGTTCGCTATACCGGCAGCGCAAACTGGGGCGAGGCGCACCGTCGCTGGCCGGGTCGCTGTTCGGTTGCCAGCGCCTGGCAGCACCTTGCCTTTGACGAGCACCGGCGCACGATCTTGACAGATTCTCGCTCATAGAAGTGTGATCCACCGTCGACGTTACTGCTGCGCCGCCCTCAGGAAATTCATGCGTCGAGCGTTACCTGGTGATCTTCAGGGCTATTTTCTATAAATCTGGGCACGGGGCGCATTACAAGATGATGATGGGCGATGCATACGTAGAGGAGCCGGCTACCACGCCGGTCGACCAAACTGCAAGCGCTTCGGAGACGGCCTGAAGTATGCAATTACCGGACGACCGTGAGCGCGAAGACGTCCGTGTTCATCAAAATTCCGTGCCCTTCAACTGACCTTATCAGTAGAGACGTAAAAGCATCGGTGAACATAGAAAGCTCGACACTCCCGTAGTGCGTTAAGGAAACGGGATGGCTGATCCAGTCGCGATGGCCGCGTCGTTCGCCTTCTTTTTCGCGAGTTCCGCCGCAGCGATGGCGGTTACACGGTCGACCTCGCTCGACGATGGATCAACTTCAGTAGCGTGCAGTTGCGCCATCGCAATTTGCGCCTTGCCCTTCAAATCTAGCGCCGTCTCGTCCGCTACGATGCGCTGAACGTCCGGCTCTGATACTTCGCATCAGGTCAATTGAGGTCTGCTAAAAGACAGCATCGCAGATTCGGTTTGACGGCTGGACTGAGGGTACTGGGTACCATTTCACGCCAGAGAACGGCAAGCCGGTGCGAGACTGCACGATTTCCGAGGCGCTCAAGCCTCGGAGATTCCAACGCCCACGGCACCCCAAAAACAAGAAATATACGGGCGAGAAAAACCCACTGGCATCCCGTGAAGGATACGCAGTGGGCGTGGGTTTCAATTGGCCAGAGCTTTTTCGACATGATCGCGAACCTGATCCGGCGTCCCTGCCACAGGCGCAACCTCAGGCAGTCTTCACCCAGTCACCCCAGCGAGGCGATTGGAGATCACCTGACGCGATTTGCTTGCGCACTTCCACCAGCTGCGCCTCAAGATCCACCGCATAAGTCACGCAGTACGCCTGCAGTGATGCCAGGAGATTTCGTACTTTCGTATCGTCATCGCCCTCGATGCCAAGATCGAAGCCAAGACGTTGAATTGCGCTGTATCCAGCACGTTCGAGCCGGTCCCACTCGGCGTCCGACAGCTTGGACTGCAGCACCGGCACTTTCCGACTCAGGGTCGAGTCGCCTCGGAGGAATCGAACGGCGTAGGCCCAAGCCTGTGATTCGCTTTCGAAATCACACTGACTGGTTTGAACCTCCAACCAACCGGGTTGACTCAACGTCCACCACCAGCGTCCGTCAAGTTCCGCACCATGCGAAGCATCTCCCTGCTGGACCTGGAGTCCGACTGCTTTCGCTTCCGAGATGTCGTTATCGGTGACCTCCGGCAGTTTCCGGGCTTCGACAACGTCCGGGACAGGCAATCTGTGCAGCTTCAGAGCCTTGACAGCGACAACATCACCTTCCTTAGCCTGCTGCCGTACAAACTCGATCGCTTCCTCGTCTGTTGCAAACCAGTCCGTTTCGTCGTCCCGCTGAATCTCCCCGCGCCCGCGGGATTCATCGAGGTTGAAGACATTCCAGCCGTGCCTATCCGCCGCTTGACTGTCTGCAGTCGTCCACTCCAACAGTTTCCCTCGAGACTCCGTGCAGTGGCTTGCAACTACGTCCTGGTTGTTCTTCTCGACTGGACAGAGGAACAAGCCGCCTCCATGAAGGCAGAAGCATTCCTTGTAGTCGACGTCCAGTTGGGCGAACGTGATTGCATCCACGTTGCCCCACACGCCACGTAGTTCCCCTTTGAACTCCTCGATCGTCGAGGCCGTGGAGGTGGTCGGAGCGCCATACCATTTCCCCTGCAGCTTGTACGCAAACGGCGGCCGGAATGGCTTGTGCTGCGGTTGCTGTACTTCCGGCATTTTCCCATGTACCTCGGCGAGAACGCCCGAAGCCAAGGCGTCGCGATGTGCGTCCGACCACGCATCATTCTCGGTAGTGAAGGATTGTTCGGAACAGTCACGCACGGGGACGCCAATGCCGTCGCTGTTGGTATTGAGCCACCAGCGAAACTTCCCCGGCTTCGATCTGGAGGGAGCAACCGAATACCCGACGGAGACCAGGTCGTCATTGGTCGTTGCTTTCTCGATTTTGTTGTTCATGGTTTTCTCCTTATTGCCGTCAATCGCGGCGGTTGAAAAGGAGAGAGCGGGGCGACACTCGGGTTAGCGTTGCGGTACGCTGACCGGAGCGTGTGGGAGAGAGTTGACGGCGCCGGCGGCGCGTGGCGCCTCGGCAAATTCGCGGTTGTCACTGCCGATCGAACGGCTCGGTCCGATTCTACCGTGCACTACAAGTCGGCGGCAAGCAGGCGGAACCTCAACGTTTTCCGATCGGGCCGCTGAGCCTCTGAAAATTGATGCGCTCAGAGACCGACCGGGACCGCAAAAGAAAGAGCCCGCCGGCACTCCTTGTGGAGTACGCGGCGGGCGTGAGTTACGGGTCGGATTACTTGCGCGGTTGGCAATCGCTGCGGGACCCTTCCGGCGACGCTGCCTCTTGCGCCAGCCTCAGCTCGACATCGGCCGCTTGAAACGTGATGCCGCCTCGCAGACCGGTTGGGTACAACTTCTCCACCGTCACGCTGTGAGCGCTCGTCCCGAGCAATTCGCCCGAGATCACGAGTTGCCCTTCGTGCCATACGGAGACCATCGGACCCGGTTCAATCCTCAAACCGGGCTCGGTGATCGCCTGCTGTTCCGGCAGTTTCCCGGCTTCGGCGGCTTGCTCGCTTGTAGCCAACCCGAGTACGCGGTGGGCGTGAGTTGGAGTTAACGATCTCTCTTGTGGCGGTCGTTCAGGAATGCCACCGAAGGAGCGAGATAGTTAGCCGAAGTACCAAACGCGGCACTGGCGGTATGCAAGCGCCTTCATCGACTCGACAATGTTCGACTCGACGGCGCCGCCGTCTTCGGCGTAAATCCGCGTGCAGACCGCCTCGATGTCGTTGAGAAGCGCCACGACTGCTTCGCCTACGACTGAGTCCGGCTCGATGCCCGCGATTTCGGGGTGCAGGTCAGACCAGAAACCAGAATTGATCGCGTCTTGCACGGTTTCGGGCAATTCGATGAAGTCATCAAGGTAGCCGTCCACTGTGAATGCCATCGCTTCGTCAAACGTCACCGTCTCCGCAAGTCCTACGTAGGCGTGGGCCTCGCAAATCAGGCCGTCCGCGCTCTCACCGCTAACCGTGAACGTTCCGCCCCGCGTAATGTATGGGACCGCGTGGGCGTAGATCTTGACAGTCGGCTCTGCCGTATTGACCTCAATCACTACGCCGGCCGCCCGCATGCGCTGCGCCGCCGCTAAAATGGACTTTGCAATCGTGTTCGGACGCGCTTTCAACGCGGCGGACTCCGGTTCAGTCGGGATTTCCTGCTGTTTCATTTCGCAACCGAAAAAAATCCGGATTTCGGTGAGCGTCATCTGGCCGTTGTAATCGAGCGGGAAAACGTCCAGGATCAGCGACGGATCATCGCGTCTGGCGGCGCGTTCGGCTTCTTGAGGATCTGCGTAGATAGCTTCGATCGCCGGTTCTCCCCCTTCCTCAATAAAGCCATCCAGGAGGAAGCATTCAGCCTCGATCACGTCGAAACCCTCGTCAGCGACAAAGTATATTCTCCGTACTGGCTGGCAGTCATGCGCGTCCTGAACACTCGCCGACACACCGGTTTGAACTCCGGGCAGTGTCCCTTGCTCCAGTTCAGTTTCATTGCCTTTTACGCGAGCAATGACACGGGGTGCCAGGGCTTCCACCTGCGCATCACTCAATTCGTAACCGTACGCACTTGCGACTTCGCTGATGCATTTGATCGCATTCGACGCATTGACCGGGACTCCATCATTCTTAACTCGGTTCAGAATGTTTCCGATGATAGCTTCGGCGATCTCCGGATCTATTTCCAGCAGCTTACGTCGCAGCCCTCCGTCGCCCTGAAACGAGCGAACTGCATCAGCCCATGCGTCCTTCTCGCTGCCGAAATCACCGCGGCAGGTGGTTGCCTGGGTCCACGCGGGCTGAGTCAACGTCCACCGCCACCGACCGTTAGCGGGCTGACCATCAACAGCGCTTTCCTGATCGACCGCGAACCCGACTGCCCTTACGGTTTCGATGTCGTCGTCAGTAATTTCTGGCAGTTTCCTATCAGGCATGGAACCCCAAATCTGGCCCTTGCAGTCGATGGCATAGGCCTCGGACAAGGAGCCGTCGGCGGGGTTGAACCGCACCGTAAAAGTCAGTGTCCAACGTGGTGCTGGGCCGTCGTCTTCTCGTTCTGCTTCGACGTGCACCTTTCGGGTTCGCTCAAAGCCGGGCGTCAAGTACTCCCACCCCGACGCGTCGGTGACTTCGACCCGATCGCCGAAGTTGTATTCGGCGTACGCCTGGTCCGCTAGTGCACCAAAGTCGGCAACCTGCAGGTTCCCCGCTTTGTTGATTTTCTGGTTCATGATGATTCTCCACGTGTCTGCCGGTTTGACGGCGGTTAGAAAACGGGAGATCGAGCGACGCTCGGGGCGGCGGGTAGGCCGCGCTGGCCGGAGCGTTCTGGGGAGGAGACTTCATGGAGCCGCCGGCGAAAGGCCGAGGCAGGTTTGAGATGTCACGCTGCCGATCGAACGGCTGTTGCGATTATCCGCTGGTCGTCGACGTGTGACAAGCCCTGCACCTCAACGTTTTCCGACCTGATACACGAACATCGGAAAGTTGCGAACGCGCTATTCAGTGCGCCGTGCCCTGTCATGGTAAGTGGCCGCGTGCAGTGTAGGCACTTGGAGTACGGGCGGCGAGCAGATGTAGTGTCGACGTAGAGATTGGACCGGGAATTCACACGCCTCTCCCATCGGGAGAACAAGTGAAAAACTGTGGGAGGAGCGATCGCGGGCCTCTGCCGCCCTCCGATTGTCGAGCGTGGCTGCCGGAGTGGCCGGCTCACGGATGCATCAAGCCCGTCTGTTGACTCTCGTCGATCGGGCGCCGTTGTATTGCCTCCCCCTATATCACTCCAGTCATCAAATGGGCGCGTTTGCATTTGGCGGCCTGCCCGGCGCGTTCGGGGTTAGGGCTGCTCAAATAAGTCCACAACGGCACCGCGCCTGCTATAAATCAATGGGACAGTCGTCGCGCGTCGTGGCATTTCTGACGATTCCACGAAGACAGATGCAACACGTATCGACCGCTGCTTCCCGTTGGCAACCAACACGTAGTGGAGGCACTGCTATGGCGCACATCTCCGGAGTAACCTATGTTTCCAGTGACAGCGTGTTCTCGTGCGACGAGGACGGTTATGACCTTGGTCACTCTGTACCGGTAGGTGCCGGTACCTCGCCGGTCGTCGTGGGAAATCTGACCGATCCTGACCACCGTATCTATGTTGCCGCTTCGGACGGGACGATATCGCTGTTCCGCCGTGAAGTCCAAAATTTGGCCGCCACCTTCAACGTTGGTCAAGAGGTGACATGGTCGCTGGCGCACGCCGACGGGTCGTTATATGTCGGCACTGGAACGTTTCAAACGCCTCAGGGCTCGGTCATTGCGCTTGACGACTCCACGGGCAATGTTCTGTGGACTCGACCGCTGCCAGGTCCAGTACTGTTTCCGGCGTCTATTGCCTTCGAACACCACCGACCCCACCGGGTGGTCGTCGGAACGGGCGGACAGGATCAACGGATGTACGCGCTAGATCCAGCCAGCGGAGTCGAAATCTGGAATCAACCAGGATACGCCTTTGGGCAGTTAGTGCACGAGCACGTCGTCTACTACGCCGACATCGGTGCCACCGGCTTACGCGCAAGATCCATAGCCGATGGTTCGCTAATCTGGGAATACAATAATCCCCGCGACTTCAACTTTAACCGGCCGGCAATCGCCCGCAACGTCCTTTATGTGACGTCACTTGCGGATCAGGTGTTCGCTTTCGACGCCACCTTAGGCGATGTTCTGTGGCAGGCGCAGGCCGAGACCGGTCAGGGCGTGCCTGTACCGTTCTTCGACGACGGTCAGGGCGTGGCGCTCCTCATCTTCGCGTTTGGCCAGAACTCACCCGAAAACTCGTACTTGCTAGCGCTGGATGCAAACTCGGGGGCTTTGGTATGGACATCGACCATCCCCATTGCCGGTCCTGGACAGTCTGGTACAGATCCCATCACATTCTGGTACAACTTCGAGGGAGAGCGAACGGAGGTCGAAGTCGGGACACCGGACGGCAAGCTGATGAGCTTTAATCCATATACTGGCCAGTTGAACTGGGAGTTGCAGCTAACGAACTCTGCAGTGATTGCGCGCCCGCACTGGGCGTATTACTAGGCCGGCTCGGCGGCACGAATTCGTTTTTCAAGTCACTGTTTTGGCACGCCATGTGTCGTCACTGAAGCGTCACAAAGCCGTCGGTCGTAGCGCCTTACCGGACGGCTACGCCATAGCGTATAGCTAAGCTTGGGGAGCTATCCCCGAACGCATACAGGACGGCGAGCCAGCCGCGCCTGCGTCGGGCAGTTGCCGTCGAGAGTTTCCGGACGGACGTTGCAGGCAATATATTCGAAGCGATCATCGTCCGAGCCTCTCACACGGGCTGAGTGGACATTCATCTGTTGCTATGCCCGAATGGCGTACGTTGCCCCGGCACAGGTCGCATGATGCGCCGCAGCGACGTAGTTACCCCGTACAAGGAAAGGTTCGCCGACCGGGCAAACTCGTAGGCCAGATCCTCGATGCCACATCCGGCGAAGCCGGTCATGCAAAGCAGTCCGTCCTTTCGTTGCACGCCGTACGCCTTTCCCGTACATCCGTCGTGCGCAAGTCCTTTAAAGAAGTCCCCAAGGAGTGTCGAAAACTGCGTAGCCGATTCCTCGTCGACAAAAAGTTGCGGCACAGATGCTCCGATCGGAGCACCACCCTCCGGCAGTTTCACGGCTTCTGCCGGCTTGAGAGGCGACAGTTCGCCCGCATATGCCTCGGTCACGTTGCCGTTGTCGGTCAGCCGCACTACCGTTTCGTCGCTTTCAATAGTGCCCGAATCGGATACGATTTCGGTGATGGTGCGATAGCCCGAACAGATCCCGTTATCCGGATCGGTCCAGAACACCTCGTCGCCAACGCTGAGGGCCGAACGCCAGTCTTCGCCCGAGGGCATTTTGCTCGTCCCGGATAAGCCAGGAATCGGCTTGATATCGGCGCCACACCCTTCGCACTGCGGATCGAATATCCCGCGGCACCGTTTCGGGAGACGGGCGATATGAATTGTGCAACGACATTTAAGGCCAGGGGCCTGGCCGTTCCCGGCGACGTTACGTATCCTTGCGTTGGTCACTAACGAGTTCTCGACCCACTGGAGGTGCGGGGCGTAGCGAGGAGGTCATTGGAGGAAGTTAAGGCGTATATGTAGAAGTTCTTGGCGGTGTCGGATACGATCGCTTCACGCGATCCGGGCCCGGATCGCGACGAATCTCGGTCTAAAGATGCATCACTCTCGACAGAACCGGCTAATACCAAGCATTAACAACATAGGATTACAAATCAATGCAAGTAACCCAAATGATGAGTGAGCAGGTCGGCAAAATCATCGCCGGCGGCCTTGACGCCGCAGCACTCACAAAAATTCCGCATGCCCCCGAGTGGCCAGAGTCGTGGGAAGCCCGCAAGCGTGGTAACGAGGAGTTCATCGAGGGGTTGCCGATCGAGCGTCGCGAGGAATACAGGCTGACCGGCCCTGACGAAGCGCAGCCTGAGTTTCAACTGCCGTGGGGACGGGTGAGGATCGAATTTTCTCCTGAGGAAGAAGATGTCGACGGCATTACGAAGGAGTCGATTGATTTTGTGTTCCGTCTCGACGTGATTGCGGTCGGCACCGAGCAACGGCAACAGGCATATGAAACGTTTTGCGACTCGATCTGCGCTAGGCTCGATGCGGCGAACCTCAGCGGCTTTGACTTCGTCATTCACGAGTCATGTGCGGAGCCAGGTATCGCTTCGATCGCGTTCTGCCCAGGCATCGGATCTCGGTCGATCGACCTGGCGGCTCTTGCGACATTCGTTGGGGCGATCTTCATCGACGGAACCGTCGATTCTGCAATCGAACAGGTCGTTCGGCAGATTAAGTTGCCTGTCGATACCGTCTGAATCTGAGTCGACGCGCCGCCGATAAGGTTGAAGCAATGACCGTCGGCGGCCCACGGCGTTCGACGTTATCCGATCTCGCCGCTGAACTTGGGAAAATTGCGAAAACAGAGGGCGAAAAAAACCCGCCAGGCTCCCTTGCGGGAGACATGGTGGGCGCGGTTTCAGATTGATGAATCACCTACTCGGCGAGCAGTCGCGATACCCAGTCGTGGGCTACGGTTTCTCCCAGATGCCGGATTCCTGCAATGCCGCCTCGGCGACTGTCTTGGCGTTCGTCGCATCGCCGACGGCGATGATTTCGAGCGCTCGCCGGAGCGTATCGACTGTCTGCATCGCGTCCGACAGTGCGGATTGCGTCGCCAGCAGGCTGGCTTGAGGGACGGTTTTCGACTCGGGTGTCTGCACGGTTGCCAGCATCTGCCCGGCGTGCTCTGCAATGGAAATCTCTAATCCCTCTTGCGCGACACCCAGGTGGTTGCCGAAGGCTGGCATTTCTGTGAGCGGGTCGATCTCGTACTTGCACACCGGACCGGTTCCGCACTCACCACCGCCACAGACCTGCTGGCAATAGCTAGTGATATTGACGCCATCGCCAGATGTCGCTTCCGGCAGTTTCCCAGCTTCGTTTGCGTTCTGATTCATGTTGAGGTTTCATCTCCAAGTCTTGCCTCGATCGAGGCGATTAAAAGACGGGAGATCGAGGCGATCGGGGCAGCGGCGGGTGGCGCTGGCCGGATGGTCCGGAAGAGGGCCCACCGACCCGCGGGGAGCGGGACGGTTGGTATACTTTACGGGTTGATGGGTTACATGCCTCGAGAGGGGCCGTTGTGGTTTGCTGTTTTCGTCGGTCAAACGATCGAAACGATCTCAACGCCGCGAGACGAAACATTTTTGCACACGCCCCAGCCCTTCTCGAATTCGGCTTTTGCGACTGCTGTTTGGCCTACATGCTCGATACGATGCATGAAGTCCGATCGACCGTTGTTATCGACACCAGGACTTGCTACCGCGGTATCGCCCGGCACACCGGCGGCCTTGAGTGCCAGCAGCTTCTCGATCGTTTGATCAGCGTCAGAAACGTCATTTCTTTTTCCCCATGTTCGGGCCGCGCTCTTTTCGGGCAGCTTCGTAGATCGCCGGCATATCGACCTCGCCTTCAGCAATTGCCTTGAGTGTGTCGTTCGACATGGTTTTTACCACACCCAATGCACGCGCCCTGAGCTCTAGTTCCGCCGCCTGCCGCCATGCCTGACCATCAGTCAAAGTGGGTTCCAAGTTCGGATGCGTTGAAACATAGCCAGCAAGGATATTGTTCGCTTCATCTTTCGCGGTATATGACATACCTTCATCCTCCTTGCCGGCCAAGATAGCACTTTCCGGCATTTTTCCGATCAGCCGCGCGAGCGACCTGCAGTGCCTTTACCCCCGAGTCAGTCCACTGGACTTGCGTCGTGGAGATCCTTGAGAGATGCCCGGCGGCAACGCCCGCGTTCAAGACCTGGTTGATCTTCGGATCGTTCCACCACAGGGGCTCGGACGACGTCAATGGACGCGCCGCGCGTACTTTCTCCATTGCCGCGGCGACCTCCAAGACGTCCGGCATTTTCGCGGTCTCCGCAAGATAGCGCTCGCCGAGTTTGTGCAGGTCCTCAGCATTCGCGCACATGATTCGCTTGATGTCTTCTACCTGCTCGATGAGCGGTTTGCCGCGATCGCTGTCGATTGATGCTATCAGGCTTGCTGCCGCATATTGCAACTGGGTGTCCTCAATCTCCGAGAACCAGGCCGGTAGCTTGGCATACTTCGCTTGCACCATCTCATACTCAGCGCGGGCCGCTGTGTCCCGGGTGGAAAACGTGTAGTCGCCTGGTTCGCCCAGGTTCATGCGCCGGTCATCACAGGCGATGCGCCACTTCTTGTCGGGATAGTTGTTGCTCACACAGCCGCAGCCTCCTGTCGGATAGCGAATGTTATCGACGTGCCAGCCGCCATGCCTCCAGCGCGAGTACTCAGGGCGCCATTCCGGGCTTGCGGGTTCGCTCACTCCTTCGGCGGGCGTAGATTCCGGCATCTTCCGATCCTCCTGGGCGTTGCTGGTGTCACCGCGCCGTCCAACGATCTTCCTCTTCATGTCGTGGGCGTATGCGTCGATAACTGCGCCTTCCGTATCAAACTTCACGTGGAAGTCCAGTTTGATCGACTGGACCTCGGCGCCGTCGTCGTAGTGAGCGTCGACAAAGCAGCGTAGGTCCTGAAGATCTGCCGTGTCCCATTCGCGATAGGTGGGGTTTCCGAAGTCGGCGCCCAGGTCATATGCGTCCAGGACCGCCTGAGCCGTTTTCAGACGGTTTTGCAGAAGTTGCCCTGCGTCGTTGGTTTTTTGATTCATGATGAATTGCCTCGAGTTTGATGCCGCGTTGGCGGCGTGGATAAACACGAGAGCGAGCTACGCTCGGGGCAGGCTTGGCGCTGGCCGGAGGGGGCTGAAAATGAAAATTGATGCGCCGTTGGCGCGCTGCGCCAAGGCCAATTGAGGTGTCATGCTGCCGACCGAACGGCTGATCCAGATGGTACTACGGACCCGAGACAACCGGCAACCCGCCCCGCATCTCGACGTTTCCCGAGACGTCGGACCGATGGTCGCCGGTCACTTTTCGAGCTTCTCGCTCCCCAGCCTCGCGAGTTGACTACGGTAGTGCCTGAACAGCGTGTGCCCCACATAATCAAGTTGAATAAGACAACGGTCGTACAACGCCCCCAGGTGACGAACGACCAAATCGACTGGTCGCCTTTATCCGCACTGATCTTTCCCGAGTTGCCGCACCAGTAGATAGCGAGAACATACAGAACCCCGAAAAAGAGGCTGGTTCCGAACGCCAACAGATGGTCGCTTCGGCTTCGCAACGAGTCATTGAAGTCACCCTTCCCGAGCGCGAATATCATCGCAAGCGACTGCAATACGGAAAAGCCGGTTATGACATTTGCGAGGTCCCATAGCTTTTCTGCCATTTCCATGACGGGGTGCTCCAATGAAGTGCAACCCGGCGGCCAGATCTCGATGCCCCCGGTGTCGCATGCGTTCTTTCAGGCCCGTCTGACAGGGTACTGGTTCCATGTGTGCAATTCTGTTCGCAAGCAAACCGACCAGACCAACAAGCCAGCGGCTCTGCGCGCACATCGGAAAATTGTGAAAACGCACAGGCGAAAAAAAAGCCCGCGGCACACCTCGGGAGGAGGGTGGCGCGGGCGGGGTTCCTGGTTAATGCTTTGCAGCCGCCGGACACCTACCGGCTAAGACGACGGAGTATCCGGGAAGAAACGCTTCGCCCCTAAGAGAGGCGGCGCGCATCAGGTTTCAAGCCATGCGATAGCGGTCGAACGGACCTAGCGCTGCATTAGCAGCGAGGTTGCTCCATCGAGTCGCCGCACATAAACGCAAGGTAAGCCGCAGCTTTCCCGTACGACGTGAAATAGGCCATCGTGCTGCCTTCGCGTACCACGTCATGCGTGTACTTCTTGCCACGACTGGGGCTCGCGGCGGCGGCCTCCTTGATGACCAAGGCGCGGCGCGTGTAGCTCGGATGCCGGTACAACTCGGCGCGGGTTTTCACGTCGATGATCCGGACAATGCTGCCATCCAAAATCCCGCCACCGCCGTGTTCACCATCGGCGATCAAGAGTGGAATTTTCTGCGGGCCAGTGGAACGACCGATTCTCCCCATGACATCGTTTTCTTCCATCCAGTCCTGGCCCGTTTTTACGTCGCCGTAGAACAGACGCAGCCGATCGCCGCTTTTGCGGTAACGCTCAAGGATGTGGCGGACTTTATCGGGAGTATCGGCATCGAACCACGTGCCGAGATCAATCCCTCGCGCCATTTGCCATGCGCGCGTGTATTGCTCGTATTGCGCCAGGGTGCCAATTGCCGCCGGATCCAGCGGGCCGATATCGAGCCCGTGCGGAGCCAGGCGTTGCTCTAACGTGCGGAGTTGCTTGAGCACATAGTCGAAGCCGGCTGTCGTGTATCCGTCGTTCCCGCAAGGAATGACAAAAAAACGTCGTTGCTCATTGATGGTGATGGACATGCGTTTCTCCTTGATGCCTGAGTCAGGCGTTGAAAAGGAGAGAGCGCATTGCGCTCGGGCAAGCCGATAGACTTGCCCGAGCGAGGTCGGGACGACACTGTGGCCGGGGAAATCCCAAAAAGGATTTTCGGGGTTGTCCTGTGCGAGTTACGAACGAGTTACTTCGTCGCGATATCGTGCATCAAACAATAGGCGTTTGAATGACGTACCGAGCGACAGTCGAGTTCTACGGAGAGCGGAGAATGCTCAGGCACAACCGGATCTTGCCGGAACGTGGCGCTGAGGTACAGCGCCGATCATCTGGAGCAGGCGGAGCGCCGCTGTAAGGAAAAATGCATTCTGCCGATCGAACGGCTCGACGTAATTCTAGCCCTGTCCGCCCGTCGGCCGCAAGCCGCCGTGGAACTCAACGTTTTCCGAGGCACCGTGCCGGTACGGGGCAGAAATTAAAGCGTGCGGCCCGAAAGAAAACTGCAGCCACCCTCGGTCAGGAGGGTGGCGCAGGTTCTAGTTACTGGCTACCGCATTGAACTCGGCACCGCGCGACGGCATGCGGGGCGTATTGCGATAGACGATACGGCCGCGTTCGGTCCGCAGCTTCGCCCGACGCACGTTCAGTTCGGCTATCTCGCTCGGCGTCGCTTCACGTTGTGCCATCTCCGCACCTTCGCGTTCGATTCCAAGCAATTCCTCCTGGATCTGCTTCAGCCGTTCGGTGTCGCTGAGGCCCGTTTCCGACATTTTCCGGCCCTCGGCAACGACACCGAGACGGCTCACAGACAGAATCGACGGTTCGGTCAGCTCACCGGTTTTCGCCAGATCCGGAACTGCCTTGGCAAAGACTTCATCCGGAAGCGACTCAATGCGTTCGCGCAAAGCCAAGTACTCGGCCCGAGGCAATGTCTCTTCCATCTCGCGACCAACCGCAATCATGACCTGAACTCTCGCTTCCAGCACGTTCGCGTCAACGACCTCGACGCCGACGCAGCCCTGCTCGACCAGACGTTGACGACGCCACTCAGCGACGTCCTCGGTATAACGCGCCGCATCCGACAAGCCTCCACCCCAGCCGCCGCCACGCTTCCAGTAATGAATTCCCCCCAACTGCTCACCCATATCGGTTCCTGATATCGCGGCCGAATACGGAACGTGGAGCTTGAGGAGGCTCGGCTGCGCCTGGTCGAACTTGCGACGGTCACCAGGCATGGCCACCTGAAAGGACAGCAGTTTCCTAGTGTCGAGAGAAGCCCAATCTGGACGTTGATCGCACGGCCAGAGCTTCCAGTCCGATCGCTGAATGAGCAGCCCGTCCGAATCGACAAGCACATTGCGCAACTCTTCGATTCGTTTGGCGGAATCGTCAGAGAACCACTCGCCCTGACCGTACCCAAGTTGCAGGGCGCTTAGAGCGCTGGTCTTACGGTCGAATAAGACCCGGCACAGACTGTCTCCTGGCAGATTCTGTGGTGATACAGTGAATCGGTGCCATCCCTCACATACAACAAATGGAAGCCGTTTCCCAGCTTCGGTATTGCTGTTCATGATTCTTCTCCTTTGTGCCTCGTACGAGGCGGTTGATAAAGGAGATAGCTGGAACGCTCGGGTCAAGACTGGCGCCGCTGGCCGGAGAGTGTTGGATTGAAAATTGATGGCGCCCCGACGCGATGTGCCAGGGCCAGTTTGAGGTGTCATGCTGCCGATCGAACGGCTCGGCATCATTCTAGTCCTGTCGACCGCTCGGTCGCAAGCAACCCCGTAGTTCAACGTTTTCCGCCGGGGCATCGGGCGAACCTCGGAAAATTGTGAAAAAGCGCAGGCAAAAAAAAGCCCGCGGCACACCCTCGGAAAGGGGGTGGCGCGGGCGGGGTTGCGGGTTGATATCTGTAAGCGGTTCCGATGTCGCTGTCGACTAGGTTGTCACTTTCCCGGTAAGTGAGTTGAGGTCAACATCGTTCACTGCAGCTTCGTTATAGACCCATTCCCAGTAGCCGAGAATCGTGTCGTCGTTGGAGACAGCGTAGCGCCAATCCTCCTTCGGGAACTGCTCGCACTCGCCCCAGAGGTTGTCTCCGCAACGCTTGATGAATGTCGCGACCGCGTCGGTGCGAACGGGACTATCACCGATCGTCGGCGGACCGCCCGCCGACAGGTTTTCAGCAGCCTCCGTCGTTTGGCGCTGTTCCAGCAACTGAGACGCTTCGGCCCAGCATGAAGCCTCCCATCCGCCCATATGCTCTGCCCACTTCACCAGCTTCGCGAGTACCTCGAACGGATCGTATGTGGACACGGCGCCGCCGACTTCCTTCAGCGGCCGAGATTCGACATTCGCCGATTCACGAAGGCTAGAAAGTATCCGTTGGGCCGACTCATCCGCAGCGAATCGAGGTTGCGACAGCTCTTTCTCGACCGACGCGAAGGCGCGGTTGACCCTGTGTCGTGCCACTTTCGGAAGACCCTGCTGCATTGCGTCCAGAGCGGCAGTACCGCCAGCTACGTTCACATACTCCGCTCCGCTAGGATCTTCGCGGTCAAGCACCAAGCATTGCACCATACCGTTGGTGGTCAAAACCTCTTGCACCACGCCGTTGTCAACAATCACGACGACCCTGCGTTCGTGACTTTCCGGCATTTTCCCGCTCAGCTCCGGATCTGCTCGTAGCATACGAACAGCATCCGACCAAGCCGACGCCTTCGTGTCGAAGTTCTCATGGCTTGTTTCGACGCCAGTCCAGCCTGGTTGGTTGAGCGTCCACCACCAGCGGCCGTTCAAGTCCGGTCCGTGATCAGGACTGCCTTGCTGCACCTGAAAGCCCGCGTTCGTGGCGGCCGCGATGTCAAGTTCGCTCGCTTGCGACAGTTTCCCAGCTTCGTTTGCGTTCTGATTCATGTTGATTAATCTCCAGGTCTTGCCTCGAATGAGACGTTTTAAAAGACGGGAGATCGAGCGACAATCGGGGCAGCGGCGGGGGCGCTGGCCGGAGGGCCGGGAGAGAGGTTTCATCGCGCCGCCGGCGCGAGGCCGAGGCAGGTTTGGAATGTGACACTGCCGATCGAACGGCTCAGTTGCGGATTCTACATGGAGCCCTTGCACGACGACAAGCAACCCGCAACACAACGTTTTCCGATATTCCGGACGATCGTACGAAGGCCAGGGTTCACCTTCCCCTCTGATACGGTCCATGCTGTCCTGTCGGAAGCCGTTGAAAGCCTCGGGCACTCGGTTGGCCCTATGATGTGCGGCCGGTCCTCCTCAATGAACCTTAACCGCCGGGTCCTCTTCGAAGTCATCGAGGGCCGACAGGTCTGAAAACATTTCGTCAAAAACCTTCCTCAAAGAGACGCGGCGAACCTTCCCGATCTCGTTCTGAGATTCGTTCATTACGCTATCAGCGGTGCTGGCGATGACCCCGGAAATTTCGCCGCTGGAGAATAAATCGGCGAGGAATTTGGCCAAAGAATCCCTGTCAATTTTGTCAGGTATGTATTCCTCGACCG
>Ga0073928_10006012_pt1 | contig 16601 bp, 16 predicted proteins | sample PaiPotPPA55metaG_FD_76969 | JGI IMG/M metagenome (GOLD analysis project Ga0073928, IMG submission 76969) | Iron sulfur acid spring bacterial and archeal communities from Banff, Canada, to study Microbial Dark Matter (Phase II) - Paint Pots PPA... ... | reverse complement strand
GACCACGGCGCGTCCAGTGACGCCGCCCGCGCGTGGTGGGGAAACTTCCTGGTGCAGAAGGCCAACGAGGCCGGCGTTGAACTCGACGCGCTGCCGATCAGCCCTACTCAAGTTGCCGCAGTAGTCAAGCTCGTCGACGACGGCAAGCTGTCGAACAAGCTGGCCCGCCAGGTCGTCGAGGGTGTGCTTGCGGGTGAAGGTGAACCCGAGCAGGTGATGACCGATCGCGGGCTGGCCGTAGTGCGCGACGACTCGCTGATCCAGGCCGCCGTCGACGAGGCGTTGGCCGCCAATCCTGACGTGGCCGAAAAGATCCGCGGCGGCAAGGTGCAGGCGGCCGGTGCGATCGTCGGCGCGGTGATGAAGGCGACAAAGGGCCAGGCCGACGCCGCGAAGGTGCGCGAGCTGGTACTAGCCGCCTGCAGCTAGCTTCGGCCCAGCATGCCCATCGCGGCCAGGGCGTACTGCTCGAGGCGTGCTCTCGGGTACACGTCGGGGTCGTTGACGGCCAGCCGTCCGAGCATTTCGGCGAACGACAGCATGGTGTGCCCGAGAAGCGCTGGATCCAGGCCCTCCAGCCGCGGCTCGAGGGCGATGCCCGCCTTGGCGAACTGCTCTGCCTGCGCCAAGATCGAGGACCGCGCCCGGCGCAGGTCGTCGCGGTACTCGCGGGGGGCACTGTCCGGCACCGTAAGGATGAGGCGCCAACGCGCGGGATTCTCCAGCACCACCCCCAGGAACGCCGAAACCGTCGCGGCGTACGCACTGGTGGGGCCCCGCACGGTCATGTCGTCGGGCATACCGGCCAGCACTTGCGCGAGCCCACGTTGATGTTCGCGCCGCAACAACGCGGACACTAACTCAGCTCGGGTGCGAAATACGGTGTACAGCACCGGCTTTCCGACGCCGGCTGCCTCGGCCACCGCCTCCATGCTGAGCTCGTGCAGTTGACATCGGCCGAGCACGGACATGGCGGCGTCCAACAGCTGCTCGCGCCGTTGTTCGCGCGGCAGGCGCGGTGCGTACTTGCGCCTCGTAGGCCGTGTCACGCCGGGAATATTACGCCACCGTTGTATTCGATGCCGGTAATTGCTACGGTGGCGTTGTATTCACACGAAAGGCAGAGGTAGCCACCATGATGGAGTCGATACGCCGCGACGACTACGGGTTCTTCGGACCCGATTCGCCCAGCTGGAAAGTGTGGGCGGCGCCGACGTCACTGATCGGATTCCAGCGCGCGGTGGTGCTCGAGCACTTCGACCCGTTCCTGGCCGCGGCGGTGGCCGACAGCGCCGGCATCTACACCGATCCGACGGGACGGTTGGACCGCACCCTGGCCTACTTCCTCACAGTCGCCGTTGCCGACGGCCGCACCGCTGTTTCTGTGTCCGACGCGTTGATGCGGATCCACGCCAGGGCCAAGGGAATCGAGCCGATCACTGGAACCCGCTACAGCGCCAACAATCCGGACGCTCAGCTGTGGATCCACGTGACCGGCTGGCATTCGGTGCTCAAGTGCTACGAGCGCTACGGGCCGGGACCGCTCAGCGCGGTGGAGGAGTCGCGGTACTGGGCGGAGTCGCGCATCGCCGCCGAGCTGCAGACCTGCAAGCCCGCCGACGTTCCGGCGTCACGCGACGGGGTGCGGCAGTACTTCGCCGACGTTCGCGGCCGGCTCTGCACTTCTGAACACGCCGACCGCGCAATGCATTACCTGTTGTGGACGCCGAGCGACCGAGGCGCGCGGCTGTGGGCGGGCAGCAGGATTCTTGCGCCTGCCGCGATCGCGACTCTGCCGAAATGGATGCGGCACATGGGCAATTTCGATCAGCCCGCCGCGGTCGACGCCGCAATGACACCGGTCGCCCGGGCGCTGGTGCGTGCACTTTCGGCGAACAACTCACGCCCCATGCTGGGAATGGCGCGCAGGCTGGTGCCGGAAACCGCCGAGGTGCTGGCACGGCACCTGACCGCGGGACCGCCGGCCCTGCGGCGCACCACCACGCCCGCCGAGGCACGCGAACGACTGGCCGCACACGCCTGAAACCCGCTGCGTCCCTAGGTGTTGTCGGCGTTGCTGCGCGGGAATCCGCCCCCCTGCGGGAACAGCGGGAAGACGACGTCGTCGAGCTTCTCGGCGTCGCCGGAGGTCTTGTTGACCGTGGCGGCCCACACGTTGCCGTCGGGCGCGAGCTGCAGCGCCCACGCATGCCCATGCTGGTCCTGACGGACCACCTCGGGCTCACCGGTGACCGCGCCGGTGTCCGGCGCCAGCCGCACCGCCACCGTTTGCTTGGTATTGACGAGATTCACCAGCACCGCGCCATCGAGCGCGGCGCAGCCTGCCACACCGGGGCGATCCGGCCACGTCCACACCGTCGACACCTTCGAATCCTTGGTGATGCGCTGCAGCCGGTCGGCGGTCGGGGTGCGGTCGGTGATGTACAGGGCACCGTCCGACGGATCGGTGCACATGCCGCCTGCCGCGCCCATCCCCGTCAGCGCGGTGGTCTGCGGCGCCTGGTTGATCGTGGTCGGCTGTTCGATGCGCAGCACCTTGCCTGCCAGCGAACCCGGGTCGGCCGCCTGGGCGGGATTGCCCGCGTCTCCGGTGAGTACCACCAGCGTCGTCGGGCTGGTGAAGATCAGCGCGCCGGAGTTTCCGGTGGCGCCCTTCGGAATGCCGGTCAGGATCGGCTTGGGGATGTCGCCGTCGGCGATGCGGATCACGCGGTTGTCGGTTGGAGTGCTGATGTATGCGTACATCAGCCGGTCCTGCGAATACGTCGGCGACATCACAATATCCAGCAGCCCGCCGTCCCCTGACGGATCGACAGGGATGACCACCTTGACCGTTGGTTCGGCGGTGGTCGAGACCTGCTTGACCGCGCCGGTCGTGCGCTCGGCCACGAGCGCCGACTGGCTGTCGGGACCCATGATCAGGCCGCTGGTGCTCTCCAGGCAGCCCTGCATGACGCCGGGTGCCGGGCAGGCCTTCGGGAACGGCTTGGGTGGCAGCGGCGGCGGGGGCGGGGGCGTCGACGACGGACCCGGCTTGAGCTCGGGTTGGGTGGTGAAGGGCTGCGACTGAGCCTCGTCGAAGCGGGCGCATCCGGAGCCGACGAGCAACGCCGCGCAGAGCAGGACAATCACACCTCGCATGTGCCTGCGCTGTCTCATGCAGGCCAGGTTACGGATTGTCTGGCCGTCCGCGCCACGCCGCCTCTGTGGCGTGGCCGACGCGACGTCGCGAATATGGCCGCCAAAGCGCCGCGCCAATCCTCGATTCGCGGGTGACTAGCACTTACCCTGGCAACCGTGACCAGTCATCCTGATCCACGCTCCTGGCAGCGACCTGTGTCTGCGGGCCTGGTCGACCCCGAGGACGATGTTCCGACGTCGAACTACGCCGGTGATTTCGAAACCACCGCGATCCCGCGCTACGACTCGACCAAGTCGTCAACCGGCGAGCCGTTCGGGCTGATCGGCGATCCCGAGCCGCTTCCCTACGTGCAGCCCAGTGGCCGGCACTCACTCGGGTCGTTTTCCGCGGAGCCCACCGAGATCGAACCGGATGCCGGCGACGAGCGTGTCCGCGCTGCGGGCCGACGGGGGACCCAGGACCTCGGACTGTTCCTGCTTCGGGTCGCTGTCGGCGCCCTTCTGATCGGCCACGGCCTGCAGAAGGCGTTCGGCTGGTGGGATGGCCCTGGCTTCGACGGATTCGAGAAGTCGCTGACCGATATGGGCTTCCAGCACGCCAACATCCTGATCTACGTGGCGACGGGCGGGCAGATCGCCGCGGGTGTGTTGCTGGTTCTCGGCCTGTTTACGCCGTTGGCGGCCGCCGGCGCGCTGGCATACCTGGTCAACGGCGTGCTGGCCGAGGCCGCCGCCGCGCACCAGCAGGCCAGGCTGTCGTCGTTCCTCACCGACGGCCACGAGTACAAACTCATCCTGGTCTGCACCGTCGCTGCGATCATCCTGACCGGCCCCGGCCGCTACGGTTTGGACGCCGGCCGTGGCTGGGCCCGGCGCCCGTTCATCGGCTCATTCGTCGCGCTTTTGGTGGGTGTTGGGGCAGGTATCGCGGTGTGGGTACTGCTCAACGGCGCAAATCCACTGGCCTGACCAGCTACTTGTAAGGGTTCGGCACGCGGCCCTCGCTGGCCTCGGTCAGCGCCGGCAGCGTCGCGAACGTCACCGCCGGCAGAAGCAGCTCGGTGCCGTCCTTGCGTCGCGCATACGCCCATGACCCCTTGCCGAAGCGCAGTCCGTCGATGTCGTCCCAGAAGACCACCTCGCTGGCAAGAAGCGTGCGGGCGGTCACCGTGTCGCGATCGGCCACCGTGCGGTAGCGAACGATCGACGCCGACAGCACAACCGGAATGACGAGTAGCAGCGCGACCCATACCGGCCCGGCGGGCAGCAGGGCGAGGACGCCGAGCGCCAAGAAGCCGACGGCGAAATGCGCCATCGGCGAGATCCGGATGACGACCGCGGCGGGAGGTGCCGAGGCTGACGGGGAGCTCACCCGGCCATCTTCCCATCGCGTGTTTGCAGCGCCTGGCTCACAGGCAGGAATTTGACCTTTGACCAGTGCGGAGGCTACCGTCGACTGTTATGCACACCCCGGGATTGCTCGTAGTAATTGGGAAGCGCGTTGATGCCGCGCTAGCCCCAAGCCGGGCATAGCCACCAGCATCAACGCGCGACCCTCGTACAGCAGCCCAGCTGGCGGGGGTTTTTTCTTGCCCCAGCACCGATTTGAGATCCTAGAGACGACGACCGAGATAAAGAGGACATCGTGAGCGCACCCACCACGCGACCAGAGGAGCAGTCCGCGACTGCGCCCAATGGGGGACACGCCGCGCCTGCCGCAGCTAAACCAGCACCGAAGGCCGGCGCCGCACAGCCGAAACGTATTGCGCCGCATCAACTCACCGGCGCCCAGGCCGTGATCCGGGCATTGGAAGAACTCGATGTCGACACCATCTTCGGCATCCCCGGCGGTGCCGTGTTGCCGGTCTACGACCCGCTTTTCGACTCGCAGAAGCTGCGTCACGTGCTGGTCCGTCACGAGCAGGGTGCAGGACACGCAGCCAGCGGATACGCGCATGCCACCGGCAAGGTCGGGGTGTGCATGGCGACGTCGGGTCCCGGCGCCACCAACCTGGTCACTCCGCTGGCCGATGCATACATGGATTCCATCCCGGTGGTCGCGGTCACCGGGCAGGTGGGCCGCGCGCTGATCGGCACCGACGCCTTCCAGGAAGCCGACATCTCCGGCATCACGATGCCGATCACCAAGCACAACTTCCTGGTCCGCGACGGTGACGACATCGCACGGGTGATGGCCGAGGCGTTTCACATCGCGTCATCCGGCCGGCCCGGTCCGGTGCTCGTGGACATCCCAAAGGATGTTCTGCAGGGCCAGTGCACCTTCAGCTGGCCGCCGCAGATCGACCTGCCCGGCTACAAGCCGAACACCAAACCGCACCACCGCCAGGTCCGTGAGGCGGCAAAACTCATCGCGGCGGCTCGCAAGCCCGTGCTCTACGTCGGCGGCGGGGTCATCCGCGGCGAGGCCACCGATCAGCTGATGGACCTCGCCGAGCTGACCGGCATCCCCGTCGTGACCACGCTGATGGCCCGCGGCGCGTTCCCGGACAGCCATCCGCAGAACATGGGCATGCCCGGCATGCACGGCACGGTCGCGGCGGTGGCCGCACTGCAGCGCAGCGATCTGCTGATCGCGCTGGGCACCCGCTTCGACGACCGGGTGACCGGCAAGCTGGATTCCTTTGCGCCCGAAGCCAAGGTCATCCACGCCGACATCGACCCGGCGGAGATCGGCAAGAATCGCCACGCCGACGTCCCGATCGTTGGCGACGTCAAGGCCGTCATCACCGATCTGATCGAGGCGCTGCGCCGCGACAGCACCATCGGCTCGATCAAGATCGACAACTGGTGGTCCTACCTACGCGGCGTGCAGTCGACCTACCCGCTGAGTTACGGGCCGCAGAGCGACGGCAGCCTGTCGCCGGAGTACGTCATCGAAACGCTGGGCAAGATGGCCGGATCCGACGCCGTTTACGTCGCCGGGGTGGGGCAGCACCAGATGTGGGCCGCGCAGTTCATCTCCTACGAGAAGCCGAAGACGTGGCTGAACTCCGGCGGTCTTGGCACCATGGGCTTCGCGGTCCCGGCGGCGATGGGCGCCAAGTTCGGCCGCCCCGACGCCGAGGTGTGGGCCATCGACGGCGACGGCTGCTTCCAGATGACCAACCAGGAACTGGCCACCTGCGCTGTCGAGGGCGCGCCGATCAAGGTCGCCATCATCAACAACGGCAACCTGGGCATGGTGCGCCAGTGGCAGACGCTGTTCTACGGAGAGCGATACAGCCAAACGGATCTGGCCACGCATTCGCATCGCATCCCGGACTTCGTCAAGCTTGCTGAGGCGCTGGGCTGTGTGGGATTGCGTTGCGAGCGTGCCGAAGACGTCGAGGACGTCATCAGACAGGCCCGTGAGATCAACGACCGCCCGGTGGTGATCGACTTCGTCGTCGGCGCCGACGCCCAGGTGTGGCCGATGGTGGCCGCAGGCACCGGCAATGACGAGATCCAGGCCGCGCGCGGCATCCGCCCGCTGTTCGACGATCCCGAAGAAGGGCACGCCTGATGACCGTCAATACGCACACGTTGAGCGTGCTCGTCGAGGACAAACCCGGTGTGCTCGCCAGGGTGGCGTCGCTGTTCTCGCGGCGCGGCTTCAACATTCAATCGCTCGCGGTCGGCGCGACCGAGCAGAAGGATATGTCGCGGATGACAATCGTCGTCAGCGTCGAAGACTCCCCGCTCGAGCAGATCACCAAGCAGCTCAACAAGCTCATCAACGTGATCAAGATCGTCGAGCAGGATGTCGGCAACTCGGTCGAGCGTGAGCTCGCGCTGATCAAGGTGCGCGCCGACGCCACCACCCGCAGCCAGGTCATCGAGGCGGTGAACCTCTTCCGCGCCAAGGTCGTTGACGTGTCGACGGAATCACTGACGGTCGAGGCCACCGGTACTCCCGAGAAGTTGGAAGCCCTGCTGCGGGTGCTCGAGCCCTACGGAATCCGTGAGATCGTGCAGTCAGGTGTGGTCTCGCTGTCGCGCGGTCCTCGCGGCATCGGCTCCGTCAAGTAAGTCCCAAATCCGGTAGAAGAGAAGGAAATTCACACATGCCAGTTGAGATGTTCTACGACGACGACGCGGACCTGTCGATCATCCAGGGCCGCAAGGTCGGCGTCATCGGCTACGGCAGCCAGGGCCATGCGCACTCGCTGAGTCTGCGCGACTCCGGCGTGCAGGTGAAGGTCGGCCTCAAGGAAGGCTCCAAGTCGCGGGAGAAGGTCACTGAGCAAGGCCTTGACGTGGACACCCCCGCGGAGGTGGCCAAGTGGGCCGATGTCGTCATGCTGCTGGCCCCCGACACCGCACAGGCCGAGATCTTCTCCGGCGACATCGAGCCGAATCTGGAAGATGGCAATGCGCTGTTCTTCGGCCACGGTCTCAACATCCACTTCGATCTGATCAAGCCGCCCGCCAACGTCACCGTCGGCATGGTCGCACCGAAGGGCCCCGGCCACCTGGTGCGCCGTCAGTTCGTCGACGGCAAGGGTGTGCCCTGTCTGATCGCCGTCGACCAGGACCCCAAGGGGGAGGGTGAGGCGCTCGCGCTGTCCTACGCCAAGGGCATCGGCGGCACGCGCGCCGGCGTCATCAAGACCACGTTCAAGGACGAGACCGAGACCGACCTTTTTGGTGAGCAGGCGGTGCTGTGCGGCGGCACGGAGGAACTCGTCAAGACCGGCTTCGATGTGATGGTGGAGGCCGGCTATGCCCCCGAGTTGGCGTACTTCGAGGTGCTGCACGAGCTCAAGCTCATCGTCGACCTGATGTACGAGGGCGGGATCGCGCGGATGAACTACTCGGTCTCTGACACCGCGGAGTTCGGCGGCTATCTGTCCGGGCCGCGGGTGATCGACGCGGGCACCAAGGAGCGGATGAAGCAGATCCTGTCCGAGATTCAGGACGGTAGCTTCGTCAAGAAGCTCGTCGCCAACGTCGAGGGCGGCAACAAGGAGCTCGAGCGGCTGCGTAAAGAGAACGCAGAGCATCCCATCGAGGTGACCGGCAAGAAGCTGCGTGAGCTGATGAGCTGGGTCGACCGCCCGCTCACCGACACCGCCTAAATCGCTACCCGGTGAGGCGGTCGGCGACGCTGACCACGCGGCGGGCCAAATGATCCAGCGCCGCGTTGGTGGCGTCGTCGAGCTCGCTGATGTTGTCATGCCCCGCGGTGAGACTCGCGCCGTAGGGGTTTCCGTCGACGTACTTCAGCTCATCGGTGTATCCCGGCGGGACGATGATGCCGCCGAAGTGCATCAGCGTGACGTAGAGCGTCAGCAGCGTCGTCTCCTGGCCACCGTGCGCGGTGTTCGTCGAGGTGAACGCCGCGTATACCTTGTCGGCGAGCTTGCCCTGCGACCACAGTCCGCCGAGCGAGTCGAGGAATTCGCGGAGCTGCGAGGCGACCGAACCGAATCGTGTCGGTGACCCAAAGATCACCGCGTCCGCCCAGGCGATGTCGTCTCCGGTCGCCGTCGGCAGATCCTTGGTCGCCTGGTAGTTCGCCGTCCATGCGGGATTTTGCGCGAACGACTCGGCGTCACGGGTTTCGGCGATGTGGCGGATACGGACCTCGGCGCCTGCGGCTTCGGCGGCAGCGGCCACCCGCGCGGCCATCGTGGTGCCATGCCCGGTGGCCGAGTAGTAGATAACGGCGAGTTTGGTCACGGCGTCAGCCTAATCGGACCGGGCGACAGTGACGGCAGCTTCTTAATGCCGAACTCGCGGCGCAGCACCGCCCTGGCGGCGTAGTAGCCCGACATGCCGTGCACGCCGCCGCCAGGAGGCGTCGCCGACGAGCAGAGGTACACCTTGGGAATTGGCGTGCTCCACGGGTTGAGCCGCGGTGTCGGGCCCGCCAATGCGTGGAACAAGGTATTGCCGCCGACGCCGATGTCGCCGCCGACGAGGTTGGCGTTGTGCGCAGCCATCCGCGCGGCCGGTATCGACCGGACCGCCACCACGACATCGCGGAAGCCGGGCGCGAACCGCTCGAAAATTTCTGTGACGGTTTCGCTCTGGTCGACGGGCGAGCCCGACGGCACGTGCGCGTACGTCCACAGCGGGCGGCGGCCCTGCGCGTCGATGCGGTTCGCGTCGGCCAGGTGCGGTAAGGCGGCCAGGACCATCGGCCATTCGGCGTGCCTGCCCGCGGCGACCTCCCGCTCGGCGTGTGCCATCTGCTCGCGGGTGCCGCCCATGTGCAGGGTGGGTGCATCGGCCAGCCGCTCGTCACGCCAGGGAATCCGGCCTGAGAGCACGAAGTCGACTTTCGCAACACCCGGACCGAAACGGTAGCGCTGCAGCGCTTTTGCATAGCGCGCCGGCAATCGGTCGCGGTAAACGGAGAGCAGCGCGGTGGGGGAGGTGTCGTAAAGCACGACGCCGGACGGGGGTTCGGTGATCTCCTCGCCCGACGTCACCGTGCCGCCGTGTGCGCGAAGGTCGGCGATCAACGCGTCGGGGATGGCTTGGCTGCCGCCGACCGGTATCGGCCAGCCGACGGTGTGTGCCAATGTGGCCAGCATCAGCCCCGCACCGGCGGACACCAGCGAAGGCATCTGCGAAATCGTGTGTGCGGCAACACCGGTGAACAGTGCGCGGGCGTCGACTCCGGGCAGCGCGCGCCACGCCGGCGTGCCCTGCTCCAGCAGCCGCCTCGCCACCTTGACCGCGGCAACCGGATCGGTCGGAATCGAGCGTTTGTCGCCGAGCAGCAGCTTAAGCACGGCGTCGTCGCGGTCGACAAGCGGACCCAGCAGGCGCCGCCACGACTCGCCGTGGCTCAACTCGGCGCACGTGCGGTCCAGGTCGTGGTAGCCGACTGCGGCGGGACGGCCCGGCAGCGGGTTCGCGTATGACACCTCCGGCACCTTCAGCGTCACCCCGCGCGCCTGCAGATCGAACGCAGCCAGAAACGGCGACGCCAGCCCCAGCGGATGGACCGCCGAACAGATGTCGTGCGCCAACCCGGCGAACTCGGGATCTGCCAGGGTGCGGGCACCGCCGCCCAGGGTCGCCTGCGCCTCGAACACCTGCACCGAAAGACCGGCCCTTGCGCAGATGACGGCGGCCGCCAAACCGTTGGGCCCACTACCGACGACGGTGACGTCCACCGCACAATTCAAGCCCATTAGGCTGGCCGGGTGACTCTCCCCGTTGTACTGATCGCCGACAAACTGGCCGAATCGACAGTCGCCGCCCTCGGCGACCAGGTAGAAGTCCGCTGGGTCGACGGCCCGGACCGAGAGAAGCTGCTGGCCGCCGTGCCGGACGCCGACGCGCTGCTCGTGCGGTCGGCGACCACAGTCGACGCCGAGGTGCTCGCGGCCGCGCCCAAGCTCAAGATCGTTGCCCGCGCGGGTGTCGGCCTGGACAACGTCGACGTCGACGCCGCCACCGCCCGTGGCGTGTTGGTGGTCAACGCGCCAACGTCGAACATCCACAGTGCCGCCGAACACGCGCTGGCGCTAATGCTGTCCGCCGCCCGCGAGATCCCTGCGGCCGACGCCTCACTGCGCGAACACACCTGGAAGCGGTCGAAGTTCTCCGGCACCGAGATCTACGGCAAGACCGTCGGCGTGGTTGGGCTCGGCCGCATCGGCCAGCTGGTGGCACAGCGAGTGGCGGCGTTCGGCACCCACGTCGTCGCGTATGACCCGTATGTGTCGCCGGCGCGCGCCGCGCAGCTCGGCATCGAGCTGCTGACCCTCGACGAGCTGCTGGCGCGCGCCGACTTCATTTCTGTGCACCTGCCGAAGACCCCGGAGACGGCCGGGCTGATCGGTAAGGAGGCGCTGGCCAAGACGAAGCCCGGCGTGATCATCGTCAACGCCGCCCGCGGTGGGCTGGTCGACGAGGAAGCGTTGGCGGAGGCCGTCAGGTCCGGGCATGTCCGCGCGGCGGGCATCGACGTGTTCACCAAGGAGCCGGCCACCGACAGCCCGCTGTTCGACCTGCCCCAGGTCGTCGTCACGCCGCACCTCGGCGCGTCGACCGGCGAGGCGCAAGACCGGGCAGGCACCGATGTCGCCGCGAGCGTGAAGCTGGCGCTTGCCGGTGAATTCGTGCCCGACGCCGTCAACGTGGGCGGTGGAGTCGTCGGCGAGGAAGTGGCACCGTGGCTCGATCTGGTCCGCAAGCTCGGCCTGCTTGTTGGGGCGTTGTCCAGCGAGCTGCCCGTGTCGTTGTCGGTCCAGGTGCGCGGCGAGCTGGCCTCGGAAGACGTCGAGGTGCTGCGGCTTTCGGCGCTGCGCGGATTGTTCTCCGCCGTCATCGAAGACCCGGTGACGTTCGTCAACGCGCCTGCGCTCGCCGCGGAGCGCGGCGTGCACGCCGACATCAGCACGGCCACCGAGAGCCCCAATCACCGCAGTGTGGTCGACGTGCGGGCGGTCAATTCGGACGGTTCGGTGACCAACGTCGCAGGCACGTTGTCGGGGCCGCAGCAAGTCGAGAAGATCGTCCAGATCAACGGGCGCAACTTCGATCTGCGCGCCCAGGGCGTGTACCTCATCGTCAACTACCTCGACCAGCCGGGGACGCTCGGAAGGATCGGCACCCTGCTCGGTACCGCCGACATCAACATCCACGCAGCACAGCTGAGCCAGGATGCCGAAGGGCCCGGCGCGACGATCCTGCTGCGCATCGATCGTGACGTGCCCGCCGATGTGCGCGCCGCGATCACCGAAGCCGTCGGCGCCAAACTGCTCGAAGTGGTGGACCTGTCGTGAAATTGGCGGTCGTTGCCGGTGACGGAATCGGCCCCGAGGTGGTCGGCGAGGCCGTCAAGGTCCTCGATACAGTGCTGCCCGGTGTGCAGAAGACAAGCTACGACCTTGGTGCGCGGCGATACCACGATACCGGCGAAGTGCTGCCCGATTCGGTGCTCGAGGAACTACGCGGGCATGACGCGATCCTGCTCGGCGCCATCGGTGACCCGTCGGTGCCCAGCGGTGTGTTGGAACGTGGCCTGCTGCTTCGCATCCGGTTCGCGCTCGACCACCACATCAACCTGCGACCGGCGCGCTTGTATCCGGGCGTGACCGGTCCGTTGGCGGGCAATCCCGAGATCGATTTCGTCGTTGTTCGTGAGGGTACCGAGGGCCCATACACCGGGACGGGTGGAGCGATTCGGGTTGGCACGCCCAACGAGATCGCCACCGAGGTCAGCGTCAACACCGCATTCGGTGTGCGGCGTGTGGTCCACGATGCGTTCCGCCGGGCGCAGCAGCGCCGCAAGCATGTGACGCTGGTACACAAGAACAATGTGCTGACCTTCGCCGGTGCGCTGTGGTGGCGCACCGTGCAGGAGGTGGCCGCCGAGTACCCGGACGTCGAAACCGCCTACCAGCATGTGGATGCGGCGACCATCCACCTCGTCACCGACCCGGGCCGGTTCGATGTGATCGTCACCGACAACCTGTTCGGGGACATCATCACCGACCTTGCCGCGGCTGTGTGCGGCGGCATCGGCCTCGCCGCGAGCGGCAACATCGATGCGACGCGGACGAATCCGTCGATGTTCGAACCCGTGCACGGAAGCGCGCCCGACATCGCAGGGCAGGGCATAGCCGACCCGACCGCGGCGATCATGTCGGTTGGGCTGCTGCTGTCCCACGTCGGTGAGGACGAGGCCGCGGCCCGGGTCGACAAGGCCGTCGAACAACATCTGGCCACCCGTGGTGACGAGAAGCTGTCCACGACTCAGGTCGGCGACAGGATCGCGGCGGGCCTCTAGCTCTGCGCTAGCGCTCGTGCACCGATTCAACGGTGTACAGGTGCGGGTCGAAGCGGATTGCCAGCGCAGCCGCGTCGGACATGTGTTGCTGCGTGGTCGGGTTGGCCAGCATCGCGCGGTAGGCCTCTGCGCTGTCCCATTGCGCGTAGTTGACGACGCGGGTGCGGTCGGTGCTCACGTGGATGTTGGCCGACCGAAATCCAGGCTGGTGCCGCAAGACTTTCTCGGTCGCGGTGTGCAACAGCGCAGCCAGGTCCGCCGCGCGAGCTGGCTCGACGGTGAAGACATTTATCAAGGTGGCGTATCCGCTGTTCTGCTCGATGGTCGCCATCTCTACCTCCATGTCAGGGTCCTTACATCGTCAAGATACCACTAATGTAAGGTTCCTGTCATGGGAGGATCGGAAACAGAACGTGCGGTCGGCTATCTCGTCAAGCGTGTGCAGCAGTCGTTGCGACGCCGCAGCGACGCCGCGTTGCGGTCGACAGGCCTGTCGATGGCGCAGTATGCCGTGCTGCGCGCCCTCGCAGACCATCCCGACGCGTCGGCATCGGACCTGTCGAGGCTGTGCTTCGTGACCAGGCAGTCGCTCCAGGATGTGCTGTCCGGCCTGCGAACCTCCGGCCTCGTCTCGGAATCCGGTCGACCAGCGCGGGGGCGCGCCCGCTCCTTGGAGGTGACGGCCGTTGGCGCCAAGCGGCTTGCGGCAGCGCACACCGCGGTGATGGCCGTCGATTCCGCGATGACCGACGGCATCTCTGCTAATGCGCGGCACCAACTCGTTGCGGCGCTCACGCGGTGCGCCGAAAACCTCGAAGCAGGCTGAAAGCGGCTCAGACTCGTCTCCCGCTTACGGGCCGTGATGCGTGCCCCAGTGGTGCTTGACGGCGCCCTGCGTCGCTCCGCCGGAGGAAGACCTAAATGCGTTCGACGTCGGTGCCCCACCTGGCGTGGACGACGAGCCGGCCCTTGACGACGAGGCCGTTTTTGCGGTGAAACCGCCGGTTGGCGCAGACTTGCCGGTAGACCGGGTCGACGACTTCGAAGTGGTTACAGTCCCGGCCCCGGAACCTGCGGTGTTGCTGCCGGTTGGGCCGGCCTTCGCCGAATTCCGGACCAGCTGTCGGCTCCCTGTGTCATATGACCAGTGCTTGGTCGATGTAGTCCCCGATGTCCCCGATGTCCCCGATGTCGCCGGCGCGGCGGCCGCTTCCGGCGCTGTTGCGACGGCGAGTGCGACGCCAATTCCTGCGGAAGCTAATCCGATTGCGAGAAGCGGACGAACTGACACGGCCATCCCTTCTTTGCCCCCACGTCAAATATCCCAGCGGCGCAATGACTTTAGTGCAGTAGCCCAGAACGGCGATGTCTAGTCATTTATGCTCTGAGGGCCGAATCCGTTATCCCCAGCGAACTCTCAGGAAGGGCGGCGGGAACGACCTCTTCGCCGATGTATCAACCTGACTGCTGATTGGCCGGGTCGGCGTCGACGGGAACCAACGGCATCGCGATCAGCGGAAACAGCGCGCACACGGCGAACGCAAGGGGGTAGCCGGCGATTCCGATCAACCCGCCGAACAGTGGCGGAGCCGCGCCGGCCGTCAACAACTGGCTTGTGTTCTGCGTGCCGAGCGCACGGCCGCTCCAGAACGGCCCTGCGATCTCGGCGATCGCGGTGAACGCTAATCCGTTGTCGGACACCGTGATCACCGACGCGATCACCATCACCGCCACGCTGACGGGGGATCTGAGCCAGTCGGTGAACGCCAGCAGTCCCATCGCGGCGGCGGCCGCCAGCGCGATGGTACGGATGGGTCCCAGTCGCGAACCGACGACGTCGGACCAGCGCCCCGCAGCGATTCGTCCACCGGCGCCCAATACCTGTGCGGCCGTCACCATCGCGCCTGCCGATGAAGCCGACCAACCGCGGTCGCTCGTCAGCCACACGAGGGTGAACGTCCACACCACGACCTGGGGAACCACCAGCAAGACCGACACGGCATGGATGCGCCACAACACCGACGAACCGCGGTACGGGCTGACCAGATCGGCTTCGGCGGCTTGGTGACGCGGTGGCCGCGGCGGGTCGATCACCGCGACCGCGCATACCACTGCGGACACCGCGCACACGATTGCGGGGAACTCGAGGGCCACCGCGACGCCGTGGCTTTCTGCGAGACGCGGAATCACCAAGGCACCCAATCCGACTCCCAGCGGCTGCGCGGTCTGCCGAATGCCCATCACCAGGCCGCGCTGCTGCGGCGGAAACCATCCGACCACCAGTCGGCCGCTGGCCGAGTTGCTGCTGGCCGCCGCCATGCCGCCAAGCAGCAGGAAGGCGCCGACGCCGACCAGTGAGTGCATCGACGCCGCGGCGAACGCCGCTGCCGCCGTCAGCGCCGAACCCGATGCCAGCACGATCCGCTCACCGACCCGGTCGACGATGTAGCCCCACGCGATCAGCGTCGCCACCATCCCGAAGCTGGGCATCGACGACAGCAGGCCGGCCTTCGCCAGATCGAGGCCGCGTTCGGTATGCAGTGTCGGGATGAGGAAGGCGGCGCCGTTGATGAAGACGTTCGCACATAGCGTCGCGGTCAGCGCGATGACCAACATCGACCAGCGACGCACAGAGCCGACCGATTCGATGGACACGCGGCCATCGTCGCACAGCTGTCTCACGATGCTGAACATTGCTTCCACATAGTGAGACAGACGAGGGCGGGGACTGGCCGCGGCCGTCGCGATCACGGCCACTAGGCTGAGATCATGCGCCTTGGCCGAATCGCCAGTCCCGACGGCGTCGCCTTCGTCAGCGTCGAAGGACCGCCGGATGACCCGACGCAGGCAGTTGTGCGGGAAATCGCCGAGCATCCATTCGGCACGCCCAAGTTCACCGGCCGGCAGCGGCCACTGGCAGACGTCCGGATGCTCGCGCCGATCCTGGCGAGCAAGGTGGTCTGCATCGGCAAGAACTACGCCGCGCACATCGAGGAGATGGGTGGCGGATCGTTCGCCGATCCGATCATCTTCATGAAGCCAAACACCGCGATCATCGGGCCTAACGTGCCCATCCAGCTGCCCGCGGACGCCAACCCCGTGCATTTCGAGGGCGAACTGGCCGTGGTGATCGGCCGGCCGTGCAAGGACGTCCCCGCGGCACGCGCCGCGGAGAGCATCCTGGGCTACACGATCGGCAACGACGTGTCCGCGCGCGATCAGCAGAAGAAGGACGGCCAGTGGACGCGGGCGAAGGGCCACGACACCTTCTGCCCGGTCGGGCCGTGGATTACCACCGACCTCGACCCGTCGGATCTGGAGCTCCGCACCGAGGTCAACGGTGAGGTAAAGCAGCACAGCCGGACATCGCTGATGATCCACGACGTCGGCGCGATCGTGGAGTGGATCTCCGCGGTGATGACGCTGCTGCCCGGCGATCTGATCCTCACCGGTACACCTGAGGGCGTCGGCCCGATCGAGGACGGTGACACAGTCAGCATCACCATCGATGGCATCGGCACGTTGACCAATCCCGTTATGCGCAAAGGAAAGTGATGACGGCCGCGCACTCGAGCAGCACAGAGACGGTAAGAGTTCGGTTCTGCCCTTCGCCGACGGGCACGCCACATGTCGGCCTGATCCGCACCGCGTTGTTCAACTGGGCCTACGCCCGCCACACGGGCGG
>Ga0073928_10006011_pt1 | contig 16602 bp, 16 predicted proteins | sample PaiPotPPA55metaG_FD_76969 | JGI IMG/M metagenome (GOLD analysis project Ga0073928, IMG submission 76969) | Iron sulfur acid spring bacterial and archeal communities from Banff, Canada, to study Microbial Dark Matter (Phase II) - Paint Pots PPA... ... | reverse complement strand
GTGCCCGCCCAGCCGGCCAAGGCCGACGATGATGTTCTTGGCGAAGAACGGCTGCACCTCGAAGAACTCGCGGTCGTCGAGCACGCGGGACACGACCTCGCGCATGTCGTATGGCTTGTTCGGCGCCTCCGGAACGATCGTCTGCAGCTCAGGGTCCGCGCGCTCGTGGTCGTCGGAGGTGGGCACGTAGGGCGGGCGCTCGTTGTTGCTCGACGGGAGGTAGGACAGAAGCTTTCGTACACCGGCGGCGCAGTCTTCTTCGCTGCGAGGCAGGAAGTGGGCGACGCCGGAGGTGGCGTTGTGAACGTCGCCGCCGCCGAGCTCATCGAAGGAGACCGCCTCGCCGGTGACCACGCGGATGACCTCGGGCCCGGTGATGAACATGTAGCCCTGGCCGGCGACGATGAAGATGAAGTCGGTGATCGCGGGCGAGTAGACGGCGCCACCGGTGCACGGTCCGGCGATGACGCTGATCTGCGGTATCACACCGGATGAGCGGACGTTGCGGAAGAAGATGTCGGCGTAGCCGGCGAGCGCCACGACGCCCTCCTGGATGCGGGCGCCGCCCGAGTCGTTGATGCCGATGATCGGCACGCGGTTGCGCAGCGCCAGCTCCTGGATCTTGACGATCTTCTCCGCGGTGACCTCGCCCAGCGAGCCGCCAAACACCGTCGCGTCATAGGCATACACGCCCACGGCGCGTCCGTCGATCTCCCCGAAGCCGGCCACGACGCCATCGCCCGGGATTCGCTTGTCCTCCATCCCGAACCCGTGCGACCTGTGCGTTGCGAACAGGTCGAGCTCCACGAACGAGCCCTCGTCGAGGAGCATCTCGATGCGGTCGCGCGCGGTCGCCTTGCCCGCGGCGCGGCGCTTGTTGGCGGCATCGGTTTCGGAGTGGAGGGCCTGATAGCGGCGCTTGCGGTACTGGTTGATCTTTTGCTCCGAGACGCTCGCGGTCGCGCGCTCGGGGGCCTCGACGCCCTGGAGGTCGGGGATGCTGCGCCGCACGGGCGACAGGCTTTTGGCTTTGCGGGTGGCCATATTCCAATATCGTAGGCGCCGTGCGTCGCGCGGCCGCCGACCTCCTCACGCGGCCGGCGTTCTACTGGGCGCTCGCCGCGGTCTTCGCCCTGCGTGTGATTGTGCTCGCCGTCCTCAACTCCAATCGACCCGACGCAGCGGGCATGTGGGAGGGCGGGCACGCGTACCTCACCAACCCGGCCCACATGTACGACCAGGCCGCCCAGTACCTCGCCCTCAGCCACGTCATAGCGCCGCCGGGCACGCTCTATGCGTTCGTGAGCCCGCCGGCGGTCGCGCTCCTGGCCGTGCCCGTGGCGCTGCTGCCCAAAGAGATCGGCGTCCAAGTCTGGACGGTCGTCGACGCGCTGGCCGTGCTGGGCGGGCTGCTGCTTCTCTACCGGGTGGCCGCCACCAGGAATCGTCTGGCGGCCCCGGTGTTCTGGCTGGTCGCGGCGTACTTTCCGCCCCTGTTCGCCGACGTGAGCGCCGGCCAGCGCGGCGGCGTGGCCCTGCTCGGGGCGATGGCCTCGATCTGGTTCGAATCCTCGCGACCTACCCTGGCCGGGGCCCTCGGTGGCCTGGCCTCGGTGCTGAAGTACTACCCGGCGGCCATGATCATCGGTCCCCGTCCGGAGCATCGCGTTCGCTATGCGTTGGTCCTGGCGATCGTCTTGCTGGCGGCCACCGCCGTGAGCTTCATACCGCTGGGCCTGGGCGGAGCCGTCTTCTACTACGAGCACGTCCTGCTCGCCTCTCTCGGTTCGCACAACGCCAGCTGTGGGTATGACTCGGTCCGCTCGATGCTCGACCGCGTGATCGGGGGCGAGACCTACCTGCTCCCGGGCTCCAACGGCGGTCTGGTCACCGTGACGCTGCCGCTGCACTTTCCACTCCTCGCGTCGGTGTTGGGGTACGCCAGCGCGGTGCTGTTTGCGGGCGGGGCGGTTTGGGCCGCGTGGCGCAGCGGCTGGAACGTCCCTTACGGCATGGCGCTTGGATTTGCGCTCGGGTCACTCATCCCGAACGAGGTCTGGCCCTACCAGTGGCTGCCCCTGCTGCCGCTCATCCTGCTGCTCGTGGTGCGCGCTGTGGAGAGGCGCCAGGTGCGCACCATCGTCCTGCTCACGGTCTTCCTGCTCGGCTTCTACCGCGCTCCATGCGACCTGCCGTTTCCGGATCTGTGGACGGTCGCCGGCATCGCGATCTTCGTCCTGGGCGTGTGGGAAAATCGACTTTTCCGCAGCACATAGGGAAGGAGTCGGGGGAATGGCGCTGAACTCTCAGGTCAGTTTCACATGGGTTGGTCACGGCACATGGAAGGCGCGCAGCGCCAAGGGCAAGGAAATCATCATCGACCCCTGGGTCATGAACAACCCGGTCGCGCCTGAGGCGCTCAAGAAGGTGGAGCGCTGCGACCTGATGCTCATCACTCACGGGCACTTCGACCACATCCACGACGCGCTCGAGATCGCCAAGGCCCACAAGCCGACGATCATCAGCAATTTCGAGATCACGTCCTGGCTGGGCTCGAAGGGAGTGGACCAATCGACCCTCATCGGCGGCAACACCGGCGGCACGATCGAGGTCGACGACATCAAGGTCACGCTGGTCCACGCCGAGCATTCGTGTGGCATCTCCGACGGTGACCACATCGTCTACGGGGGCAATGCGCACGGCCTGGTCGTCGAGTTCGAGAACGGCTTCACCGTCTACTTCGCCGGCGACACCGACGTCTTCGGCGACATGGCGGTGATCGCTGAGCTGAGCAAGTTCGACGTCGCCTTCCTGCCGATCGGCGGCTTTTACACCATGAGCCCTGACCGCGCGGCCAAAGCCGTTGCGCTGCTCGGCGTCAAGACCGTGGTGCCCATGCACTTCGGCACCTTCCCGGCCCTCCTCGGCCGGCCCAGCGCCCTTCAAGAGCTGATCGGCGCGGGCGTGAAGGTCCTCGACATCAAGCCGGGCGACACGGTGTGACGTAACTCCCCTACACAGCGCGATCTAACCCTCACAATTCAGCCCCGTGAGAGATCCAATCGGGGCTCCGGCTTCGTGGCTGGCGCGCGCCATCCGTGACGGCCGCCTGTCGTCCGAAGAGGTGGTTCGAGCGCACCTGCTGCACATCGGGCAGGTCAACCCGCGCCTGAACGCGATGGTCTGGGTGACCAACGAGAGCGCGATCCGGCAGGCCAAGGCGGCCGACCGCAAGATGGCCAAACGCGGTTTCGATCCCCCGCCGCTTCACGGCGTGCCGTTCACGGCCAAAGACATATTCGAGACTGCCGGCGTGGCCACGGCGACCGGCCTGCGGAAGCTCGACGACAGCGTCCCGGACCAGGACGCGACGGTGATTGCGCGGATGCGCTCGGCTGGCGCGATCCTGGTCGGCAAGTCGAACTGCCCTCCCGGCGGCGCCGGCGGCGAGAGCGTGAACCAGCTGCGGGGCGGCACCCGAAACCCCTACGACGTCACGCGCTCGCCTGGTACGAGCTCCAGCGGCGAGGCGGCCATCATCGCGGCCGGCGGCTCGCCGATCGGCATCGGCAGCGACTCCGGCGGCAGCTTGCGCCTCCCCGCGCACTACTGCGGCGTCGCCGCTCTCAAACCGACGACGGGCTGGATTCCCAGCACGGGTGCGTACGGCCTGGTCGGCGGGCTGATGGACCCTCGCAGCCAGGTCGGACCGATAGCGCGCTACGTCAACGACCTGGCCCTCGTGCTTCCCCTCCTTTGCGGGCCGGACGGCTTCGACTCCAGTGTCATTCCGATGCCGCCACGGCGCCGCCGGCCGAAGCTCCGAGGCTTGAAGGTCGCCTACTACACGGACGACGGGATCTCGCCGGCGAGCAAGCCCACAGTCGAGGCGGTGAAGGCGGCCGTCAAGGCGCTGGCAGACGCCGGGTGCCGCATCACGGAGGCCCGCCCCGACGGTTTGACGCAGGCCAACGAAGTCGCCAGCGGCTACTGGGAGCGCGTGCACATGACGCACGAAAGCCTGATCAGGCACTGGGACCAGTTCCGCACCACCCTGCTTGCCTTCATGCAAGGCTTCGACCTCGTGATCAGCCCGGTGGCGCCGGACGCCGCTCCGCCATACCAGGAGCAGGTTGACGACCAGTACAGCTACACGGTGCCCTACAGCCTCGGCGGCAACCCGGCCGTCGTCGTCCGGGCGGGGACATCGCCCGAGGGTCTGCCCATCGGCGTCCAGGTCGTGGCCCGCAACTGGCGCGACTATGCGGCGCTGGCGGCGGCCACGTGGATCGAAAGGCAATTGGGCGGCTGGCAGCCTGCTAGCTTGGGAGCGTGAAGTTCCGCTACTCGCGCTGGGACGGAACCCAGCGCGTGGAAGACCTCGACGCCGGCGATGTGCTCGACGCGCTGTCCGATGACCTGATGAACTACGGCGACCTCAACGCCGCGCTGCAGCGCCTGCTGCGGTGGGGGTCGCCGAACATGCCGGGTCTCGAGCAGCTCCTCAAGCAGCTGCGCGAGGCGCGCGAAAAAGAGCTCGGCCGCTACAACCTGGATTCCACCGTCGAGCAGCTGCGCCAGGACGTGCAGGACATCATCGACACCGAGCGCGCGGGCATCGACCGGCGCCAGTCGGAGGCCGCGACCGCGGAGGCGAAAAAGCTCATGGAGCGCATCGCCAAGCAGCGCCAGGACCAGCTCGACCGGATGCCGGACGACCTCGGAGGACGCGTGAAGGCGCTGCGCGATTACGAGTTCGTGGACGATGCGGCGCGGCAGAAGTTCGAGGAGTTGATGCAGAAGCTGCAAAAACAGATGCTCGACCAGATGTTCCAGGGCCTGAAGGGCGGGATCCAGCAGATGCAGGGACAGGACCTCTCACGCGTGCGAGAGATGGTCCGCTCGCTGAACAAGATGCTCGAAGACCGCATGGAGGGTCGCACGCCGGACTTCAACGGATTCATGGAGAAGTTCGGGGACATGTTTCCGCCTGGCATCAACAGCCTCGACGAGCTCCTCGAGCATCTCCAGCGGCAGATGGCGCAGATGCAGTCGCTGCTCCAGAGCCTCAGCCCGGAAGCCCGTGAGGAGCTGCGTCAGATGATGGACGCGCTGCTGCAGGACGACTCGCTGCGGCTCGAGCTTGCGCGCCTGTCGGGGTTTATGCAGGCGATGATGCCGCCCTCGGAGCTGAGCGAGCGCTATCCATTCTTCGGTGAGGACCCGCTGAACATGGGCGAGGCGATGGGCCTGATGGAGCGGCTGCAGCAGATGGACAGGCTCGAGTCGCAGCTGGAGCGCGGCAGCTTCCGCCCCGACGACGTCGACCGGGGGCTCGCACAGGATCTACTGGGCGACGAAGCGCGCCAGGCGCTCGACCAGCTGCGTCGCGTGACCGAGGTTCTCGAGAAGGCCGGCTACGTCGAGCGCAAGGGTCGGCGCATGGAGCTGACGCCGCGCGGCATGCGGAGGATCGGACAGTCCGCGCTGCGCGACATCTTCGACCAGCTCAAGAAGACGCGCATGGGCCAGCACCAGCTATTCCGTGGCGGCATGGGCACCGAGGCCTCGGACGAGCTGAAAGAGTACGAGTACGGCGATCCCTTCCTTATGGACTTGAAGGAGACGCTGTTCAACGCGATCGTTCGCGAGGGGCCAGAGGTTCCCGTGCACATCGGGGCAAAAGACTTCGTGGTCCACAAGACCGAGCACGTCACCCAGGCCTCGACCGTGTTGATGATCGATATGAGCCGCTCGATGTTCCTGCGCGGATGCTTCCTCGCCGCCAAGAAGGTGGCGATCGCGCTGGATTCTTTGATCCGCAGCCAGTACCCACGCGACTCGCTCTACGTCGTGGGTTTCTCGAACTATGCGGTGGAGCTGAGGCCGCAGACGCTGCCGCAGCTTGCGCTGAACGATTACGTCTACGGCACCAACATGCAGCACGGCTTTCAGCTGGCCCGGTCGCTGCTGGCCAAGCACCGCGGCAACCGCCAGATAATCATGATCACGGACGGCGAGCCCACGGCCCACCTCGAGGACAACGGGCGCGCCTACTTCGCGTACCCGCCGACCTACAAGACGATCCAGCAGACGCTGCGCGAGGTGCGCCGGTGCACTCGCGACAGAATCGTCATCAACACCTTCATGCTCGAGCGCGGCCCCTACCTGACCGAGTTCATCAACCAGATGACGCGGATCAACAAGGGGCGGGCGTTCTTCGTGTCGCCGGAGCGGCTCGGCGAGTACATCCTGATCGACTACGTCAGCGGCAAGCAGCGCCGGCGGGCCAGCAGCCGCCGCTCGTCGCGGATCGCGTAGGTCGTTCGCGCGCCAGGCGCGAGTAGGTTCGGACTTACCGATTGCTTATCCTGAGAAGCTGATGGCCACCACAAGCAAGATCGCGCTCGAGCGGCGCAACCTCAGCCCGGCGGCCCTATACGAGCAGGCGATCCTCCGCAATGAGGCGGCGATCGTGTCGACCGGGGCCCTCACCGCTGAGACCGGAAAGCACACCGGCCGGTCGCCCAAGGACAAGTTCTTCGTCAAGGAGCCGACCAGCCAGGACGCCATCTGGTGGTACCCGGGGAATCAGCCCATCGCCGGCGCCAGGTTCGAAGGCCTGCAGCGCCGGATGCAGGAGTTCATCGACACGCATGAGGTCTACACGCAGGACGTGTTCGCGTGCGCAGACCCGCGCTACCGCCTACGCGTCCGCGTGATCACGGAGCTGGCGTGGCACAGCCTTTTCGCGCACAACCTGTTCATCCGTCCGACGGCGGACGAGCTCATGGCCTTCGAGCCAGACTTCACGGTCCTCTCGCTGCCCTCGGTCAAGGCCGATCCGGCACGCGATGGCACGCACAGCGAGACGTTCATCCTCGTCGACCTGGGGAGGCGCACCGTGCTCATCGGGGGGACCGGGTACGCCGGCGAGATCAAGAAATCGATCTTCACCGCGCTCAACTACCTCCTGCCGGCGCAAAACGTCTTTCCGATGCACTGTTCGGCGAACACGAACGCCGACGGCGACGACGTGGCGCTCTTCTTCGGCCTCAGCGGCACGGGCAAGACCACCTTGTCGGCCGAACCCTCGCGCCGTTTGATCGGCGACGACGAGCACGGCTGGAGCGACCGCGGCATCTTCAACTTTGAGGGCGGCTGTTACGCGAAGACGATCCGCATCAGCCAGAAGTCCGAGCCCGAGATCTACGCGGCGACGGAGAGCTTCGGCACCATCCTCGAAAACGTCGCGTACGACCCCCGCACTCGCGTGGCGGATTACGACTCGGACGAGAAGACCGAGAACACCCGCGCGGCGTATCCGATCGACCTGATACCAAACGCGGTGCTGGCCGGCACTGGCAGTCATCCGCACAACGTCATGTTCCTTTCCGCCGATGCGTACGGCGTGCTGCCGCCCGTGGTGCGGCTCGACGAGGACCAGATCCGCCACTACTTCCTGTCGGGCTACACGTCAAAGGTCGCTGGCACCGAGCGTGGCGTCACCGAGCCCGAGCCGATTTTCAGCACCTGCTTCGCGGCGCCATTTCTCGTCCTGCGACCGGAGCGGTACGCCGACATGCTCATCGAGCGCGTGAAGCGCCACCACGCGGACGTCTGGATGCTCAACACCGGCTGGGTCGGCGGTCCGTACGGGGTCGGGGAGCGGATGTCGATCGCCCACACGCGCGCCATCGTCCGGGCCGTCCTGAACGGCGACCTGCGTGGCGTTACCACGCACGTCGATCCGGTGTTCGGCCTGCACATCCCCAATCGGGTGCCCGGCGTGCCGCGGGAGGTTCTCGACACTCGCGACAGCTGGCCAAACCCCGAGGACTACGACCGCCAGGCGGTGAAGCTGCGCGCCATGTTCGAGGCGAACATCAAGAACGTCGGGAAGAGCGCCTCCAGCGCCGGCTAGTGCGGGTCGCCATCGTCGGCAGCCGCCACTTCGCCGAACCCGAGCGCGTAGCCGAGTACGTCGAAGGCCTGCCGCCCCGCGCATCGATCATCACCGGGAGCGCGAGCGGGGTGGACGCGGCCGCCACCAAGGCGGCGCGCACGCGCGGGCTGGCAGTGCAGGTGATGCCGGCGTCGTTCGACGAGGTGGCCGACGCGTCCAGGTCGGCGGCCCGCAACCAGAGGCTGGTCGACGCGTGCGACGTGCTGGTCGCGTTCTGGGACGGGACGTCCAAGGGGACCCGCGCGACCGTGGAGAGAGCGCTGGACTCGGGCAAAGAGGTCCACGTTTTTGTAATGAGAGGGAACCTGCCGGTTCCCTCTCATCGCGGCGTCGGCAAAGCCGACCCGGCCTAGCGGCCGGGCAAGCGCCGCTGCTCTCCCTCCCGCTGTTGCGCCCTATTGTTTAGGGAGTGAGGGTGGGGGTTGCGGTCCGCGTGCGGCTGTTCGCGCGCCTGCGCGAGCTGGCGGGTGTCGAGGCTGAGACGATCGACCTGCCGGCAGCCGCCACCCTCGCCGACGTTTACGAAGCGTTCAGGCGGTCCCATCCGGCGCTTGATCCCGATCGCGCGTCGGTGCGGGCGGCCCTCAACCAGGAGTTCGCCGACTGGGGCGCCGAGGTGTCGGACGGCGACGAGGTCGCGTTCATCCCGCCGGTGAGCGGTGGGGCGCACGTGGTCGGCGTCCTGTTCGAGGTCACCACCGAGCCGCTCGATGCCAGGCGCGTGGAGCAGGCGGTTATGCATCCTGGCGCGGGGGCCGTGTGCACGTTCACGGGCATCGTGCGCGACAACTCGCGCGGGAGATCGGTCACTTACCTCGAGTACGAGGCGTTCGTGGAGATGGCGACCGAGCAGATGCGCCGCCTCGCCGACGAGATCGCGGAGCGTTGGCCGGAGGCGCGCGTGGCGATGGCGCACCGGACCGGCCGGCTGGAGATCGGCGACCCTTCGGTGGTCGTGTCGGCGTCGGCCCCACATCGCGCGGAGGCGATCGCCGCCTGCAAGTGGGGCATCGACCGGCTGAAGCAAACGGTGCCGATCTGGAAGAAAGAGCACGCCGCCGACGGGACTTTCTGGATCGAAGGGGACGAAGCTAAGCCCACGGCGCACTAGCGCGCGATTGCATACAATCGCGCGAAATTTCGCTCGCGAAGCACGCGTTTGTACACAAACGCCGGCCTGGTCGGCTGCTAATCCTTCACCCGCGCGACCGACAGGCCGTCGCGGATTGGCACCACTACGCTTTCCAGCTGCGGGTGCTTCGACACCAGCTCGTTGTAGTACCTGGCGTTGCGCTCGCCCTGGCTCTTGGGGTCCAGGACGTTGCCCTGGTTCAGGGCGTTGTCGGCCATCAGCAGCGCACCCGCGTCCAGGTGCTGCAGGCAGAGGTCAAACACGCGCCGGGTTATCTCGTCCGAGCGGAAGGAGTTGAGCAGGTCGATGAAGCACACGTCGAACCGCCCTTCCAGCTTCTCCAGGCCCTGAACCGCGTTCTCCTCGAGGACGAGCGCACGCTGGCCGAAGCCCGCCTCGGCGAAGTTCGCGCGAGCCGCCTCGGCGCGCTTGGGATCCAGCTCATACGTCGTCAGCGTGCCGCCGTCGGTTCCGCGCAGGAGCCAGATCCCGCTGTAGCCCGTGGCCGTGCCCAGCTCGAGCACGCGCTTGCCGCCGGCAATGCGAACAAGCAGGTACAGCAGAGCGCCTTCGTGGGGGTCGACGATGGGCACGTTGTCGCGATGCGCCTCGTCCTCGATGCGGGCGAGGACCGCGTCGCGCGGCGGAACGAGCCTGTTGAGATATTCCTGCAGCGCGTCCGTGACGTCCACCGTTCTCATGATTCTTGCTCCAGAAAGCCATCGACCATCGGCTGCAATGTAGTGATGTAAGCGCCCATGCGCTCCAGCGTCGCGTCCTGCGCGCGCTCGTCGAGAAGCGCCGCCGGCAACGTCTCATACAGTCGGGACCAACCCCGGTCCCATGGTTCGAGCTCCGCTCGCGGTAGCAGCGCTTTGACCTCGACCATGCGCCCGCGGAAATAGCCGAACGCCCTCTCGTTCATGGCGGCCGTGCCCTCGAAGTGAAGGCCGACCTCCAGCCGGCCGTCGCCCGTGTGATGCCAGGCCTCGAAATGCAGCTCCGGGTGGCCGTAGTGGATCTTCAGGAGCCGGCTGTGCCCGCGCCCGACATCGAACCGGCGAAGGTTTTCGGGAAGGCTCGCCTTCAGTCCCTTGCGGACCCCGGCGAAGAACTCCGCCGGCGCCAGGGCATCTCCGCGCACCCGCACCATTGGGAAAACTGTAGCCCTGCTAGATTTCCAGGAGTGGCCTACGTACCCACAGTCACCGAGAACGAGGGCGGCAACCGCGAGCGAAGCTTCGACATCTACTCGCGCCTGCTCAAGGACCGGATCATCCTCATCAGTCGGCCGATCGACGACATCGTCGCCAACCTGGTCGTGGCGCAGCTGATCTACCTGTCAGCCGACGACCCGGAAAAGGACATCCAGATCTACGTCAACTCCCCGGGCGGCGCCGTCACGGCGGGATTTGCCATCTACGACACGATGCAGTACGTGCGTCCCGCGGTTTCGACCGTTTGCATAGGACGCACGGCCAGCTTCGGCACTGTAATCCTCATGGCCGGCGCCAAGGGCAAGCGGCTCTCGCTCCCGAACGCGACCATCCACATGCACCAGCCGCTCATCGGCGGCCGCGGGCTGCAGGGCCAGGCCAGCGACCTCGACATCCACGCGCGCGAGATCGTCCGCATCAAGGGCGTCCTCAACGAGCTCATCGCCAAGCACACCGGCCAGCCGATCGAGCGCATCGAGCGCGACACCGATCGGGACTACTTCCTGAATCCCCAGGAGGCGGTCGAGTACGGCCTGATCGACGGCATCATCTCGGGGACGCCGGCTGAAGTCCTGGCCGCGGCTCGGTAAACCAGACCACCCGCACCAGCAGCCAGAGCATCACCGGCACGGCGACAAGCGCCGGCACGGGCGCGGGCGTGACCGCGGCGAGGATGGCGGCGACCGAAAGGACCAGCCAGTCGTGCCAGGCGGCGCGGCCCCAGATCGCGAGGGCGGCGGCGACGAGGACCAGGTCGGCGGGCAGCGCGTGCGCGGCCGCGAGCACGCCGCCGGCCACGAGCACTGCAGCCGCCGCGCGGAAGTCGTCGCGCCGGCACCACGCCAGGGCCACGACCGCCACGACCATGGCCACGGTCAGTGTCGCCACACCGTAGATCTGAAACCCCGCCGGCAGACCGGTGGCGAGGTGGGGTAGGTCTACCTCGCGGCTGGCAGGCTGGACGGTGGTTCCGATCGGCGCGAGCCACTCCAGCACCCAGCGCGGGTTGAAGATTGCGAACGAGGCCCAGAGCGCGATGCCGGCCACGGCCCAACCAGCGACCGCGCGCCAGCGGCGCGCCACCAGCAGGCCAAACCCGATCGGAAGCACGAGCTGAGGCTTCATCAGCGTCAACCCCAGCGCCAGCCCCGCCAGGAACGGGCGCGACCACAGCGCGATGGCGGCTCCGATTCCAAGCACCACGAGGCCGTCGAGCTGGGCGTTGAGCATCATCAGCGCGGTCGGCACGCCGGCGAACGCCGGCAGCATCGCCACCGGGGGTCGCGGCCGGGTGGCAAGCCACAGGCCCAGCGCCAGGCACGCCAGCCCGAACAGGATCCACACGCGGCCGCCGAGGTCCGTGCCCAGGAGCTCGAACGGCACCGCGACCAGTGCCACCCAGGCCGGCGCGAGAAATGGAAGGATGCCGTGGATCCCGTACGTGACAAGCTGGCGCCCGCCCGTTACCTCGAGCTCGACGCGCTGCTGGACGTCGAGGTCGTACAGGTGCCCCGGGTCGGTGAGCGCGAGGTTGGCGCCCGTGGCGAACGCCGGCCAGTCGGAGTTGACCACGTCGCTGACCGGCGTCAACGGATAGATCACGAAAGCCAGAGCCACGCCGGTGAGGGCGACCGTGGCGCGCCCGCGCCATCTCGCCCGGGTCATGCGGCCGCGTCGATGCGCAGGGCCTTCGTCACCGGCGCTATCAGTCCGCCCTGGATGAGGAGGGACAACAGCACGACGCCGTAGGCGACCAGTGAGACCCGGCTGTCGACGCCTGGAGTCGTGGCCACCGACAGGGCCAGGGCGACCGCCAGGGCGCCGCGCAAGCCGGCCCAGACCGTGAGGTGACGCCAGGGCCACGGAATCGGCGGCGGCCGCAGCGCGGCCAGGCCGAGCAGGCCATAAACGGGAATCGCGCGCGTGATCAGCATGATGGCGAACGCCGCGACCACGAGGCCGGCCACAGGGAGCAGCCGCCAGGCCGGGAGGGCAAGGCCCACAAGGATGAAGAGCATGGCGTTCAAGACAAAGGCCAGCAGGTTCCAGAAACCGATCAGCTGAGGACCGTGCAGCTTGCCGATCCGGGCGCCGTAGCGCGCCACGACAATGCCGGCCACCACCACGGCAACGATTCCCGAGACGTGGGCCACGTCCGCGACCAGGTAGCTCCCGTAAGCGATGACCAGGGTCGCCAGGATCTCGAGCTGCGCATCCTCGGCGAAGCGGAGCAGCGCGAGGCCGGCGAACCCGACGGCCAGGCCAACCGCCGTGCCGCCGACGGTCAGCTCGACGAAGCGGAGGCCGGCGTCGAGGGCGGATGGCGACCCGCTCACGATCGTCGCCAGCACCGCGCTAAAAGCCGCGACGCCGGTGCCGTCGTTGAGCAGGCTCTCCCCCTCGAGGATGGCGGCGAGGCCCCCAGGGGCTTTGATGCGGCGAAGCAGTGTGACCACCGCGATGGGGTCGGTGGCGGCGAGGATCGCTCCGAGCAGCATGCCGTCGCCCCAGCCGAAACCGATCAGCAGATGGGTCAGCGTGCCGATCAGGACCACGGTCAGGGCGACACCGATAGTGACCAGCAGGCTGACCGGCAGCAGCCGGCGCCGCAGCTCCGCGAGGTCGAGCGTCAGCGCGGCCTCGAAGACAAGGCCGGGTACGAAGGCGATGAGCAGGATGTCGGGGCCGATGCGCGGAATCGGCGTGCCCGGCAGCAGCCCGACGACCACCCCGGCGAGGGCGAGGATGACGGGGTAGGGGAGCATGCGGGCTCGCTTCGAGACGAGCCCGAGCACGGTCGCGAGGGCTCCGACGAGGATGAGGAGGAAAAGGAATCGCTGCTCGGCGCTCACCCGCTGCTCCGGGGTCTCCGCGAAATCGACTGCTTTCGTGGGGTCACTACAGCTCGAGCGACATGCCGTCGCGCGCGGCCTTGACCTCGGTGCCGATCCTCTGGGTCAGATCGGCCGCGACCTCCCACGGATGGGCGCGCCAAACGGTCATGCCGAAGTGGGTGATGATCGCCAGCCGTGGCTTGGCCTCGCGGACGATGCGCTCGACGTCGTCGAGGCACAGGTGCGGAAGGCCGGTTCGACATTCCATCAACACCAGGTGGATCACCATCACGTCGGCCTTGTGCTGCTCCGAGATGCCGTCGTAGTAGGCGGAATCCGTGACCCAGCCGAGACGATCGCCAAAGCGAAAACCGAAGGTCTCGACCTGGTGGACGTGGCGCGGCGTGGTGCTGAAGGCGAGCCCGTTCACCGAGTAATCGGTCTCCGGCTCCAGGCGCACGATCTCCTGCGGGAAGCCGCGAAGGTACTGGAGCACGACGGGGTCGCCGTCGAGCGCGTCGCCCGGACAGAACAGGCGACCCCGGCGGCGGAAGCCGCCCTCGGTCATCGCCTCGATCATCACGTTGACGTCATTGCTGTGGTCGAGGTGGCGATGGCTGATGACGATGGCGTCGAGCTTGGTGAGGTCCACCTTGCGCTTGGCGTACTGAACCACCGCGCCGGGGCCAGGGTCGAGCGCGATCCGCGCGCTGCCATCTTCGACGTAGAGCCCGCCCGAAGCTGCGAGCTGCTTGGCGACCATGAACCGAGCGCCGGCGGTCCCCATGAAGGTCAGCTTCACGAAAGAGGTCCCTCACCGCTAGCGGTGAGGTGGGTGGGGACACTCATATTTCGGCGATCTCACTCAATGGCACTTCACCTTCTCGCCGAAGTACCTCTCGTACAACGCCGCGACGCCCTCAACTGTGTCGATCTCCTCGACCGGCTTGTCGTCGCGGATGCGCACTATGCGCGGGAATCGCAGCGCGTAGCCGCTCAAGTGCCGGTTGGAATGCTGGATGGAATCGAACGCCACCTCCAGCACCACGACGGGCCTGACCAGCCGGACGTGGCCGTGATCCTCGACGGTGAGCTCGAGGAACTTCTTCGTCATGTCCGCGATCTCCGCGTCGGTGAGGCCTGTGTACGCCTTGCCGACATTGACGAGCCTGCCCGCCTGAGTGTCCATAACCGCGAACGTGTAGTCGGACAGGACGCCATGGCGCTTGCCGTGCCCCCACTCGACGGCGGTCACCACCACGTCCAGCGTCGCCAGCGGCCGCTTGAGCTTCAGCCACGCGAGCCCGCGACGCCCCGGCGTGTACGCGCTGGCCGGGTCCTTGAGCATGAGGCCCTCGTTACCACGTTCGCGCGTCTCGGCAAAGATCCGGTCGAGGTCCTCTGGCCGGGTGGCCTCCTCGACGCGCGCGAGCAGGAACGGATGGCGAACCTCGAGTCCTTCGAGCAGGCGCCGGCGCTCCCGCAGCGGCTTGTCCAGCAGCGCGCGGCCGTCGAGCCACAGGATGTCAAAGATCACGAGGGCGACCGGCACCTCACGGCGCAACCCGGCGTCGACCACCTTGCGGCCGAGCCGGCGCTGAAGCTCGAAGAAACGCAGCACTCTCCCGTCCCGATGCGCCAGCACCTCGCCGTCGAAGAGGACGTCGTGCTTCAACCCTGGCGCGCTTTCGGCAAGCTCGGGAAAGGCCGCGGTCGTCTCCTTCAGGTCCCGCGAGAACATCTCCACGCGGCCGCCGGCGTGGTGCAGCTGGCAGCGGACTCCGTCGTACTTCTCCTCGGTCCACACCTTGCCGGCGCCCATGCGGTCGAACGCCTCTTGGGCGGTCTCGACAGGGCTCGCGAGCATGAACCGAACGGGCTGGAACACGGTCACCGTCGTGGTCTCGAGCTGGCGGTGCTTGCAGCGGACCGCGGTTTCGCCGATGTCGCCGGTGATGAGGTGAACCCGCTTGACCTGGGCGATCGGCACCTCGAACGCCTCGGCGATGGCGGCCTCCACAAGTCCCTCGCTCAGCCCGATACGCATCTCGCCCGCGATCACCTTGACCACGAAGCGCGCCGCGTTCGCGTCCAGGCGTCGCAGAAGCTCTTCGAGCGGGGCGGCCTTGGCCGCTCCCTTCGCACCGCGGATCGCCTCCAGCGTCGCGGCGACCTCCTCCAGCGACGCGTCCTCGCCCAGCGTGCGGCCTGCGAGCGCCTCGCCCGCCCAGTCGCCGAGGTCGGAGTGCTTGCCAAAGATGCGATCGAGGTCCTCTGCGCTGAGCCCGGAGATGCTCGTGATCGCTTTGCTGATCGCGCGCCAGCCCAGGCCGAGCGTGCGGCGCTGGGCAGGGCCGAAGGCGCGGCCGGTCATGAAGATCGCGGCGCGCCTGAGGTCGTCATCGTCGAGCGAGCCAAAGTACTCCGCGAGGGTGCGTGTCTTCTCGAGGGTCGCCGGCGTGGCCCCGATCGCGCTGCCAACGCGGGCGAAATCGATCATCAGTCGCCTATCGTAGGGTCCGATGAGAAGGTGCCCTTACCTGGAGGAGCTCGTCAAGGACCAGCGCATCATGCTTCGCGTCTACAAGTTCGACTGCCACGTCGATCACCAGTCCAAGCGCAAGTACGCGCTCAGCGACTCACCACCGATCTGCGTGCGCAACTATGAAGACTGCCATCTGTATCGAGCAGAGAGGCGGCGCGAGGACCAGACGATCACCCGTTACACGGATTGAGCTGTCCGGTCTGTTCGGCCCCGTCCTTTCCGCTCGACGGCGCCTGCGTGTTCTGCCACGCGCCGCTGTCTGACCTGGACGACCCCGCCGAGCTGCTCGACTACTTGACCGAGCGGATCCCCGTGGCTCATGCCAAGCGAGGGCACCTGAACCGCGGACCTATCACCGAGGTCGCCTTCGAGCTGGACGGGCGCACTTTCCGCGCGCGGTGGAAGAAGGAAGAGCTCGAGCTGGAGCCACCAGTGGAGCTGACCGCGTGGCTCGACCTGCTGCTGACGCGCCTGAGCGACAGTGCCGCGCACAACGCAGACCTGCGGCGATCGGTCTTGCGTTCTGGGTGGGCCCTGCGGTAGTCGGTCAGGGTGAGGGCTCTTACAGAGCCAATTGCAGCTGCTCCGTTGCTTCCAGCGCGGACGCCCTGACGCCTCGCTTGCGGAGGTGGCGGGCGAAGTCTTCCGTGTAGCCGTGCACCGTGTACACCTGGTCGGCGTCCGACCTCTCCACCACGTCGAGCAGTTCGTCGAAGTCGCAGTGGTCTGAGAGGTCGAACGTCGCGTCGGCTCCGAACAGCCGCGCGAACTCAGCGTCCTTCGCCCAGCCCGAGACGAGCGCGGTCCGGTAGCGGCCCAGGCGGCGCACCTCGTCCTTGCCCGCGGGAGGCGCGATGACAACCCTGCCCGGAGCGTCCCCGCCGTCCAACTCGATCCACTCAGGCAGC